>Ga0105045_10001589_pt1 | contig 18722 bp, 15 predicted proteins | sample MAT02_FD_78089 | JGI IMG/M metagenome (GOLD analysis project Ga0105045, IMG submission 78089) | Freshwater microbial communities from Lake Fryxell liftoff mats and glacier meltwater in Antarctica - MAT-02 (megahit assembly) | ecosystem: Environmental > Aquatic > Freshwater > Ice > Liftoff... | reverse complement strand
TGGTATCGGTCTGTGCCGGCGACCTTCACGATTTTGTTGTAGACGCCCAAAAGTAGGAACACGGGTGCCCATTGGCCCACGAATAACGCACCGTGTTTTTCCCCGGCCAAACCCAGCACGACCGAACCGACCATGGAGGCCCCGGCAGCCCAAAGGAATGTGTCCGAAGGGAGTTGTGCAGTGTACTCTTCGATCTTGCGAGCGACTGGACCTTCGCTGTGGCGTTCCGGTTCATCGCCCTTGACGACGAATTCGCTCCGGCTTCCGGTGACTGTACTGCGATCCGGCGCGACGCCACGAAATTGTGCTGCGGGCTTCATGGTGATTCTCCAGTGTAATGAGGAATGCGGTACTCGAGTACCCAGTTCTGTTGTTGCAGATTCGATGCCAACTCCGAGATGCCGATGATCCCTTTGTTCTTCAGTGTGTTCGCGTTCGCTGCCGCCGATCCGTTCGCGGGCATTGATGCCGCGGTGAACAAAGCCATTGAACGGGGCGAAGTTCCCGGTGCGGTGGTCATCGTCGTTCACAAGGATGCGATTGCATTTCGCAAAGCCTACGGCTCGAAAGCCAAAAAGCCGATCGAAGCGGCGATGACGGCCGATACCATTTTCGATCTCGCTTCCTTAACGAAGCCCGTGGCGACCGGCACATCGATCATGCACCTCCTCGATGCGGGGAAGGTTCAACCCTCCGATAAAGTGTCGAAGCACTGGCCCGCATTCGCCGGGAATGGGAAAGGGGAAGTCACGGTCGAACACCTGCTATTGCATACGAGTGGACTCACCGCCGATAACGCTCTCGCCGACTACTCCGGGGGCAAAGCCAAGGCATTCGAGGCTATCGCCGGGTTGAAACTCGAAGCGCCGGCGGGCACACGATTCAAATACTCCGATGTCGGTTTCATCGTGCTGGGGGAATTGGTCGAAAGGATCGGCGGCTCGCCGGTGGATCAGTATGCGAAGAATCACATCTTCGATCCGTTGAAGATGGCCGATGCCGGTTACAACCCGAAAGAGAATGTGCGGAAACGGATCGCACCCACGGGACTGCGCAAGCAGGAAATCATCCTCGGCCACGTTCACGATCCGCGCGCGTATGCACTCGACGGTGTGGCCGGGCATGCCGGGCTGTTCGCCACGGCGGATGATCTCGCCCGCTATTCCCGGATGCTCCTCAACGCTGGCGAATTGGATGGTACTCGCATCCTGAAAACGGAAACGGTGAAAGTCTTCACCGAACCGCATGGCGTGCAGCCCAAGGGCAAACGTTCCCTCGGTTGGGATGTCGATACCGGGTATTCCTCGCTGCGCGGCGAAGGGTTCCAACCGGGCGATGGCTTCGGCCACACCGGCTTCACCGGTACCTCCCTCTGGATCGAACCGAAACACCGGGTCGCGATCATCATCCTTACGAACCGTGTTCACCCGGACGACAAAGGGAATGCGACGCCGCTCCGCAAGGAAATCGCCACGATCGTGGCGGGAGCGATTTCCAATTAAGCCCACCCACTGCCGTGGGTGGGTTTTCTACGAACTGCTTGGATTCAAGTTGGGTAAGGTTTAACGCCGATAACGATTGTGCGGGAAGCGATGCGATCTCTCCCCATTCGGATGCGGCCCATGCCAGGTTCGGTTCAAGTTCGTTCGTTCGTACTGATTCTCGCGGTACTTGTAGGCGCCGGGTGCTCGCGCCAAGCGTATCGGGAGCGCGCGGATAATGATGTCGAAGCGATCATCTCGCAGAAGAACATTTTCCCAGAGTGGCAGGTGAAGAATTGGTACGTCTACCCGGATGGCCGGGCGAGGTTCGCGGAACCCAATTGCTCCAACCCCGATTTTCCGCCTTACCCGCCCGACGATTATGCCGCCAAGCTGCTTTCGCCCAACCCGCAACGCCCCGGTCGCGGTGGAGTCGGCCGATCCGAAGGGGATGGCTTCCTCAAGCAGATTCAAGAATGGGATGCTCAGAACCGCGCCTCGTCGCAATATGAAATCCGAGCCGGAAGCGTGAGCGACGGTGCAACAGCTCCCGTCGCTGACGCTTCCGGCACCGACGGGGCGAATGCTCTGAAATCCGACGAACCCACCTTCCGCATCAAGTTGGAACAATCGCTCGAACTCGGTTTGTACAATAGCCGCGAATACCAAGATCGCCGGGAAGACCTCTACCTCGCGGCGTTGCCGGTGAGTTTGCAGCGTTTCCAATTCTCGGCCCAAGCGTTCGCCTCCGATCAACTCATCCGAACATGGGTCGGGGCCGATCGCACCGATGCCAGTAGCGGATGGGCGAACACCGCCACCATCGGCTTCACCCAACGCTTTGCCACCGGGGCGACGCTGATCGTACAGTTGGCGAACCAGATCGTATTCAACTTGGCCGACGGCCGGCCGACCGTGAGCCTCGGCAACACCGGCCTCACGTTCATTCAACCGTTCCTCCGCGGCGGTGGCATGGCGGTGAACCTCGAAGCGCTCACGCAATCCGAACGCACCATGCTCTATGCGATCCGTTCGTACGCCCGCTTCCGATCTGTGTTCTATTACGCGATAGCGGGTGCCGGGGGTTACACGAACAACCCCTACGGTTTGCAGGGCCTCGCGGTGAACCTCGGCCGCGGCATCGGCAACAACCTCACGGCCAACCCCGCCGGGTATCTGCCGGTGCTCTTGCGCTCGGCGATTTACCAGAACGAACAGGGGAACATCGCTCAGATCGAGAACTTCCTGCGGCTCTTCCAGAACCTCAAGGAAGGGGGCGGCGTGACGGAGTTGCAAGTCTCCCGCGTCGAACAGCGCTTGTTGCAAAGCCGGGCCGTGGTACTCCGCCGCAACCAAGAGTACATCGACAGCATCGATAACTTCAAAGTGCAACTCGGCGTGCCCGCGACCCTGCCTTTGGAACTCGACGACGAACCGATCCGCCCGTTGCGCAAGCAACTGAAGCGCTTCGAAGAAGTGTACGATCAGCTCCGGGCGTTGGAGAAAGACGCGGCCAAGTACGATCCGAAAGAAGCGGTGGGGGAATACCGCCGGCGCTGGGCGAAACTGCTCACGGCAAGCCCGCTGGCGAAGGGCACTCCGCTGGCGATGGAATGGCCGAAGATCGAAGCGAACCTCAAGTCGCTCCCGGACGATACGCTGCGCCAACGCCTCGCCGATGCCTTGGAACTCCGGCGGAAGCTGCTCGGCGAAAAAGCGGGCCGCCAAGCGAAATCCGAAATGCCCCCGGCCGATGAAGAGGAACGACTGAACGGCATCGAAGCAGAGATCGACCGGTTGCGCTTCGAGCAGGCCCTCCGGCAATTCGAAACGCAGCCGTGGTTGCGGCACCCCGCCGAGCGCCAACCCGGCGAGCGCAGCCAAGCCTTCCGAGCCGCGCTCGATGCCGGGCTACTCCTCGGCATCGTGGCCCGGAACCAACGGCTCAACGCGGTTCGCAAAGATTGGCCCGATACGCCCGGCATCGTGGTCGAAGATTCGGATTTGTTGCGCGTCTCGTTGGATGAGGCCTACGGGAAAGTGGCCGAGGTTTCGTTGAAAAATCGGCTGGAATTGATGAACGCCCGCGGATTGGTCGTGGATGCGTGGCGGCAGCTGGCCGTACAGGCGAACTCGCTCCAAGGGTTCGTCGACGTACAGTACGACATCAACGCCACGACCACCGCGAATGCTTCCCAACCCTTCAATTTCCGGGCCAGCAACACGCTGAATCAGATCCGATTCCGGTTGGAGCCGCCGTTCGTTCGCCGGGCGGAACGGAACGCTTACCGGGCAGCGCTGATCTCGTATCAGCGTCAAAGGCGCTCTCTGCAAGCATTTGAAGACAACATAGTTACCGATTCTCGCACCGATCTGCGTACGGTTCGGCAACTTTATCAGGTATACTTAGTGCAGCAGCGCGCCGTAGAATTGGCGTACTCGCAGGTGGACAACGCCCAAAGTACCTTCCTCGCCCCGCCCGACCCGAAGGCCCCCGATACCGCCGGAACCGTTGCCGCCCTCACGCAGCAACTGCTCGAAGCGCAAGCGGCCCTCGTTTCGGCCCAGAACGATCTGTACACGGCTTGGATCAACTACCACACGGCGCGGATTGAGCTCTACCTCGACCTCGAACTGCTCTCCCCAGATGAACGAGGGAATTGGACCAATGACTCCTACCCACGCCCCAGCGATCTTCCCGGCTCCGCAGGCCCCCAGCCCGAACAGCTCCCCGCCCCCATCCCACTCGATGTCGGCGGCCTCGACCCGTTCCCGCCCCTCGCGCTCCCCACGCTGGAGAAACCGCCGTCGTGACGGCCGAACCCGGACTTGGGTTCTGATCGGCATAGTAACCGGTGTACTCATTGGCGGTGGGGTGGTTGCGGCCGTGTACCTCCCCGCCATGTTCAAGCCTAAGCGCGAGGATTTGCTCACGCACCTCGTCCGGGAAGAGTACCTGCCGATCACGGTGGTTGAACGTGGCACGCTCGAAAGTTCCAACAACATCGATGTCGTCTGCAAAGTGAAAGCCGGTTCCAAAGGCACATTCTCCAGCACCATCAAATGGGTGATCGACGACGGCACCCTCGTGGGCAAAGGCGATCCGATCCTCGACCTCGACGATTCCGCGCTCAAAGATCAAGAGCAATCGCAGAGCATCCTCGTGGCCAAGGCCAACTCACTGTTCATCAAGGCGAAGGAAGACCTCGCGATTCAATTGAAAGTGAACGATTCCGATCTCGCCGCCAAACTCGCTTCATTGAAGGTGGCCGAACTCGATCTCGAAAAGTTCCTCGGCGTCCGGAGGGAAGCCAGCCTCGATGCCCTCGGGGCGATCGCCATGGCACCCGCCACGATCATCGAACGCGGCGAATACCGGATGAAGTTCGACGATGTTTCCGGCCGGCTCAAACTCGCCGAATCCGATCTCGAAGCCTACCGGGATCGCAGCGCGTGGGCCGAGCGGGCCGTGAAACTCGGCTACCTCACCCCGAGCCAAGCGAAGGTCGAACGCTCCAAGCTCGATAGCGCCCTCGATAACTACGGCAAGCTGCAAGCCGAAAAGTACGCCCTCGAAAACTTCACCCGCGCCCGCGAACTCACGAATTTATTGAGCCTTTTCGAAGTGGCCAAGGCGGGGTACGAACAGGCCGTGCTGCAAGCTCACGCCAAGCAGGTGCAACTCGAAGCCGAGTTGCAAACCAACAGCCTCATTCTCCAACAGGAACTCGATAAGTTCCACGAAATCCAGTTGCAACTCGCCGCGTGCAAAGTCGTCGCACCGCAAGCCGGGATGGTGGTGTATTACAAGGATCCCTCGTCTTCGAGCCGCTACGGCAGTTCGTCGCAGGGGTTGATCGCCGTGGGTGAACAGGTGAAGGAAGGGCAGAAGTTGCTCCGCATCCCCGACCTCGCCCGTATGCAAACGACCGCCAAGATTCACGAAGCGCTCGTCTCGCGCGTCAAAGGCGACGACCGCCGCCCCACCGAAATGGCGAAGACGTTGAACTTCGGCTTCTTGACCAACCCGCACGCCTTCAGCCGGTTGTTCTCGCAGAGCGACTACTACTGGAACTCCCTGCGCGACTCGGTGCGGGACAAGGAATACACGATCGCGAGCCAGGGGCAACCGGCCATCGTCCGCGTCGATTCCTTCCCCGATCGCGTCTACAAGGGCCGGGTGAAGACCGTGGCCCTCGTGTCGTCCTCCGCGGATTTCTTCAGCAGCGATGTCAAACTGTACCCCACGATCATCAGCATCGACGAAGGCGAAATGCAAGGGCTGAAGCCCGATATGAGCGCCGAGGTGACGATCCAAGTCGATCCCGCCGAGACCAAGGTGCTCACGGTGCCTATCCAAGCCGTGGTCGGCGGCGCCGATCTCGGGGACACGCGTAAACTCTTCGTGATGAACGGCGGCACGCCCGAGGAGCGCGAGGTGGAATTGGGATTGTTCAACGACAAAATGGTGGAAGTGAAGCGCGGAATCCGAGCCGGGGATCTCGTGGTGCTGAACCCGAAGGTGATCGTGGGGGATAAAGCCAAGACCCGCGACGAATCCGAAGCCCCGCGCGGCCCCCGCGGCGGCAACGGGAAAACCAACGATAAATCGAAGGCCGAGAACCCAAAAACCCCCGGCGCGGGTGCGCCGCAACCGAAGACGAATTGAACGGTTATACCCTCTCCCCTTGGGGAGAGGGTCGCCGTGGGCACAGCCCACGGCGGGGTGAGGGGGGTTCACGCAGGAACTACCTCATTCCCTCCGGATTCCCCCTCACCCCGCCACCCAGCGGGCGGCGACCCTCTCCCCAAGGAGAGAGGGTGAAATGCACGGAACCCATGCCTGCCATCGTCGAAGTCGCCGATCTCGTCAAAAACTACTACCTCGGCGACGTCACCGTCAACGTGCTGAAGGGGATCGATCTTTCGTTCGACGAGGGGGATTTCGTCGCGCTAATGGGGCCGTCCGGTTCCGGCAAAAGCACCCTGATGAACATCCTCGGTTGCCTCGATCGGCCCACCTCCGGACGTTACTCCCTGCGCGATCGGGACGTCGCAACGATGAGTGACGATCAACTCTCGGAAGTGCGCAGCGGCTACCTCGGCTTCATCTTCCAAGCGTACAACTTGCTGCCGCAGTACACCGTGGTGGAAAACATCGAACTGCCGCTGGTGTACCAAGGGGTGAAACTCGATGCGACCACGAACGCCCGCTGCGTGGCCCTCGCCGAGATGGTGGGATTGGGCAGCCGGCTCGACCACCGACCATTGCAACTCTCCGGCGGCCAACAACAGCGCGTGGCCATCGCCCGCGCTTTGGTGAACGATCCGCACGTGCTCCTCGCCGATGAACCGACCGGGAACTTGGACAGCCGAACGAGCGTAGAGATTATGGAAATGCTTACCAACTTGAACAAGGCGGGCAAGACGATCGTGATGGTGACGCACGAAAACGACATCGCCGAGTGGGCCCGGCGGGTGATCCGCCTCCGAGATGGCCAAGTGGAAACCGACGTTCGCAACGCCAGCCCGCTGGGGTACAGGTAATTTTTGATTATTTCGCCACAGAGACACAGAGGGCACAGAGAAGAGAGAAATACGGAAGGATCGTTGTTTCGGGCGGAGCTTCCCTTCGTATCCACGATCATCCTTCTCTGCTTCTTCTCGGTGTTCTCTGTGTCTCTGTGGCAAATGGATTTGAAAATGGATATTCGCGATATACCCGTTGCCCCGCGGCCCGAGACCGGCCAAGGGAAGCTCATCGATTTCACCAAGTTTCGGCGCAGCTTCGTTCTCGCCGTGCGCAGCCTTTGGCTACACAAACTGCGGGCGTTCCTCTCCGTGCTCGGCATCATCATCGGCACTTCGGCCGTGATCGCGCTCATCGCCTTCGGCAAAGGCTCGATGCAAGATGCCCTCGAAGATATCAAACGCCAAGGGGCCACGAACATCGTGATCCGCAGCGTCAAGCCGCCGGAGGGCAGCGCGAGCGCCTCGAAGGCGTTCGTCGCCATCTACGGCCTGAAACTCAGCGACTTGAATCGCATCGGCACCTTCGGTAACGTTATCACCCGCATCGTTCCGATGCGCGTTTTTCCTTCCGAATTCCGCTACCTCGATCGCAGCACCAACGGGCGCTTGGTCGCCACCACCGAAGATTACCTCGACGTGAACAAGCTCGCGATGAACCGGGGCCGCTTCCTCGACGACGACGATAACTTGAAAAAGATGAACTACTGCGTGCTCGGTGCCAAGATCGCCGATCGGCTTTTCCCCTTCGAAGATGCGGTCGGCAGGCCGATCGTGATCCGCGGCCAAGAATACCGCGTCATCGGCATCGTGGCCGATCGCATGCCCACCGGCGGTAGCGGCGGAAGCCAAGCGGCCGAGGATTTCAATCAGGATGTTTACATCCCATTCGATACGGGCAAGGTGCGAATCGGTCAAACGGTGTTCCTGCGGAGCGCCGGTTCCCGCTCCGGCGAACGGATCGAACTCAGCCAAGTGACGCTCACCATCGATGCCGATTTCGATACCAGCGAGGGGCGGGAACGGGTGCGGGCCGTGGGGAACGCGATCCGTTCCATATTGAAGGAAGACCACATCATGGAAGATTGGGCCGTGACGGTGCCCTTGGATAAACTCGAAGAGGCCGAGCGCGCCCAAGATCGCTTCACGATCTTGCTCGTGATGATCGCCAGCATTTCGTTGATCGTCGGTGGCATCGGCATCATGAATATCATGCTCGCCACCGTGACCGAACGGACGCGGGAGATCGGCATCCGCCGGGCACTCGGGGCCAAACGGCGCGACATCATCACGCAATTTCTCGTGGAAGCGGCCGTGCAAACGAGCGTGGGCGGCCTGATGGGTGTGGCCGCGGCCATGGCGATGATCTTCGGCGTGCCGCCGATTGCGGCACTGTTCGAGAATAAGCTCCCCGCAGTCATCAGTTGGTGGTCGATCCTCGGTTCCGTGGGCGGTTCGGTGTTGGTCGGGGTGTTCTTCGGCTTGTACCCGGCCTGGCGCGCGGCGAAGCTCGATCCGATTGAAGCGCTGCGGCACGATTAGTTCTTGTTCCCCTCTCCCCTTGGGGAGAGGGGTTAGGGGTGAGGGGGCTTCCTTTCAATACCCTTACCAATCCCCCTCACCCCCAGCCCCTCTCCCCAAGGGGAGAGGGGAGTAAGCCATGCTCACGTTCCTCGCTCCGCTGTCACCGCCCCGCAGTATCGATCTCGCCGCGGAAGCCATCGCCCTCAGCATCCGCTGGTTCGGCCTCGTCGTGGGGTGGTTGCTCGTGGCCGTCGGGGCGCAGTCCCGCGATCCCGCCGCGCTGTATGCGATCCTTTCACTCGGCCTAGGCTTCACTGCCTTCAACACCGTGTTTTACCTGCGCGGCCGGCTCTTTCTCCGCGATTGGCCGCTACTCATCTCGGCGATGGAAGCCCTCTTCATCGGCCTGCTCTGCCACTATGACACCGGGCTGGATAGCCCGTTCCGCTTCTACTACCTGCTCTCGCTGATCTGCTGCGCGATGCGGCATTCCCCGCGCGTCACCTTCCTCACCTTCGGCCTCGATTGCCTCAGTTACGGTTCCCTCGCGCTCGCCGATCCGCCCGCCGATGCCGATCTTTCGCCGTTCCTGCTCACGCTGGCGATCCTCGTGTGGGTGACGTGGGCCGCCGGGGCGCTGGCGCGATTGCTCAAACGTACGGGCGACGAACTCCGCCAGTTGAACGATGCCCTCCAAGAGAATCAGAGCCTACTCGAATCGCGGATATCGGATCGCACCAAACAGCTCGAAGAATCCCAAGCGCAGGTGCTCCACCAGGAAAAGATGGCGGCCTTCGGCTTGCTGGCCGCGGGCATCGCCCACGAAGTGGGCAACCCGCTCACCGGTATCAGTGGCGTCGTGCAAATGTTGGAACGCCGCGACCTCGACGACTACACCCGCGAGAAGCTCACACTCGTGACCGGTGAACTCAGCCGCATTCAAAAGATTCTCCGCGAGTTGATCCTCTTCAGCCGCCCGGCCTCCGAAGAGCGCGGCCGGCTCGACGTGCGCGACGTGCTCGAAGAAGCCCTCGGCATCGCCAAGTATTACAAGGGGGGCAAGAACCGCCAGCTATCATGGAGTGTGACGGGCGAACTTCCCCCGATCCAAGGTGTGCGCGATCAACTCGTGCAAGTGGTGTTCAACCTCGTACTGAACGCCATCGACGCGACCGGCAAAGGGGGAAAGATCGAAGTGACCGCCGAGTGCGATGCGGGGATGCTCGCCATCGCCGTGACCGACGACGGCCAAGGGATTCCCCCGGACGTACAAGCCAAGTTGTTCCGCCCGTACTTCACGACCAAGCGGCACGGCACCGGCTTGGGCTTGTTCGTGATCCGACGCATCGCGGAAGCCCACGGCGGCACGGTGGAAGTGAACTCGATCGTCGGGGAAGGCGCGACCTTCCGGGTGGTGCTGCCGACTGGACATTTAGCCCCCGGCGAAAACGTTCCCCATCGGGGAACGGCACCGGGGGGCATTTGACCAACCCCCGGTGCGGCCCGCCTACGGTGACCCTTTCACCGGGGGCTAATTGTTGAGGTAATTATGCCTGCATCCATTTTGGTGATCGACGACGAACCGCTGATCCGCGATACGCTCGCCGAATTCTTGCAGCAGGAAGGGTTCGAGGCGACCGCCTGCGCTTCCGGCGAAGCCGGGCTGGAACTCGCCGGGAAGCGGGCGTTCGACGTCGCCCTCTGCGATATCAACCTTCCCGGCATCGACGGCTTGGATGTGCTTCAACGTTTGCTCCAACTCAACCCCGAAACCTTCGTGGTGCTAATCACGGCCTACGCGACAGTCGAGACTGCGGTGGAAGCGTTCCAAAAAGGGGCGCAAGATTATTTGATGAAGCCGATCCTGCTCCCCGAAGTGAGCCGAAAAATCCGGCGGTTGTTGGAACAACGCGATGTCCGCCTCGAAAATCAATGGCTGCGTCGCGAACTCCACCGCGAAGCGGAAACCCACCCCGAGATGGTACTCGGCCGCAGTGCCGCGATGAAACGGACGATGGATCTCGCCCGAAAGGTGGCCCCTACGCCTTCGACGGTGCTGATCCTCGGCGAAAGCGGCACCGGAAAGGAACTGCTGGCCCGCGCCCTCCACCGCATGGCTCAAGCCGCGAAGCCAACCTCCGGCAAGTTCCTTGCGCTCAATTGCGCCGCTATCCCCGCCGACTTGCTCGAAAACCAACTCTTCGGCCACCGCAAGGGAGCGTTCACCGGGGCGGACAAGGACACCCCCGGCGTGTTCGTCGCCGCCGGGGAGGGCACGCTCTTCCTCGATGAAATCGGCGAGTTGCCGCCGGCCACCCAAGCCAAGATGCTGCGGGCCATCGAACAGAAGGAAATCCTGCCGGTGGGGGCAAGCGAACCGGTGAAGTTCCAAGCGCGGATTCTCGCCGCGACGAATAAGGATCTCGCCAAGGAAGTGGCCGGGGGGCGCTTCCGCAACGATTTGTACTACCGCTTGAACGTGATGGCCCTCACGCTCCCATCGCTCCGAGAAAGGGTGGAGGATCTTCCCGAACTCGCCGAGTTCTTATTGGCGAAGCACTCGAACGCGATGGGCAAGGGCTTTTCGGGGCTGAGCCGCGAGGCGATGCAATCGGTGTTGGCGAACCCGTGGCCGGGGAACATCCGCGAGTTGGATAACGCCATGCAACGGGCCGCGATCCTCGGCGAACCGCCGCTCGTGCAAGCGTGCGACCTTCCCGGCGGCCCGGCTTCGCCCCTCAGCCCGTTCGCGGTGGAGAATCTCGCCGAGGCGTACGCTCGATTCGAGCGGATGCACCTCGAACGCATCCTCGTGGAAACGCCTGAGAAAAAGGACGCCGCGAAGAGGCTTGGCATCGGCGTGAGTTCGCTTTACCGCAAGATCGAGGAACACGGTTTGGGCACCGCCGAAGGGTGAAAGCGCACCGTTGCCCTTGCTGGAATGGCGATGATTCCGAGAATAATCTTTTCCCGCCGCGGGCGGCGGCACGAGGTTCAAGGATCGGTTCATGCGTTTGGTTCTCGTCGGCCCCCCCGGAAGTGGAAAAGGCACGCAAGCGGAATGGCTTTGCGAACGCCTCGGCCTCGCGAGTATCGGCACCGGCCAGTTGCTCCGCGAAGCGATCCGCTCGAAATCCCCGGCCGGTATCGTAGCGGAACCCCTACTCGCCCAGGGTTTGCTCGCCCCCGATGCGATGGTGAACGAACTGGTCGCCGAGTTGTTCCGCACCGAGCGGCCGGAAAAGTTCCTGATGGATGGCTACCCGCGAACCTATTCGCAGGCGGTTTCATTCGATGCCTTACTCCACCAGGAGTACCTCAAGCTCGATGCGGTCGTGAACCTCACCATCCCGGACGACGAAGTGGTGCGGCGGATCGGCGGCCGGCGGATCTGCTCGAACGCGGCCTGCGCCGCCGTGTACAACTTGGGATTCCGACCGCCGAAAGCCGATGGCCGCTGCAGCAAATGTTCCGCAGAGTTGACGCTGCGGGACGACGACCGCGAAGCGACGATCCGCCAACGATTGAACGAGTTCCATAAGAACACCGCCGCGTTGATCGAGTATTACCGCCGCGCGGGCCTCAGCCGAGATGTGAACGCGATGGAACCGGCGGACGCGGTGTACGAAGCGATTGTGGCGAGGTTGACGTAATTTTCCGAGCCGGAAACGTGAGCGACGTTCGTGATAACGCGGCTGACACGATGACGGTATTTTTAAATCGGACCGCAAGCATCGTCGCTGACGCTTCCGGCTCTGACAGAACTGATACAGGAGTTCGAATTCCCGATGAATGCGATGTTTCAAAAGCCGAACAGCAAGCCGCCCGAGTTGAAATCGGTGCGCGAGTTCGGCATGATGCGCGAAGCCGGAAAACTGGTGGCGCGGGCGCTCAAGATTTGCCGCGATATGGCCGTGCCGGGTGCCCGCACCGTCGATATTGATCGGGAGGTCGAAGCCTTCTACATGAAGCACAACGCCACGCCGTTGTTCAAAGGGTACCCCGGCAAAGTGCCGTTTCCCACGGTCACCTGCATGAGCGTGAACGAGATGGTCGTCCACGGTATTCCCTCGGATCGCCCCTTGAAGGATGGCGATTTGCTCAGCGTGGATACGGCCTGCCGGTTGAACAACTGGTGCGCCGATCGCGCCGTTACGATTCCGGTGGGCACGGTTCGGCCGGAACGCCTGCGTTTGCTGAGAGTCGCCGAGGAAACCCTGCAGATCGCCATCGACGAACTTCCCCGGCGGCGCTGGTGGAGCGAAATCGCCAGCCGGATGCAGAAGCACGTAGAACAAGCCGGGTTTTATGTGGTTACGAACTTTGTGGGGCACGGCATCGGCCGCGTAATGCACGAGAATCCGCAAGTGCCGAACTACGTCACGAAGGAAACCCGCAAGAGCGATTTCCGCCTCGAACCGGGTTTGGTGTTGGCGATCGAACCGATGGTGAACATGGGCACGGCGGAAGTGGTGACGCTCCGCGATCATTGGACGGTAGTCACCCGCAACGGGCTTCCGAGCGTTCACGTCGAACACACGCTGGCGATCACGCCAGATGGTAAGATCGAGATCATCACCTCGGATGAAGGAGCGTTCGACGACGATCCGGTTCCCACGGCGATCGTCGGTGCGGCGGGTTGACGGTCGTTTGCCGAGTCGCGGGTTCCATTCGATAGAAACCATCGGATTTTCGAGTATCGGAGCTTCTCCCATGCGTTTCATTGTTATCGTTGTTTGTTTAGCGCTTCCCCTGCACGCGGCGGAACCCAACAAGCCGAACTTGCTGTATGTGATCGCCGACGATCTCCGCTGCGATCTCGGTTGTTACGGCGGGGCGGCAAAAACTCCCAACCTCGACGCCTTGGCGAAGCGCGGCGTGATCTTCCAGAACGCCTACTGCCAGCAGGCGGTTTGCAATCCGTCGCGGTCGTCGTTCCTCACCGGGCTGCGACCGGATACGCTCCACCTCTGGAGCAACGGCATCCACTTCCGCGAAAAGAACCCGAACGTTCTCACGATGCCGCAATGGTTTCTGCAACACGGCTACACCACCCGCGACGTCGGCAAGATTTTCCATAACTGGCACACGAAGCCGAAAGGCGACCGCCCATCGTGGAGCGCGGACGAATTCCTCCACTACGCCAACCACGGAGACGATCTGCCGATGGTGAAAGGATTGCTACCCGAGAATCTCGCGGTTCCGTTCGGCCGCATGTATGGTAAGACGCCACTGTGTGAGCGCCGCGATGTGCCCGATAACGCCTATTACGATGGCCGCGTGGCCGAGGAAGCGATCCGTGTAATGGGCGAAGTGAAAGGGAAGCCGTTCTTCCTCGCCGTGGGCTTTTGGAAGCCACACGCCCCCTTCAATGCCCCGAAGAAATACTGGGATATGTACGATCCCGGGAAGCTTCCGGCGTTCAATCCGAACACGCCGAAGAACGGCCCCGCCATCGCATTGCACGATAGCCGAGAAATCCTCGGCTTCTCGAAAGACCGTATCGAGCCGACGGAGAAGCAAGCGGCGGAAATGCGCCACGGCTACCTCGCCAATATCAGTTACCTCGATGCCCAGTTGGGCAAGGTGCTGGAAAGCCTAGAAAAGCAGGGGTTGGCGGAGAATACTATCATCGTGTTCCAAAGCGATCACGGTTACCATGTGGGCGAACACACACTTTGGGGCAAGACCTCCAACTTTGAATTCGATGCCCGCGTGCCTTTGATCGTCGCCCCGTTGAAGTGCCAGCAAGCCGGAAAAACCGCTGCGGGCGCGGCGGAACTGATCGACCTCTTCCCGACGATGTGCGAACTTGCCGGGCTGCCCGCACCGAAGGGACTGCAAGGCGCATCGCTCGTGCCGATGTTGAACGATGCTTCCAAAACCACAAAGGAATTCGGCTTCACGCAGCACCCCCGCCCGGCTTACTTCGACCGCAGTGAGAAGGGCGTTCCCGATGCGATGGGCTACAGCGCCTGCAATGGTCGCGTTCGCTACACAGAATGGCGTGATTGGGAAACGGGCAAGTTGATCGCCGCAGAGTTGTATGATCACTCGAAGGATGCGAACGAAACGGTGAACGCCATCGATTCACCGGAACTCGCCGAAGCATTGAAAGCGGCTCGCGCCGCTTTGAACGGTCAGTTCCCGCCGAACGTGTCGCCCTCGAAGCGGTGATGAACCCGTAGTAGAATGAACGATTGCAAACGGAGACTCACCATGTTGTTATCAGGTCACATCGAAAATGGAGCAATCACTCTCGATGGCGGCTCACCGCTACCCGAAGGCACGCAGTTGGAAGTCTTCGTGGTTCCTACTCACGAACCGCAAGTTCCACTCCTAACGCGCGAACAACGCATTGCCTTAATCGAAAAGATCGCCAACGAACAGCCGCCCTGCGATTGGTACGTCGATGTCAGCCGCGAATCCATCTACGATTAAGTAGCTCATGAACATCGCACTCGATTCCAATCTGCTGCTCCGTTGGGTTCAGCATGCACATCCCCAGCAGAGCGTTACAAAATCGGCCATGAAAAACTTGGAACTCGGGGGACACGATCTTTGCCTTCTCCCTCAGAACCTTCACGAATTCTGGGTCGTCGCCACACGGCCACCGAATGTGAACGGCTTGGGGAAATCGGGGCCGGAAACGACCTCACTCATCAAGCAATTCCGAAGCGCATACCAACTCTTCGGTGACATCCCGAGCATTCTGCCCGAGTGGTTGAACCTCGTTTCCACCTACAACGTTCTCGGTAAGCAAGCCCACGATGCCCGCATCGCCGCGGCGATGGGCGTCCACGGGATCACGCACATCCTCACGTTCAACGGTGCCGATTTCGCCCGCTATCCCGCCGTCACCGCGCTCGATCCGTACGCTGTCGCGGCGGGCACGTTACCGTAGTTCAGCACAAAAATTGTGCCGTCCAAATTGCGATAAATCCTAGTAGAATTAGTTCACTCGAACGGAGATTCCCCATGAAGATCGTCGGGCATTTTGAAGATGGCAAAGTCGTGTTCGATGTGCCACCGCCATATGCGGACGGTACCCCGGCAAACGTGGAAGCGAATACAAAACCGTTTGAGACGCCGAAAAAGTGTTCAATCATCGACGAAACGGCAGAAGAATGGATAGCAAGACTCAAGTCTTGGATCGCGAAACAGCCGGTTCGGAACATCGATTTCGACGATAGCCGAGATTCCATTTACAACTGAGGTGGAGATGCGAGTCGCTACCGATACTAACATTCTGCTGCGTTTGGTGGAACCGGGTCACACGCAACATTCAGTTGTGCTGAATGCTGTTGTCAATCTTAGAATGTTGGGGCATGCACTTTGTGTCTTCCCGCAAATGCTTTACGAATTCTGGGCCGTGGCTACCGTCACCGCGCTCGATCCCTACGCTGTCGCGGCGGGCACGCGACCCTAGTCCCCACGGGTTTCTTCCATGCGAATCTCCCTCGCAGTCCTGTTCGCGTTTGCCAGTTTCACATCGGCCGCCGAGCCGCCGCCCAACATCGTCATGATCGTGGCGGACGACCTCGGTTACGGCGACGTGGGCTGCTTCGGCGCCACCGACATCCGCACGCCGAACCTCGATCAGCTCGCCAAAGAAGGGACGCGCTTCACCGATTTCTGCGTCGCTCAACCGGTATGTACCGCATCGCGGGCCGCGTTCCTTTCTGGCTGTTACCCCAATCGCCTCGGCATGGCCGGAGCGCTCAACCACACCAGCACCATCGGCATCGCGCCCGGCGAAACGCTCCTCCCGGAATGCCTGAAAGCCAAGGGCTACGCCACCGCCTGCTACGGCAAGTGGCACCTCGGCACACGCCCCGTTTTCTTCCCCACCCGCAACGGCTTCGACGAATGGTGCGGCCTTCCCTACTCGAACGACAACGGCCCGCTGCACCCCACAGTGAAAGGCATCCCGCCGCTGCCGTTCTACACCAACGATACAGTCACAACGAAGGATCCCGATCAATCGACGTTCTCGAAACTGTTCGCGGATAAGGCCATCGGTTTCATCGAAGCGAACAAGGCGAAGCCCTTCTTCGTATACGTTCCGCAAGTGATGCCGCATGTGCCGATCTTTGCTTCCGAAAAGTTCAAAGGTTCGTCGAAGCGCGGGTTGTACGGCGATGTAGTACAAGAACTCGACGATTCTATCGGCCGCATTCTGAAGGCGTTGAAAGACAACGATCTCGAAAAGAATACGATCGTAATCTTCTTCTCGGATAACGGGCCATTCCTCAGCTACGGCTCGCACGCAGGGAGTGCCGGGCCGTTCCGCGAAGGCAAACTCACCACATTCGAGGGCGGGGTGCGCGTGCCGTTCATCGTGCGTTGGCCGGGGAAAGTGCCCGCGGGCAAGGTATGCGACAAGTTTTTCACGGGTCTGGATCTGCTGCCGACGCTGGCGAAACTCACCGGGGCGGAGATGCCGAAGGGGATGATCGATGGTTCGAATTATTCGCCGCTGCTCTTGGGAGAAGCCGGGGCGAAGGGGCGTTCGACCTTCGCCTACTACTCGGGGAATGAGTTGCATGCGGTGCGGGTGGGGAAATGGAAGCTGCACCTGCCGCACGAATATCTCACCGTGAATGGCCCGCCGGGCGAAGGGGGCAAACCCGCGAACTACGCTAACATGAAACCCTTGAGCATCGAGCAATCCGGAATACGGGGCATCGCCAGCCGTCATGGGTACAAGGTGGAAAAGCTCGATCTCAGTTTGTTCGATCTCGCGAACGATCCCAGCGAAATCAAGAACGTGGCGAAGGCCCACCCCGAGATTGTGGCGAAGATGCGAATGATTGCCGAGGAATATCGAAATGACCTCGGCGATGCGATCACCGGCACGAAAGGCACCGGCCTTCGCGAACCGGGCCGCGCGAAGGAGTGACGATTATCGCCTTAGGCGAGCGGCGGTTGGATTTTTTCCTTCTCGCCCGTTGGGGAGAGGGTCGTCCCGCTTCGGGACGGTGAGAGGGGTTTTGATTGTTTCCAAAGCCCCTCTCACCGCTTCTCGCTTCGCTCGAACCGACCCTTTCCCCAGCGGGAGAGAGGGTAAGATAAGAACTGCCGCTCGCCTTATTTCTTCTGGAACAATCCTCCCAAGCCTTGCTTGAGCAAATCCTCGGCCGTTTTTCCGGCGGCATCTTTCGTTGCATCGCCAATCACTTTGGCGATGGCGTTCCGGAAGGCCTCGCGTTCGACCGCCGGTTTGCTCATCGTACCTTTCACGGCAATTCGCACCGTTTGCTTGGCCACCGCTTCGCGGATCCGCGGGCGATCAGCGGGAACAAACGCCCCGGCGAGTTTATCGTTCAGCGGAACTTCCACTGTCAGATCCAAGCTGCTATCCGCCACCCCGACCGACCCCGACGTTCGGATCGTGAGGCCATTGATGGTCACGCTCAAATTCTGGTGATACACTCGCCCTTTTTCGACGCGGATCGCCACCCGTTCGTCTTGGGCCAGTTTCCACTTCAACGGCGCTTGGGTGAATAGCCCGGCGATCTGGCCAACGATTTCGTTCGGGGAAATTTCCGCATCGTGGATCGTGAGTGTGCCCGAAAGCGTGGCTTGCAACGGATCGGTAAGCGGGATGCGGTTCTCGGCGAGATCGAACGAGATGGTGCCCGAAGCGTCCGCCGCGTTGGCGAGCAACGGCAGGGCGTAACCGATGGCCTCGGAACAGGCGGCGGGCGTGAGCTTCGCCTTTTGAATGATCGTTCCTTTGGCGAACGTGAGATCGTAATTCGGGTTCAGTTGCAGCGTCGGTTCGATGCGCACCTTGCCGCCGCCGAAGTTCGCTTCGACCGGCGACATTTTCACGAAGCCGTCTTTGATATCCGCTTTCAACTCGGCCCGGCCGACGTCGAACCCGTAGGCTTTCAGGGTTTGCCATTCGAGCGCGGCATTCCCGGCCAAGGTTTGCGGCTTGGTGGAACCGGGGAGATCGTCCCCCACTTTCACCGAGAGATTCTTGCCGCCTTCCGAAAGATTGCCGGCGAGTTTGAACGGCTTGGTACCGGTTCCGGTGGCTTGGCCGCTCTTGCCGAGGTACGCTTTCAACTGGGTTTCGAGCTTGGATAGATCGTATGTCAGCGTGCCGTCGACATCGACGAACATCGCGGTGGTGAGCGCGGCGAGTTTCCCTTGAGCTTGGGCACTGAAGCCATCGCG
>Ga0105045_10001588_pt1 | contig 18723 bp, 15 predicted proteins | sample MAT02_FD_78089 | JGI IMG/M metagenome (GOLD analysis project Ga0105045, IMG submission 78089) | Freshwater microbial communities from Lake Fryxell liftoff mats and glacier meltwater in Antarctica - MAT-02 (megahit assembly) | ecosystem: Environmental > Aquatic > Freshwater > Ice > Liftoff... | reverse complement strand
TTACGCTTTACTGCGTGCCAGCTGCTATCCCTCACGCTTTTAGATATACTCGTATAATGATGTATTACTTAATGTTTGTGATTAACAGCTTACAAAAATGGTAACACCAAAAAATTTATTTATTGCGCTCGAGGGAATAGATGGCAGTGGCAAGAGCACACAAGTCAGACTGCTTGCCGATAAACTTACGGCTCTAGGGCACAAAGTTCATGTAACTTGCGAACCTACGACCAATCGCATAGGACGTATGATAAGAGATGTATTTACGGGTAGAGACTCGGCTGACCAAAGTGTGATAGCAGCACTATTTGCAGCGGATAGGCTAGACCACATCCTCAATGAAAAAGATGGACTGCTCACCATGCTCCAAGACGGCTACACAGTCATCAGCGATAGATATTACTTCTCCTCTTATGCTTATCATAGCGTATATGTGCCCATGGATTGGGTCATACAGCTCAATGACTATGCACAGAAGCTTCTTCAGCCTGATCTCAATATCTATATAGACGTAGCTCCAAAGGTAGCTATGGATCGCATCAATGCCAACCGCAGCAGCGTAGAGATGTATGAGACACTAGACAATCTCAAGGCGGTATATGACAACTATCACACGGCTTTTGAACTGATGAAGGATAAGGAAAAAATCGTCAGTATAGATGGTAATCAAGATATACAGAGCATCAGCTTGGCTATCTTAAGCAAAGTTAATTTTTAAGATTGGGTTACTTATACTATTGACTAAACAGTTCTTTTTTTGGGGTTCCAAATAAATATGGTGAACCATTAGCAATAGAAATGTTGCCAAAGCTTCCAGCTTTGGTCTATTAATATCCAGAAGCTGGAAGCTTCCTGTACACTCCACCTATGCTTGCGCAAGTAACGAAATACATCATTAAAATCTGATACTCATGCATTAAATGAACAGCACTTTTTTTAAGCGTTCCAAATTTATTTGGAACAGATGCTCACGTCAGCAAATAAATATGGTGAACCATACCTACGAAATTCAAGTTTATAGATGCGGATGAATATATTTTATTATTTTTGCTCATTTATACATGCTTACTTCTGTTTAGTTAGTAGTTACATGGCGAGCAAATTGCATTACTTGCGCAAGCAATGATAATTTTTAAAGATTTTAACCTATAATATTGATAAAGCATGAAAAAGCAGTTATTGTTTTTATTTAGTTTCTTTTGCATATCGATTAATTCGTTGTATGCTCAAAACGATTACTTTGTCGGGGATATTTCTATAACCAATATTGATGCAGAGTATATAGAAATCAGACCTCAAAACCGAACCTTTAATACAGGGTTCATATTGTTTGTAGATTTTGGACAACCGAGCAATTCATTAAGCAGAAACGATACCCGATTAAAAACCTTCGATAACAAGGATGTCATATTTAATAGCAGAATTGATGCGCTTAACTTCATGTTGAGTCAGGACTATGAGCATGTAAGCTCCTATACTACTAGTGAGGATATCGCAAGTCAATTTTATTATTTGCTCAGAAAAGTGAAGCGAAATTAGGAGTGATTTTTGTATTAAGTAGATATACCTGACCATATACTACAATAATAAAATAAAAAACCGTTATTTTGCGATAATTTTGGCGTCAAGCCGACAAATATATTTTTCACCAAAAACAACTTTATGCCATTTTAGATGAAGAACACATATTTTGAATTAATAAACCAAACTTACTACTTCCCGCAAGAGGGATTTGATCTCAATCAAGGAAACCTCACTTTCCATGGTATATCCTTAAAGTACTTGATAGATAAATACGGAACGCCATTCAGGTTGACCTATTTACCACGTATAGGCGATCAAATCAAAAAAGCTAAAAATTTCTTTAATAAAGCGATAAAAGCCAATAATTATAAAGGCACATATCACTATTGCTATTGTACCAAATGTTGCCACTTTTCGCATGTGATAGAGGAAGCACTCGAGCATAATGTACACTTAGAGACTTCATCATCGTTTGATATAGATATTATTAAAATCCTTACGGACAAAGGTAAGATTGATAAAGATACGATTCTTATACACAACGGACACAAAACCGAAGACTACCTCAATAAGATCATCGGTCTCATGGACGAGGGCTATACTAATGTCATACCTGTCATGGATAGCAAGCTAGAATTGGATAGGTTTTACGCCAAAACAAAAGGTGAACTTACTATCGGTTTAAGAATGGCCATCGACGAAGAACCACAATCGTCCTACTATACCTCGAGACTAGGCATCCGAAGTGCTGAAATCATCGATTATTATAAAACCAAAGTAGCCAAAAAGAAGAGAGTCAAGCTCAAAATGCTTCATTTCTTTGTGGACTCTGGGATAAAAGATACACTTTATTATTGGGGCGAATTTCGTAAGGCATTAAAGATTTTTGCAGAGATGAAAAAAATCTGCCCCACTTTAGATTCTATCAATCTAGGAGGTGGATTGCCTATCAGAAACAATCTAGGTTCTGATTATGATTACAAATACATGATTAACGAGCTCGTGCGCAACATCAAAGAAGTATGTGACGAAGAAGGCATCAGCGAACCAGATATTTTCACAGAGTTTGGCAAATATACTGTAGGTGAGAGCGGAGCGATCATATTTTCGGTATTAGAACAAAAGCAGCAAAATGACTCGGAGCTTTGGTACTTGATAGACAATAGCTTGATGAATACTATTCCTGATGCTTGGTCTATCTTTGAGAAGTTCATCTTACTACCCGTCAATAAGTGGGATCATGAATACTCGCGTGTAAGTATAGGAGGGATCAGTTGCGATCATTCGGATTATTATAACTCTGAAGACCTGAACCAAGAGATATACCTTCCTACCTACGAGTCTGACAAAGAAGAACCGCTGTACTTAGGATTTTTTCATACTGGTGCTTATCAAGATGCAATCAGTGGTTATGGTGGTATCAAACACTGCCTCATTCCATCGCCTAAACAAATCATTATAGATAGAGACGAAAAAGGCAACATAGTAGATAGACTATATCGTGACGAACAAACGGTACAACAAATGTTAAATATACTAGGTTATGAATAACGAAAACAATGGTATTTATGCAGGCATACCTGAGGAGTTAGCTACCTTTGAGAATGCTATGGTTTTGCTTCAGAGCATACCTTATGATGGTACTAGCACATGGGGTAAGGGTGCAGATGCAGGTTTTGCAGCTTTTAGTAATGCATCAGAAAACATGGAGCTCTATGACATCGAGACGGACACCGAAGCTTACAAAGTGGGTGTACACACATTGCCACCAATCTTAGAAGCCAGCTCTCCTGAGGCGATGTACTCGGCGACATATCACGAGACCAAAAAGAATCTCGAACTAGGCAAATTTCTTACGATATTTGGTGGGGAGCACTCTGTTAGTATAGGTGTGATACAGGCATATTATGAAAAGTATCCTAACCTCACCGTATTGCAGATAGATGCACATGCAGACTTGCGACCAGACTATATGGGTACTAAGTATAATCATGCTTGTGCGTTATATGATGCAAGCAAAAACACCAATCTCATCCAAGTAGGTATCAGAAGCATGGATGTAGCTGAAAAACAGCATATAAATATCAAAAATACGTACTTTGCACATCAGATCATGGACAATGATTACTGGATGGAGGAAGCTATCAAAAAAATGACTGACCACGTATATATTACATTTGATCTAGATGCTTTTGACAGTAGCCTCATGCCTTCAACAGGTACGCCCGAGCCAGGAGGAATGGGTTGGTACCAGACCTTAGAGTTCTTGCGCAAAGTATATAGTAGAAAAAATGTAGTAGGTTTTGACATCGTGGAGCTTTTGCCAAATGAAGCTAATCCCGGACCTGACTTCGTAGCAGCAAAGCTTTACTACAAAATGCTAACCTACAAGTACGAAAAACATCTAAAAGATAATAATTTCTGATAATCTGACGACCTCAAAAGTGTTAATTATCCTCGATATAAAAATATAAAAATGCAAATTACAGATTTTCTTAGACATCATTACAAACACTTCAATGCTGCGGCACTGATAGACGCAGCTGATGGTTATATCGCACACCTCAACGAAGGTGGCAAGATGATGATAACGCTTGCAGGTGCGATGAGTACTGCAGAAATGGGCAAATCACTCGCTGAGATGATACGCCAGGACAAGGTTCAGATCATCTCATGCACAGGTGCAAATCTAGAGGAAGATATCATGAACTTAGTTGCACATTCACACTACAAAAGAGTACCTAATTACAGAGATCTGAGCCCTCAGGACGAGTGGGATTTGCTAGAGAATCATTATAATCGTGTGACCGATACATGCATACCTGAGGAGGAGGCATTCCGTAGATTGCAGAAGCACTTGATTCAGATGTGGTCAGAAGCTGAAGCTAAAGGTGAGCGTTATTTTCCTCACGAGTTTATGTACAAGATGCTACTCAGTGGTGATCTAGAGCAATACTATGAGATAGACCCTAAAGACAGTTGGATGCTAGCTGCGGCCAAAAAAAATATCCCTATCGTAGTACCAGGTTGGGAAGACAGCACCATGGGCAATATCTTTGCATCGTATTGTATCAAAGGAGAACTAAAGCCATCAACTACCAAATCTGGTATAGAGTACATGATGTGGCTCGCAGACTGGTATCCCAAAAATAGTGGTGGCAAAGGTGTAGGATTCTTTCAGATCGGTGGAGGTATCGCAGGAGATTTTCCTATATGCGTGGTGCCCATGTTGTACCAAGATATGGAGATGCATGATGTGCCATTCTGGTCATACTTCTGTCAGATCAGCGATAGTACTACCAGTTACGGTTCGTACTCAGGTGCGGTACCCAATGAGAAAATCACTTGGGGCAAGCTAGACATTAACACACCAAAATATATCATAGAGAGTGATGCCACGATAGTAGCACCTCTTGTCTTTGCAATCATACTAGGACAGTAAAATATTAAATTAATAAAGCACAAACTGTACTCGTTTCACCTATGGTGTGTGGTAAAGTTTGTGTTTTTATTTTTTATAAGTCTATAAGATGACTTAAGCGAGTGATTAGATGATTTATTATTACCTCATTGATAGGTAAGTGTTCAGATTTTGCAGATGCTGCGCACAGTACAAATTTTTTTAAAAAGAAAGCGGGCATTTTGCTTAACAAATTTAAATCATGTTAAATAATTGGATATTTATTGATGACTTTAAAGAGCTTTGGATTAAAATTAATCAAAGAGGGACAAAATTTATATTAAGTAAGTTTAATTTTTTAGGGTATAAACGTACTATTTCATCCTTCTCTACTAACTTCCAACATGCAAATTGGTGGATAATTCCTTTGTTGAAGGAAAGACATAACTTACTAATTACTGGTGATAAGTCAAAAGGGTATGAGGAATATATATCTGAAAAATACTTTAATTCCCCAAATGGTAAATTACTAATATCATTGGGGTGTGGTGCTGGAAACCACGAAATTAAATTAGCAGAGTTAAATAAAGATTTACAAATTATAGGTTATGATATTTCAGAAAAATTAATAGATCAAGCCAATAGAAAGATCATAGAGAGAGCACTTACAAATATTAAGTTTCTCACCATGGATGTATATAAAATAGATTTTGAAAAAGAATCTATAGATTATTTTCTATTTAATGCTTCATTACACCATTTTAAAAATATTAGACTTTTTATTGAGAAGAAATTAAAGCCAAGTTTAAGTGAGTTTGGGTTAATTATAATTAATGAATACGTTGGTCCTAATCGAATGAATTTTTCTAATGATCAAATTGAATTTTGCAATAGATGTCTGAAGAAGCATGTCTCTTTAGAGAATAGGAAGATATTAGGCCTAGACACATATAAAGATCAATGTTACCGATTAGGAAAATTGCGAATGTATGTTTCGGACCCTTCAGAATGTGTCGATTCAGAATCAATTTTACCTGTGTTAAGAAATGAATTTAGAGAAACTGAGTATGTAAGTTTAGGTGGAAATATTTTAATGCCAACTTTAAAGCATATTGCACACCATTTTGTAAACAGAAACGAATCCGAATTACTAACCTTAATAGATTTAGAGAAAGACTATCTTAAAAATCATAGTTCTGATTTTGTGTTTGCAGTTTATCAGAAAAGGTAAAATTAATACAATGTGTAGGTTTGTTTTTACAATTTTTAATTATAAATATTCATAATCTTTGTGAGGATTTTTAAATTCTTAATTTATGAAAATTAAATGTCATGAAGATTTTATTTTTTATTGTAATTTTTTTTAATAAAATTATTACAGCTCTTTTGCTATATCAGCTGCTATTAATCCATAAAGTGGTACGTTTCATACATATCTCCAGCCTACCCTGAGTGGAAGTGGACAAATCAATAGTGCTAGGTCTTCTCTATTAAGTGGCGATTACTTACCATTTCTAAATAGGGTCTGCTGATTTATTGATAATATCCTTAAGAACAAAGATTAATGTTATTTTTATTCCTATTTTAGTGCATGGATTTGAATATTCAGAAGCTTTAAACCGTGCACTTGAGTCTAGCACTGCTCTATGCGGACGGCAGTTACTTTTTTTTATTGCCAAAAAAAGTAATCAAATAAGTTTAATTCAAAAAAAGGCGATTGCTTCGCACCATTCATATCTACCATTTGGCAATCTTTCTCATTCTTGCATGATAGTCGCTCTTTCGAGTTCCTTCGCTTCTCGTATTGTCATACTCGACCTTAAAGGATTGCTCAGTCTTATTCTTTTTTGATCGCAATGAGAGGATAGTTCATAAAGTCGTTGAAGTTTTGTGATCGACGCACTTTTGATTCTTCCTTCACATATCGCTGATTTTTTGTACGATTTTCTTTCTCTTATATGACATTCTGATTTTTTCAACAAGCCCTAAATAGTTTTAATAAAACAACTAATTAAATTACCTTTTTTGAAGAAAATAATTTCAGGATAGCTGGTAAAGTAGAAAAGGTGGATACAAAAGAATTGTGGATATATGATAATAGATCCAGTATAAATGTTTAATAGTATTTAATAAAGCTTAAAAAAATTTAATTGAACATTATTGTTTTCTGTTCTGAAAGTATTTTATATTTACAACAACTTACTATAAAATGAGTGCTACTTGTCGGAGTCGGATGATGTCGCTGTTGTGGTTTTATAAATTAATGACCATTCTGGTTCAAACTTTATTTTTCTATTTTTTTGATTACTATTTTGCTAGTGTTTGTGTCACATTATAGATGTGATCTGCTATGCGTTCGAGAGATGTGAACACGTTGGTATATGCCATACCTGACTTGATATTATAGTCTACGTTGTTGAGCATAGCTAGGTGATTGTTGCGCATGGTGTCACGTTGGGTATTGATTTTGTGCTCTAGCTCTAGTGCGTGTTTTAGATTTAGTTTTGTGTAGTCGCTAGATTGGAGGTTTTGGTTCATTACGTTCAGGGCCTCAACTATAAGGTTGTTAAGTTGATTGATTTCATCCCTTTGCTCAGGTAAAAAGTAAGTATTTTCCTCCATTTTTCTTTGTATAGCTGTCGCTAATTGCCTGTATATATCAGCTATCTGTTCTAATTCGCTACTAACAGAAATGATGATTTTAAAAAGATTGCTAGTTCTCGAGCTGACTTCCTCTCTACTTAGTCGAGTGATGTATTCGGTGATTTGTATCTCCATCTGATCGGTGATGTCTTCATTATGTTTTATTTTTTTGATGAGTTTAGTTTGTTTTTTGATTTCTGAGCTATTGATGATCGTATGGAACGAAGCGGCAGAATCATTTATTACCCCAGCCATTTTCCTGACTTCTTTTTGAAGTTGTAAGCTGGCCATTTCTGGCATTTGACTCGTACTCTCTAGAAAGACTACTTTGCTTTCTCTATTGTAATCCACCTCAGAAGTAGGCAATCCATAGCTTGCTATTTTTACTAGGAAAGGTATGAAGTTAATAAATATTAGCGCATTGATCAAATTAAAAACGGTATGAAAAGCTGATAAGCCTAGTGTCATGTCCACAGCATTGCCATACACATCGTTAATCCCAAAAGAATAGCTCAAAAACTGTCCTAGTAAGGGAAGGATGAGTGGAATGGTAAAAACCATCCATAAAACTCCTAACAGGTTAAAGTAAAAGTGAACCCTCGCAGTATTTTTTGCTTCGCTGTTGCCTACTATGGAAGCAATAAAAGCTGTGGATGTAGTTCCTATATTTTCTCCTAGTATAAGCGATGCTGCCACTTCTATGGGTAGCCAACCTTGTGCAGCCATGGTAAGTGTCACTGCCATAGCTACACTCGACGACTGTACCATGATGGCGATAATCGTACCTACTAGGACAAAGAAAAGCCTTGAGTAAATCCCGTATCCAGTAAACCTTCTCAACCATTCAAAAAGTATAGAGTCATCGTTGATGACAGGTACTGCCTCGCGCAGGAAAGCTAGTCCGATAAACAATATCGCAAAACCTATCAAAAACTCACCCCAAAACTTCCATTTTCCTCTATTAATAAACAGTAATGGCACTCCGACTCCAAAAATAGGAACAGCATAATTTGACAACACTACTTTGAAACCAAGTACAGATACGATCCATCCGGTTATAGTTGTGCCTATATTGGCACCGAGTATCAATCCCACTGACTCAGTGACGGTCATCAGTCCTGCATTGACAAAGCTCACAATCATCACTGTAGTCGCTGATGAGGATTGGATCAGTGCAGTAATCCCCAGACCTGATAGTAACCCGAGCCATTTGCTACTCGTGATATTGCTGACAGCTTGCCTGAACTGTGCTCCTGCAGCGCGCTGTATGGACTCACTCATCATTTTCATACCAAAAATAAAGATAGCCACAGCACCGAAAACTTGCAATATTTCTACTAGGCCGAAACTCATATTTTAATTACTTGATGAAAACTGATGGAATTCCAAATACAATAACCTACGTTAGCCTTAAAGAAGTTTTTATAAAGCTAAAAAAGTTATAGACTGAACACAAAGTTAAACATAATCTTCACATTTGTCTTAAAGAACGCCTATTTTCATAAATAATGATAATATTACCTTAATATTGAGCCTTCAAAGTTGGTATATAATATCGTAATAAAGTCTGCTGATAAGCCAGAATTAATTACGAAAAAATAAAATAATTCATAAAAAAATTAGCAATAGCACTATGGGTCACAAGTTTAATAGATAAAAGAACCTGAATGATTCAGCTATTACTTGACATCGATAAGTTGACCTGATTCGCACTTAAATACTCGCGCGGGAAATTTTTGGATCAATCGATAGTCGTGTGTAGCAATCATGATCGTAGTCCCGAACTCTCTAGCCAGTCTATTGAGTAAGTACAATATCTCATCACTCGTATCTGGATCTAGGTTGCCTGTAGGTTCATCAGCTATGATCACTGGAGGATTATTGAGCAGTGCACGGGCGATAACCACACGCTGTTGTTCACCACCTGAGAGCGTTTGAATAGATTTTTTTTCGTATCCGCCTAGGCCTACCATTTCTAGAACTTGAATGACTCTAGCTGTCATTTTGGGTCTTTCTTTCCAGCCTGTAGCTTCTAGGATATATAATAGGTTTTTGCCTACACTCCAATCGTCAAATAAATTAAAATCCTGAAAAACCATACCTAAACTCCTCCTCAAGATTGGAATTTCTTTTGGTTTGATAGTTTCGAGACTGAAGTTAGCAATCTTAGCACTTCCTATTTTGATCGGGAGGACTCCGTACATGGTTTTGAGCAAACTAGACTTACCACTACCCGACTTGCCCACGATATAGCACATCTCTGCAGGTGCTACTGCAAAGTTTACATTAGACAATACTAGTGCTTCTTCTTGGTAGATATCTACATGCTCAAATGATATGACCGCGTTTAAAATCAATGGTTATGAATTTTAAATATTTGTTTAATAATGGTTTTATGCATCCACAACTTCGGCATTTTCTATATCAAAAACCTCCTCTTCGTCGGTTACTACTTGGTCTAGCTCGACTTTGAGGTTGTCTATGATGAAGACCTGACGCTCCATGGTATTTTTGCCCATATAATAAGAGAGCAAGTCTTCGATTTTTGTTTTTTCGCCTAAGATTACAGGGTCTAACTTGATGTTTTCTCCTATGAAATCTTCAAATTCATGCGGAGAGATCTCGCCCAATCCTTTGAATCGCGTGATCTCTGGTTTGCCTTTCAGCTTCTTGATGGCATCTTGTTTTTCGGTTTCGCTGTAGCAATAGTAAGTCTTTTGTTTGTCTCGCACTCTAAACAAAGGTGTATCTAATATGTAAAGGTGTCCGTGTTTGACCAGGTCTGGAAAAAACTGTAGAAAGAAAGTCAATAATAACAATCTGATGTGCATACCATCTACATCAGCATCTGTTGCAATCACGACTCTATTGTATCTAAGGTTTTCTATGCCGTCTTCTATGTCTAGTGCATGTTGTAGCAGATTTAGTTCTTCGTTTTGATAGACTATTTTTTTGGTCATACCATAACAGTTGAGTGGCTTACCTCTCAGACTAAAGACTGCCTGTGTCATCACATTTCTGGCTTTAGTGATAGATCCACTCGCAGAATCTCCTTCTGTGATAAATATTGTTGAGCCTAGTTTGTGCTCTTCTTCTACTTTTTTATTGTCCGTAAGATGGATGCGGCAATCTCTCAACTTTTTGTTGTGGATATTTGCTTTTTTGGCACGTTGATTAGCTATTTTTTTGATGTCTGCTATGTCCTTGCGTTCTCGTTCAGATTGGTTGATTTTGCGAAGCAATGCGTCCGCAACTTCCTTGTTTTTGTGTAGGTAGTTGTCTAGATTGGTTTTGAGAAAATCTATTATAAAAGTTCTAATAGAAGTGCCCTCAGGTGCCATATTTTGCGAACCTAATTTGGTTTTGGTCTGCGATTCAAAGACTGGTTCTTCTACTTTGATGGCGATCGCACCGATGATAGAGGTCTGCACATCTCTGGTATCAAAATTTTTGTTGTAAAACTCTCGTACCGTTTTTACGATGGCTTCCCTATACGAAGCGAGATGCGTACCTCCCTGCGTAGTATTCTGACCGTTGACGAATGAGTAATACTCCTCACCATACTGACTAGCGTGCGATATTGCCACTTCTATGTCCTCACCTATCAAGTGGATGATGGGATAGAGTAAGCTTTCTACATCTGTTTTTCGCTCTAGCAAGTCTCTAAGACCATTTTTGGATACTAGGGTTTTGCCATTATAGTTGAGTTTCAGACCAGCATTCAGGTAGGCATAGTTCCATAGTTGATTCTCTACATATTCGGGACGAAATTTGAAATGCTTAAAAATACTGTCATCGGGCACAAATTCTATCATCGTTCCATTAGGTTCGGTGGTTTTGGCGAGTTTAGCATCTAGCTTGATATTGCCACCCGAAAACTCAGCTATTTTAGTTTCGCCGTCTCTAAATGACTGAACTCTGAAAAACCCAGAAAGTGCATTGACCGCCTTAGTACCCACTCCATTTAGTCCTACAGATTTTTTGAAGGCTTTGGAGTCATATTTTCCTCCTGTATTGATTTTGGATACGCAATCTACTACCTTGCCGAGTGGAATACCACGCCCATAATCACGTATAAATACCGAACCATTTTCTATTTTGATATCGATATTTTTGCCATTGCCCATCACAAACTCATCTATGGAATTATCTATAACCTCCTTTAGCAATACATAGATTCCATCATCTTGAGAGGAACCGTCACCGAGTTTTCCGATGTACATTCCTGGTCTTAGTCTGATGTGTTCTTGCCAGTCTAAGCTTTTGATATTGTCTTCCGTATATGCTACCTGAACATTGTTTTCCATGTATATTTGCTGTATTTAAACGCAAATATAATAATTTTTGATGATATGTAGTGTCGGATTTGAATTAAGTGTGAAGATTTACTACATAGACAGCACTTTGATCTCTACACGTCTGTTTTTACTTTTATTGATTTCGGAGTCATTGGGCGCTACATGTTTATTGGGTCCAAACCCGACAGCGTTTACCCTCATGGGTAATATATTTTTTGAGATCAAGACATTTTTGATTGCATCTGCGCGCTCCTGAGAGAGTCTGATCAGTGCATCTGTATCGCCCACATTGTCAGTATGTCCATTGATACTCACGTAGAGCCTTGGAAACCTGAGCATGATTTCTGCTAGTTTGTCTATGGCTAGGTATGATTTGGGTAGCACTATGGAGCGACTTTGCTCAAAGTATATATTGTGTAGCATGTTTTCGATGGTATCAACTGGCAGCGACTTATAGGCTTCTACAATAGTTTTTGGCTCAGGTTGGTTAGTTGAGAAGACAAAGGATCTAGAGTTGTCAGACTTAAGTACTAGGTTGATAGTAAAATCAGTACTGTCGGCATCTATAAGTAATTGTGGATCTATGATGATAGTATCACTAGTCATTTGGCGGTTGATGGCATATAGTTTTAGTGAACGATTGGTATGGATCTTTAGGTCAAACTTTCCGTTTTTGGATCTGAAATACCCTTTGTTCTCAATATTCTGGGTCAAATCTGGATAGGTTTCTAGCCAATAGACTTCTCCTGGAATGAGCTGACCTGTAGAGGCTGAAACTATATTGATATGGACTATCAGAGGTTTTAGGATCGGGGATCTTTTGAGTTTTGCTTCAAAAATATCGCTGCTTCCATCTCTATCAGATGTAAAATAAAGGTGGTCATCATCAGACATCAGGAATGGGTATGAATCATTATAAACGCTATTGACGGGTGGATCAAGTCTTCTTGGCACTGACCAGGATTTATAAGCGTTATCTAACCGCTCTGAATAATAGATATCCATGCCACCTAGCCCACTAGGTTTATTTGAACTATAAAAAAGAAATTTTCCACCAGTAGATAAGTGTGGTGTAGTTTCTTCGTATTCTGTATTGATTTGCGAGCTAAGCTTTTGAGGTTTACTGTAATGATCTTCACTGATTTTGGTAGATATAAAAAGATCCATCGTAGTGTCTATCGGCATGTTTTTCATAGCGATTATCAAATAATTTCCATCTGGGGCAGAGGTAATGTTTACTTTGGTGCTTTTTGCAAAAAAACTATCAATTCTTATTGGTTTTGGAAAAGAAAACTGTCCAATGCGCTCTGTTGTATGAGAAAAACCTAGCTCCATGCCACCATAAAGAGCAAATTGGTTGAGTACTAAGTATTGATTATTGTTTTTTAGCTGTGCACAAATACTGTTGGGCAATACATCATTGATAGGAAAACCTGGATGAAAAATTCCCTCTGCTTGCCCATTGATGAGCTCCGTAAACCATATATCTTGGTTATAGTCTGATGATAGCGGATCACTTATGGTTGCAGAAGCTAGCTGTTTATAGACATACTGAAGTGTCTCATGATACTCAACTGGATTTAATGAATGATATACATCTACAGAGTCTATCATCAGTGATTTTTCGCACAAAGGATCTGCGGTACGTGTAAAAAAAAGCTTTTTTTCGTCAAAAGACAATACGGGGCATATCTCATCTAGAAACTCACTATTGGTAGGATAGGGCAGTTTGAGCAAGCTGTGTTGTCCGTTGATTTTTGCCACAGCAAAAAGTAAAAGAAAGACTAAAAATTTAGACAATGATTAGGTTTTATTATTTTTGGTATACAAAAAAATCATTTTTATAGTCTCTAAAACTATCAGCTACGAAGTTTCTGTAACTATAGACGCAACTGTCCACTACCATACTGATTGCTATTATAAATGCAAAGTTACTGTTTTATGTTAAAGATTTTAAAACAATATAACTTAATATCCTAAATTTGCGTTTTGAAAGCAATCAAATAATCTTTTCTACATGCTTAAATACTTCCTTTTATTTGTGGTATCGATAGTTACATTTAGCTTACAAGCTCAAAATGAACTGGACCAAATGGGTACAAAAATCAAGATCAATTATGCTGGTCAGGTATATTCTGCTATAGTGACGCCCACAGGGGATACTTTGATATTGTTTGATCTAGACAATATACAGATCACGGCAAGCAGAGGATTTACTAGCGACGAAGATAAGAGAAAGTACGACCGATTCAAAAACTATGCAGCACTCGTATATCCTTATGCAAAGGAAGCGATAAGGATTTTTAGAGAGCTAGAATACGCATCTAACTATATGTCAAAAAAAGAACGCAAAAATAAGATTGCTGACCTCGAAGGTCAATTGACCAAGCAGTTTGAAGAGCCACTCTCTAACCTTACTAAACTTCAAGGCAAGATCATGATCAAAATGATAGAAAAAGAGACGGGACAGCCTATTTATAATCACATCAAAGAGCTCAAAGGTGGTTTCAAAGCCTTCTATTGGAATGCGTTTTCTAAACTATACTCTTATGACCTAAAAGAAGGCTATACACCAGGCCAATACGTAGTTTTAGATGCAGTACTTCAAGATTTTGATGTCTCTTACCGTATCGAAAACGGAACTTCCCTCAAATATATTAATATTAAAGACCTCAAAAACTTTAGAAAATGAACGATGATCTAACTAATGGTAGCGTATCATGGGAGAGTCCATCAAACATCGCTATCGTTAAATACTGGGGCAAACATGGCTTCCAATACCCAAACAATGCCTCTATAAGTTTGACGCTGAGCAATGCCGTCACACGTACTACGATCAATTATAGACCAAAAAAAGAGGATGGGGAGGTGTCGATAGATTTTAGTTTTGAGGGTACAAATAATGCAGCTTTTCAGGTCAAAATCGAAAAATACTTAGCATTACTTGCAAAACAGTACCTGCCTTTTATAACAGGATTTCACCTAGAGATCGATAGTCGTAATACCTTTCCGCATAGCAGCGGTATCGCCTCTTCTGCATCGAGTATGTCAGCACTTGCGCTGGGTCTCTGTGATATTGAAGCCATGATTGCTGGCATACCGTATAACACTCAACAGTTTTTAGCAAAAGCTTCTACGCTCGCTCGTATAGGTAGTGGTAGTGCCAGTAGGTCTGTATATCCACATGCCGCTATGTGGGGTAAGCATCCTGATATCGCGGGCTCTAGTGATGAGTTTGCGATAGGTGTCGAGGAGAGGTTACATCCCGTTTTTAAGAGTTTTCATGACGATATACTGATCATTAGTGCTGACAAAAAAAGCGTATCTTCTACCGCTGGTCATGCGCTCATGGAAGACAATCCGTACTCAGATAGTCGCTATCGACAGGCAAACGATCGTACGAGACAACTCTATGACATATTGTCTGGTGGCGATGTAGATGCCTTTGGCAAGTTAGCCGAGGATGAAGCCTTGACGCTTCATGCGTTGATGATGTGCTCAGATCCGTCTTATATATTGATGGAAGAAGGTTCGCTCTCCGCCATCAAAGCGGTTAGAAGTTTTAGGGCTGAGACCAAACTCCCTCTGTACTTCACACTAGATGCTGGACCCAATATACACTTGCTTTATCCTGATGAGATCAAAGACAGTGTTGCGGGTTTTGTGGACAATGAGCTCCGTAGTCTGTGTAGCGATGGCACTATACTCAAGGATCACGTAGGCAATGGACCAAAAAAAACCGGTTAAGAATACGATGCCGTGGCAGCCATCAACGCTTGAAGCCAATTTTACTAACTGAAATAAAAATAAGGATGACAAAATTTATAAAATATCTAGCAGCTGCGATATTGCTATTGTTCACACAACGCACTACCTTTGCGCAATATCTAAAAACAGGAAGCTGTATCAACCAAGATTTTGATCGACAAGTAGATAAGTATATCTCGTATAGCGCGCCTGTCATAGATGTCAAAGATGCTTATCTCCGAAAAGATAAAATCACTTTTCTGGATGCTCGCGAGAATGAAGAGTACAAGGTCTCCCATATAGCTACAGCAAGATATATAGGGTACGACGATTTTAATATCAAAAGCATGAGTGATATCGATAAAAATGCCGAGATAGTGGTATATTGCTCTATCGGTTATAGAAGTGAAAAAATAGCCAACAAGCTCATCAAAGCAGGCTACAAAAACGTCAAAAATCTCTATGGAAGTATCTTTGAGTGGGCAAATCGAGGCTATGAATTAAGCGACCGCAATGGTAAGAAAACAACTAACATCCACGCTTATAATAAAAAATGGTCTAAATGGGTCAATAACCCAACGATGACTAAGACTTGGTAATGGAATAATGTTAGTTAGTAAATGAATCTGTAAGTACAAAAGTACCTTTTGGAGGGCTATTTTGCCATTACCCGCACTACTGCTTCATCACCTTACTATATTTCATCTTTTCATGATGTAGGTACTGCACGATATATATCCCTGCGGGCCATGTGTCGGTATCTAGTCTATCCTTGTCTAGGTAGTCGAGCTCCATACGCTGGCCAGCAGGATTGTAGATGGCCATGAGCTGAGTACGATCAGTGGATAACACAGTCAGTACATCATCGAATGGATTAGGGTAGATAGACCAGTTCTGCTCACCAGCCGTATCCTCAGTCGCTGTCAGGCAGCTGGCTAGGATGGTGGCACGATCGCAGCCTGCACCATTATTCTCTAGGATTACTCTTTTAGGCTGGGTGCGTAGGAGATTACAGATGAATGGATTGACACAACTGATGAGGTTAGGATTATTGCGGACTACTAGGTAGGGTTCTGGGTCTTTGCTCGGTGGTGGTATAGACACACGCAATCTACTAAGGAAGTTCAGATTGCGTATATCGCTGCTATTGGTGATGCTGATGTACTCCTCTACATACTCAAGTGCAGGCAGCAACGGTGCTAGTTCACCACCTACATCTATCGTATCTAGTTCTAGTCGCTTGAGAGAGGTCACATTAACGAATCCCTGTTGATAATCAAGGGTGTCCCGCTGCACTTTCATAATCAGGGTATCCATGAGTAGGATATTATACAGCTCCTTAAAGTCACAGTGGCTAACGTTCCTGATAAATAACCTTTCCGCCTTCTTAGCTCTCTCAACACCTTTCGTAGATAGATTTTTCACATTTCGATATGACAATGATAATCTTTCCTGACCATTGTATGGTACAACGTTATCCATTGTATTGGTAAGGTAATTATTGGAAATAGTTATTAATAAAACTTCTCCAGAAGTGAACTTTCCGAGACCTCTCATAATGATATTTGAATCTAGACCAATACTTCTTTGTATATACCTTACATTAGCATATAACCTTAAGTTTATACTATCCTGAAGTTTTATAGGATTAAATATTCTAATACCAATCCCGGAAATAGTGTCTAAATTTTTTAAAGGTAAATAATTATTATGTGTAATTATCACAAATTGAAACCCTTTTTTAATGTTATCTAAACCACTGATGTCCTTGATTGTATTCATACTATCTACAAATATCAGTGTCTGCAATTCTTCGAGGTATTTAAGCGAGTCAAGATTATTAATTCTCCCTTTGCTATCATTAATAAGTAAATATCGAAATTTTTTACAGTTTCGATATTTCTTAGGAAAATTATCAACTTCTTGTTGAGTAGTTAGTGGTTCAAACCCACATTGACTGTAAGAAGCATAGCTAAGTAAAGATATTATGATTATTAATAAATTTTTCATAAAAATTATGATATAAAAATATGCTATAAAAAGTATGGTGAGACAAAAGGAAGACTCACCATACTTTAAATTTCTATTTAGTTACAAGGATTTGCAAAGTAAGAGCAATATAAAAATTGTCCATTACTACCAGTTATTCCTATATTTAAATATTTAGTCCCAATCTGATGTTCAAAACAGAGTTCATACACTTGTGTATTAGGTATCATTTCGGTTTGAGCTTGTGTATTAACTTGCATATTTAGACATGCATTATACTGTTGCAAAGTTAAAGTTGCTCTGTTGCATGGTGAGAGGTAATATGAATTTCCATTTTCATCTACGAAATACTGTGCTGAACTTAGTGTCCAACCAGGTTCAATTCGTATATTAACTTGTATAGTTACACAGCACTCTCCATTAGGCCCTGTACGAGTAGATAAAATAGTAACACTATTATTAATATTAGGTGCATCCCCACAGGGTGTACTGGTCCTCAACTCTGCCTGTGCATCTGGATCTTTTGCTGTAATGACCTCTTGCTCTGTACAACTACTGATACCTATCATCCCGATGATAAATAGCATAAATAATAATTTTGTTGTTAATGTCTTCATTTTAAATAAATTTTGTGATTAAAAATATTGTTAAATAATAAAATACTTGATGAATTATGCCTTTGATAACGCTTTAAGATTATAGATCAAATCAATGTTACTTGTTTTGACAGGATGAATTTGAATACTAATTATTGGGCTGTTTAGCCTTTTCGTTATTTTTTTACTGCTTTACTATCTTTTGGTAGTGAAGCTGGTCATTATGTGCGTACTGTAGTGTGTAGATGCCCCTAGGCCATGTGTGAGTATCTATCGTCCCACCCACTCGCTCTAGGCTCATCGATCTCCCTTGTGCATCATAGATGCGGATACTCGCTGCTGCTAGATTGCTACCTAGATGCAGCTCATCAGTGCATGGATTAGGGTAGATAGACCATTGATCCTTATCTACTGTGTCTGATGTAGCTACAGTGGTGCAGCTAGCTAGTATCTCTGCTGCATTGTTGCATCCTACCTTGTTATTACCTATGGTGTAAGGTCCCATATTTTGTGATAGATAGGCGCA
>Ga0105045_10001587_pt1 | contig 18730 bp, 15 predicted proteins | sample MAT02_FD_78089 | JGI IMG/M metagenome (GOLD analysis project Ga0105045, IMG submission 78089) | Freshwater microbial communities from Lake Fryxell liftoff mats and glacier meltwater in Antarctica - MAT-02 (megahit assembly) | ecosystem: Environmental > Aquatic > Freshwater > Ice > Liftoff... | reverse complement strand
TCATAGCCGGTGCCGGATCTGCTAAAATACAGACACTTCTCCAGAAAATTACTCTATCATATCAATGAGAAAGGAGCAAAACCTTCTGAAATTCTTACCATCACTTTTACAAAAAAAAATGCAGCCAATGAGATTCACAGATATATGTCGCTAAGTCACATTTTAAGTTTTTTGCCCAAGCTGTGGCAAGAAGATATGATTGGTGTAATGTCTTATTAAAATTATGATTCCACCAACTATATTTTTAAATTTCGATATCTTATATTTTGAGTTCGGATATTCACAGCGAAGTAGATAAGAAGTGCTTATCGGGACAAGAGCGATTGTGCTTTTTAATACTTTTGCCGTCTTTGAGTAATTTAATTTCACTTGAGTAGTATTTTCGGAGTAGACTCAATTTTTAAGTTTTCAATAAAAAAACTTGCATCATAATTTATTTTACTATATCTTTAATATTATTTTCACATTTCTCTACATTTTTGTCGCTTTAATAGGTCGTTGATATACTGTTTTGACAAATTCAATTTTGTTATTATTTTTATCTGCGTCTCATAAAAAAAACTTATAAAATCATGAATTTAAAAAATCTTTTTATTTTACTTCTTACTCTGCTTGCATCCCAAGTTTTTGCTGTGCCGACTTACATAGGTGATATCAGTCGTAATGATACATTAGACATCGTCAACCCTTGCCCTCTTGGTGGCAAGGCTACTTCAATCATACTTGGACAAATTAATTCTAAAGAAAAGCATATTTCGTTACAAACATCAGAATCATGTGTACCTTCTACTGAATTGTGGTTTTATAAAGAGCATTGGATAAGGCTTGATGCTCAATACAGTTATCAACTTGAAATATATGATTCTACACTTATTATTAATGTATACGATGCAAGTCAATATGATGTTTCAGAGCCATGCTCAGGGATTTTGAAGATCCAAAAAAATGGTAATAGTTTCATTTTGCCACAAGGTGATTTGCCTGCTTATGTTGTGGTGGTGGTAGCAGGTGCTGAAGGACAATCATATGAAATTGCTACCAATGAAGTAGTTTATGAATATGATGAAATTTGCCTTTTTGATTGCATTGACAAAAACAATATATTAAACAACATTATTCTCGTTTCTCCTGTAATCGATGTAGCCCTTCCTTTTTTGAAACAGATCTCTGATACTTTGTTTGAAAATGATTGTTTTGAAATAGCAAGAATAGAAAGAACCCAAAAAGTAAGTAGTTTTGAGAGTAGCTCTTCTGAATTTGTGTATTCGGAATACCTATTTAAGAATCCATTGCTCGGCAACATTGCTTTCCCCAAAGACGTGAGTCTTGAATGTGGCGAACTCGTCTTAGAACCAGAAGATTTATTTAATAATTTGAGGTCTAATTTAAGCGACAGTTTGGCTTATGGGTTTACATTTCCTAGTATAAATGGCGTTCCGATCATTGATTTTGACCTATGTCAAGTAAGTATTTCTTATCAAGATGAAATAATAAATGGATGCGAAGTTTATGTTTCGATAATTGGTGTCAACCGACTTTGGACGATCACCAATAATTGTACAAATATATCTATTCAACATACCCAAAAGATTTCAAGAAAATATCAAAGACCGATACTCCCGATCATCGAAGATCAGACGATTTACACTTCACCTTTTGATTGTAATGGAAGGATTAGTATTCCTGTACTTCATGAAAATATGGCTTGTAGTCTAGATTTTGATTTAAAAATATTAAATAGTGGCGTTAGTTGTCAACGCGATGGAGATGTTTTTATATGCTCATTTTCTATAGGACAGCATAGTGTTCAGTATTTTATTCGAGATTGTTACGGCTTTACTACCGATACTGCTAGTTTTAACCTTAAGGTCGTGTACGTCTATCCACCATTCATCGGTACTTTTTATGGTACAGTCACACTCAATTCAGACACTATTGTGATAGGAGAAAATGTATTGACAAATATTATTGAGAATAACATAGATGATCTTTGTCGAGCTACAAAAATAGAATACAATGATTTACAACTTTCTTGTGATACCCTTGATGATCGTCAGCTTACTATCTGTTGCCAAGACTTGATTTCTGAAGATGGATCGCATCTTTTGGAGCGTATAATCGAAGTAGTTGACATCAAAGTATGGACAGACGATAATAATGATGGCTTATTCCAATTACCAGAAGATGCTTATCTGACCACTGTGGGTACTATAAAATTAAAAGACAATATTCTGAATATAATATGTCCAAAAGATACTGTTTTGTCGTGTTTGATAGGCGATCTAAATCCAGAAATAATTAGTATAGGATTCCTACAAAGCCAGTGTTTTGATCATCCATTATTGAGCGTATTTGATGAAAGTCGCGATACGGTGGGCAATGATGTCATAATTATTAGGAAGGTTAGTGAGAAGGCGGTAGATCCATCATATACTTGTTTGCAGAAGATTGTTTTGGAAGGCTGTATATCATCTACTTTTGAGACCCTAGATAAGAGCTTCTTATTTACATTAAGTAAACCTAATCCTTTTTCGGAATCAACAGAGTTGGAGATAGATGCAGCTGTGAATGAAAAGATCATGGTGCAAGTATTCAACATGATGGGTCAGCAAATTTTTGATAGGACAATAATAGGTGTCGATGGTAAGAATTCCGTACTTATTACGCATGCCGATTTAAAAATACCGGGAACATACATTTGCCGTGTAAGCATTGGTCAAAAAAATAGTAGCCAAAAACTGATTTTCTTTGGAAATTAAAATTATGCGGAATAGGTATTTTATAAAAGTATAGATTGATTGTGGTCACTGTCCTTCCAAATATTTCTTACTTTTGCAACTCCAATTTATACAGTCAAGCAACTTTGCAATTGGCTTGTTCAGGAAAAATAGAAACAAATGAAAGCAAAAGTATTGGTTACAGGTGGTACAGGATACATAGGGAGCCACACGTTAATAGATTTAATTCAGTCGGGTTACGATGTGGTTTGCGCTGATAATGGTATCAATTCCGACCCATCGTCATTGAGTGCTGTGCGGGAAATTACAGGTGTTACAGTACCTTATTTTCATGTAGACTTATGTGACAAAAACGCTTCTGAAGAGATTTTTATTCAATATCCTGATATTACTGGCGTCATACATTTTGCTGCGTTAAAAGCTGTTGGAGAGTCAGTCGAAAAGCCAGTTTTGTATTTTAGAAATAATCTTGAATCCCTTATAAATGTTATCGAACTGAGCATAAAGTATGGGGTAAAAAGTTTCATTTTTAGTTCCAGTTGTACCGTTTATGGAGATGTGACTCATAGCCCAGTTGATGAACATACACCACTTTTGGAAGCTGCATCTCCTTATGGTCGTACGAAACAAATAGGAGAGCAGATTATTACTGACTGTATGAAAAATACAAATACCAAAAGCATTTTATTAAGATATTTTAATCCCGCAGGCGCACATCCGAGTGGTCTATTAGGAGAATCACCATCCAATCCGCCGCAAAATCTAGTACCAGTAATCACAGAGACAGCCATAGGGAAACGAACGAAGATGACGGTATTCGGCAGTGATTATCCAACACGTGATGGAAGTTGTGTCAGAGATTACATTCACGTATGCGACTTGGCCAGAGCGCACACTTTAGCACTTGAATATGTATTTGATGGAAAGCAGGAGATTCAGACAGAAGTTTTCAATATCGGTATTGGTAATGGACTGTCAGTACTTGAGATCATCCAAGCTTTTGAGAAAGTGAGTGGTGTTTCGTTACTATATGACATCGGTGAGCGAAGATCTGGTGACGTTATGGCTATTTATTCAGATTATACAAAAGCCAAAAATCTGCTTGGATGGGAGCCCAAGTTTGATGTTGATGACATTATGAAAACGGCATGGACATGGGAGCAAAATAGAAGTAAATAGTCAAGATAATAGTAGATATTGATTGCTGGTGACAAATATTGATGTTTTTGACTGTAGTTTTACCACCAAAAATTTTGATTTTAAACCAAAACTATTATTAAACGTTTACAATCATTAAAGTTTAACACCGCTAATAGAATTTTTTGCATGTCTGATAAATCTTTTTGGTTTCTTGAAAACAAAGATCTGAATGACTTATTCAGTCAAACCAAAATGAATGGCCAGGTTAATAATGTAGCCATCTTCAAAAAAGGGGATTACGTATACATGCCCGAAGATAACTCAGACAAAATATTTTTTATAATCTCTGGGAAAATAAAAATAGGTAGTTATCGAGACAACGACAAAGAAGTAGCACATACTATTCTGCAAAAAGGTGATGTATTTGGAGAATTGGCAATGATAGGGGAAACGTCAAGAAAAGACTTTGCTCAAGCAATAGAAGATGCAGAAGTCATCTCTATCAAACTTGAAGATGTCAAAAAACAAATGAAAAACCACTCAGGCCTTAGTATTCTCATCATGAAAATGATGGGTGCAAGAGTTCATGAAATGGAACAACGACTAGAGTCATTAGTGTTTAAGGATTCTAGAACTAGGATCATCGAATTTATCATTCTCAGTTTAGATAAAAGTGGTCAAAGGATGGGGTACGAATGGGTATTGAGGAATTTTATAACGCATCAAGATATAGCAAATATTACGGCCACTTCTAGACAAACTGTTACGATGGTGCTCAATGAATTAAAAAACGAAAATATAATTCATTTTGACAGAAAAAGATTGTTAATACGCGATTTAGAAAAACTCAAAGCTCAGGTCAAATAAATTGTGGTGTGATTTTTGTCAAGTTTAGTATTCTAGGAATTATTCTCAGATAATTGTCATTCCATTCACTATTCTAAAAACAAAACAAAACATGTTGGTCATACAAAACACTCTCATCAGCGAGGAAATCATAGAGGAACAGTTCCATTGTAATCTTGCTGCCTGCAAAGGTGCCTGTTGTCATGAAGGCGATTATGGAGCGCCGGTTGATGCTGATGAAGAAAAAATTATCAACCAATATCTTGATGTCATCAAAACTAACCTTACATCCGAAGCTATTGAATATATAAATAGAGAAGGTGCATTGACATATTATAAGAAGCCGAAAGTATTAGGTACGACCTGTTTGCCAGATGGCGCTTGTGTCTTTCTCACTAAAAATGAACTTGGAATATCCATTTGTGGAATAGAAAAAACGTGGTACGAAGGTAAGATACCATTCCAAAAACCAAGTTCATGTCACTTATATCCGATTAGAATATCTACCAATGATATTATAGGATTTGAAGCGTGGAATTATGATCGATGGGATATTTGCTCAACGGCATGTGTAAAGGGCAAAGAAGAAAAGATGCCGATCTACAGATTTGTCAAGGACGCTATCATTCGTAAAAAAGGTCAGGAATTTTATGATGAACTTGACGCAGCGGCACAACATCTTGGTAAAAATAGAGATTTATAGCATTTTAAGAAGCAGTATATTGGGTTCTGGCAGAGGTCAAAACATTTTAAAGAGATGTAAAATCACATTTTGTACCCAAATTACTTGATTTTTTATGTAAAATATGTTGATTAAACTAGTTAATAACCACTTTTTTATAAATATACTTGTAAATTGACAGGTGAAATTTGGAATTAACTGTAAATAATTTACCTTTGTGGCGCTTTTCCTCAAAAGTGGGATTAAGCTATTATATTAACGTTAAACAGACATTAAAATTCAATAGAATACTATGGCTTTAATAGGTAAGATCAGAAACAACATGTGGCTTGTTATTGTGCTTTTAGCAGTAGCATTAGGAGGATTTATCCTTATGGATATGACTAGTGCCAGCGATAGAGGCGGATTTGGCTCTAGGACAACTATAGGTGAAGTAGCCGGACAAAAAATTGATTATATAGATTTCCAGAAAGCTGAATCAGCTCTTTATGGAGGGTCTGGTGATCAGTATTCAAAAAAGAATTCTTTGTGGAATTATTATATAGAAAACGCTATCGTTACCGATATCTCTGATGAGAATGGTATAGGTGTGAGTGGTGAAGAATTGAATGAATTGGAGTTTGGCGCAAATCTTAGCCCAGTTGTTCAAAGTTTTTACAGAAATCCACAGACTGGTCAAGTAGATCGTAATCAATTGAATGAAATAAAAACAGCTATTGATGAGAACAAAGTATCCAATCCTGAATTTGCGGCTACATTTAATGAATTGAGAAAGCAAGTGATAAAATCACAAAAACAAACTAAGTTGGTAAATTTAGTTGCTAAATCTCTATACACACCTACTTGGCAGGCAGAAACACTTGATAAGATAAATAATGAAACTGCTACATTAGAATATGTGAGAATTCCTTTTGAGACAGTTGCTGACTCAGAAATAGCACTTACTGACGAAGATTTTGCGGCATACATCAAGGAAAATGCAATAAAATACACTAATAAAGACGAGATTAGGAATCTATCTTACGTAGTGTATGATGTAAAAGCGACATTAGAAGACTCTATGAAATTAAAAGAAGAGCTTGCTGTATTAGCTACTCAATTCGCTGCGAGTACGAATGATTCTCTATTTGCGTTGAATAATAATGGATTTTACGGAAGTAATTATGTAAAATCAGATGACCTTACTGGGCCACTTAAAGATACCGTGAGATCACTGTCAGTAGGTCAAGTTTATGGACCTTACATAGACAATAATGCATATGTAGTTGCGAAGTTGGTAGGTAAAAAAGTAATAGCAGACTCGGCTAAGGCATCACACATATTAAGAACTGTAGCTAATGGCGATCCTATGCAATTAGTTGCTGCAACAACTTACATCGATAGTATTAAGACGTTGATCAACAGTGGAAGTCTTACATTTGGTGATGCAGCTACAGCAAATAGTCAAGATCCAGGATCTGCAGCTAAAGCAGGTGACTTGGGTACTTTCGGACCAGGGGCTATGGTTCCAGAGTTTAATGATGCCGTTTTTAATGGTAAAGTAGGTAGTCTGTACACTGTAACTACTCAGTTTGGTGTACATTTGATAAAAGTAAATAACTTGATTTACAAAACAAATGAACTAAAATACAATGTAGCTTATCTCGCACAAGCAATTATTCCATCAGAAGGAACACAAAATACACTTTTGGATAATGCAGTTTCTGCATTAGAAGGTGTGAAAAAAATAGAAGACCTTGCTAAGTTGGCTGTTGACTCTATAAAAGTAGAAACAATAGGTGGATTAAAGAAAAATGATTTTACAGTTGGGAATCTTGGTCTTGGACAAACTTCAAGAGATATTGTAAAATGGGCATTTGATGCGAAAGTAGGTGATATTTCTCCTGATGTTCATATTTTTACTGACGCTGCAAATTATGTAGATAGTAAGTATGTAATAGTAGCTTTAAAATCTGTAGACAAACCAGGTGTAGCATCTGTAGAGTCAGTAAGAGAGTCAATCGAACCATTGATCAGAAATAAAAAGAAAGGAGAAAAAATCAAATCTAAAATTTCCGGTACTGATATAAATTCAATAGCTGCATCTTTTGGTCTTACACCAGGATTGGCGGAGAATGTAAACTTCGGTAGGGGAGCCATACCAGATGCAGGTCAAGAACCATTAGTAATTGGTAAATCATTTGCACTTGCGGCAGGTGCAGTAACAGAACCTATCGTGGGCAATAGTGGAGTTTATGTAGTAAAAGTTACTTCAAAAACACCTGCATCTCCTGAACAAGGAGGTTTTATGCAAAAAATGCAACAAACACAAACTGTAAGAAGTCAAGTGAATTTCAGACTAATTGAGGCAATCAAGAAGACTGTGAAAGTAGATGATAATAGAGCGACTTTCTTCTAATTTGGGGTAAGGAAAATATAAATATTAAAAAGAGCTGATGAATTATATTTTATCGGCTCTTTTTTTTTGCTATGTTATACCAAAAGATAAATTTTGACGTTTTAAGTTTTTGTTTTCCTTTTACAGCTTTGATCAATTTAACACAAATATACTTATGAAATATTTAGTAATACTGACTTTTTTAGCAATGCTAGCTTCATGTTCTAATGAAAAAGTAGAAACGAAGTTTGATTCTGGCAAAATTCAAGAATCTTATGAAGTCAATAAAGAAGGTGCCAAAAATGGTAAATACACCGCCTATTATGAAGATGGGAAAATTCATGAAGAAGCAACATACGCCAATGGTGTCCTGTCAAGGAAAAGGACGCTATATCACCCAAATGGCAAAGTAGAAGTTGAAGAGACTTATGATGACAAAGGTATTATGAATGGTCCTTATAAATCATATTTTAATACTGGAGTACTGGAACTCGAAAAGGAATATAAGGACAATGTGATATTGGGCGCAATAAAAGTTTATTACCCATCAGGAAGCATTAAAGAAGATGTGTCTATGGAAAATAATACAGAAAACGGACCTTTTACAGAGTATCATGAAAATGGCAAGGTTCATTGGAAGGGAATCTATAGGAATGGTAATAATGAATATGGGATTTTGTATCAATTTGACTCTTTGGGTGGGCCGATAAAAATAATGAAATGCGACACTTTGGCTATATGTCGTACCATTTGGAAACCAGGAATGGCTGAGATTAATGTTGACACAGTGAGAATATGAAATTAAAATTTATACTAATCACAGCAACATTAATAATGTATGTATTTACTCTTTCCGCTCAGATAGGAGGAAGGCATGCTTATGAGTTCCTGAATCTTCCAGCATCTGCAAGGATTACTGCATTGGGCGGACATCTCATCAGCGTACAAGATGAAGATGTAACATTAGCCTTATCTAACCCTGCTTCCCTTAATGATAAAATGCACAATAGAATTTCATTTTCTCATAATTTTCATTTTGCAGGTATTAGTAATGGATATGTATCTTATGGTCGCAAGCTCAATAGTTTGGGTATAAATGCACATTTTGGTATTCAGTATATTAGTTATGGAGATTTCGTAGCTGCAGACGTATTGGGTACGCAATCGGGTACTTTTTCTGCTGGTGAGACTGCATTTGTCCTAGGTGCTTCCAGAAAAGTGGCGGAGCGAATTACCTTTGGAGCCAACCTAAAAGGCGTGTTTAGTAATTTAGAATCTTATTCTTCTACTGGTTTGGTAGCGGATCTTGGCCTTAATTATGGCAAAGACTCATCAAGTTATATCATATCTTTTGTCATTAAAAACATTGGGGCTGAATTGACGACATATGCAGGTACAAGTTTTGGTACGCCATTGGACGTTCAGATAGGTATTTCCAAAAGACTTAAGCACTTACCTTTTAGATTTTCGATAATTGGTCACCAATTACATAGGGCAAACGTAAGATATGATGACCCAGATCGTGTAGTGACTACAGATATATTTGGAGAGACCCCAAAGGAGAATAAATTTGGAGATGCCATGGACAATGTATTCAGACACATCATATTTAGTGGTGAGTTTTTGCTAGGTAGAAATGAAAATTTAAGATTGAGAGCTGGTTATAATCACTTGAGAAGAAAGGAATTGTCATTGACGAGTTTCAGGAGTTTGGCTGGTTTTTCTCTGGGCTTCGGTATAAAGATTAATGCCTTTAAGCTAGATTATGGTGTGGGTTATCACCACATAGCAGGCGCTGTCAATCATATAACGATCAGTACAGACATGGGTAAGTTTTTTAAGAAAGTGTAGTATAATTAAGAACTACAAGATAACATTGAGCAACCTACTTTTTGTCTTGCCCAATCTGGTCTTTTAGCAAACCATTTTTCATTTGCAGACTGATCTTCATAGGGTTTTTTGAGTAATTCATACAGTTCGTATATTAGACCGTAATCTCCTTTATTTGCTTCATCAATGGCCATTTGTGCCATGTAGTTTCGGAGCACATATTTTGGATTTGTGGCATTCATGAGTTGATGACGTTTATCATTAGTCGTCAATTCACTCTTCAGCCTTTCTACATACTTTTCAAACCATGATGTTATCTTGTTTTCTGTATCATCATCCATATCATCTTGGTAAAAAGCTTGATCCATCAAGGTGATCATGGTAGAAACGTCTGAATGTTTATGTACCTTAGATAATAACCTGAAAAATATAGTCATATCTATTTCAGAACTTTTAAGGATTTGTTCCAGTTCATATATTAAACTTTCATCACCATCATTTTCTGTGTAGAGTCCTAATTTGGATTTCATCATAATCTGATATTTGGATGCGTACATGCTTCTGAAATTCTGAATCGTCTGCGATAACTGCTCTTCCTGTTCAGGCATTAATGGAAAAATAGCATTAGCAAGTTTTAGTAAATTCCATTGGGCAATGAGTGGCTGATTTCCAAATCTATACCTTTTGCCAGGAAGATCAGTCGTATTTGGAGTCCAATCTGGATCATAATTGTCTATCCAACCATATGGACCGTAATCTATGGTTTCACTAAGGATGGACATATTATCTGTATTCATTACACCATGAACAAAACCTACACGTTGCCAATGAACGATCATATCACAAGTTTTTTCACAAACTTCTTTGAAGAATGCTACATAAAGATTTTCACTTGAGGCCAAATGCGAAAAGTATTGGTCAATGGTGAAATCCAATAATTTTTTGAGATTTTCTTCTTCCTTTCTTGCTGCCAAAATCTCGAAATTGCCAAATCTAATGAAAGCAGGGGCAACTCGACACACGGTAGCACCTTTTTCGTAAGCTGCGTTACCATTATACATCATGTCGCGCAAAACATCTTCACCCGTAAGTGTCAGTGAAAGAGCTCTTGTGGTGGGCACACCAAGATGATACATGGCTTCGCTGCATAGAAACTCACGGATGGAAGATCGCAATACTGCAAATCCATCTGCTGAGCGTGAGTAAGGAGTTGGTCCTGCACCTTTTAGCTGTAGATTGAGATGTCCCGTTTTAGTTTTGATTTCACCAAGATTTATTGCTCTGCCATCTCCAAGTTGATTTGCCCAATTCCCGAATTGATGACCACCATAACACATGGCAAAAGGCTTACTATTTTCTGCTAATGTATTGCCAGTCATGATATCTGTAAATTCTTGACTTTTGCAGAATGCTAACGGAATATTTAGTTCATTTGCCATTTCCTCACTAAAAATAATCATCTGCGGATTTGCCATTCCCTTGGGATTGACCCATGAGAAACAAGCATTCTGTACCTGACGTGGATGATTTGCAAGTTCTAAATCGGCTGGAAGATAGTCTGTAAGAGTATTGGTTACTTTGATATTTGACATGGCGGACGTATTCAAATGGTACAATTACGTAACAACATTATCCATATACTGTTTTCTGGTCGATTAATTTGACAAAATTCCTTACCTTTGTATCATTAATATAAACCTTAACCACCGAAATTTTCCTATTGAAGTTTGTATGAAATCATATGAATGTATAAAAGGTAAATTTCTTTTTGACCAATTATAATTTAAATTTAATCGATGAAATTTGGAACAAAAGTAATACATGCGGGCATTGAGCCAGATCCATCCACAGGTGCGATCATGACACCGATATATCAGACGTCAACATATGTACAAGCAGCCCCTGGTGATCATAAAGGTTACGAATATGCACGTACTCAAAATCCAACAAGAGCCGTGCTAGAAAAAAATCTTGCGGCACTCGAAAACGGCGTTGACGCCATATGTTTTGGCAGCGGACTTGCAGCCATGGATAGTGTATTGAAATTGCTAAATCCGGGTGATGAAGTGATCGCTACAGATGATCTATATGGTGGGTCTTATCGTATCATGACTAAGGTATTCGGTAAGTATGGTATTAAATTTCAGTTTGCTGGTATGAGCAACCTTGATAAGTTGGATGCACTTATCACAGCAAAGACACGTATGATTTGGGTAGAGACTCCTACGAATCCTATGCTTAACATCATCGATATCAAAGCAGTATGTGACCATGTGAAAGGCAAAGACATTTTGGTATGTGTAGATAATACATTTGCTTCTCCTTATTTACAAAATCCATTGGATCTCGGTGCTGATATTGTAGTGCATTCTGCTACAAAATACTTGGGTGGACACTCCGATGTTATTCATGGGGCAGTGATTACTAAGACGGCAGAACTTGCAGCACAATTACATTTTTTGCAAAATGCTGTAGGTGCAGTACCTGGGCCACAAGATTGCTTTTTGGTATTAAGAGGTATTAAAACGCTTCATATCAGGGTAGAAAGGGCATGTCAGAATGCTGCTAAAATAGCAGAATTTTTGAATCAACACAATAAAGTATCACAAGTGTACTATCCTGGTTTTGAAAGTCATCCTGGTCATGAGGTAGCAAAAAAACAAATGCGAATGTTCGGAGGCATGGTATCTTTTGATCTTGCCGATAATAGTGAAGCGAGTGCACGCAAAATATTAGGCGGCACACACTATTTTTCATTGGCGGAGTCGCTCGGTGGCGTAGAGTCATTGATAGGGCATCCAGCTAGTATGACACATGGATCGATACCAAGAGAAGAAAGGCTGAAAGTAGGTTTGACAGATTCATTGATCAGATTGAGTGTAGGTATTGAAGACATCGACGATTTGGTACAAGATTTGGATCAGGCATTGAGTTTGGTGTAAAATTGGAACTGCAAGAAATAATAATAATCTATAGGCCATATCAGAGGGCGCATCATTTCCTGATATGGTCTTTGGATTTTGAAATGACCTGATTGATAAGATAAATATAACAAACTATGTCAACCGATCCATTTAAGTTGAACTCCATAAAATCTTGGTCCGTTGACGATCGTCCAAGGGAGAAAATGCTAGCGAAAGGCCGCCAAAGTCTTACTGATTCTGAGCTTTTAGCTATTATTTTGGGATCTGGTTCGAGAGGTGAGTCAGCTGTTGACCTGAGCAAACGTATCCTTAATGATCATCAAAATAATCTCAATCAGCTTGGTAAAATTTCAATCAAGGATCTTGTCAAGAATTATAAAGGTGTCGGAGAAGCTAAAGCTATCAATATTGTCGCAGCTCTAGAACTCGGAAGAAGGAGGCAGGAAACTGATCCTATAGAACGGGCTTTAATAAGTTCGAGCAAAGACGCTTTTCTGATTTTACATCCATTGTTGGCCGACCTTCCTTATGAAGAATTCTGGATTGTCTTGTGCAATAGGGCCAGTAAAGTCATTCATAAGCAATCTGTGGGTCGTGGTGGTGTCCATAGCGTAGTAGCTGATGTACGGATTATAATGAAATGTGCTTTAGATCATTTTGCAGCATCAATCATACTTTGTCACAATCACCCTTCAGGCAATTTGAAACCTTCACAAGAAGATATCAAACTTACTAGTAAAGTGAAAGAAGCAGCCCGTTTATTCGAGATGATCGTTAGCGATCACATTATTATTGGAGATAATGGTTATTACAGCTTTGCAGATGAAGGCATTTTGTGATGTTGGGTTTGGAATCACAAATTTCTACCTAGGATGATTTTTTTACCTGATATTTGTTTTCTTTTTACATTTACAATTGTTTTGCATCCATAATTTTATAGAAATGATTCTAATAGCTCACCTTCAGTCTTATCTAAATTTTAATCTTTGGGCGAATGGACAAATGACTGAATGGTTATTGGCAAAAGAACCTAGATTAATGACTACTGAAGTGAAGAGCAGTTTTTCTACTATAGACAAGACCTTAGAGCATATTTGGGTCGCAGAGTTCATATGGATGAAAAGAATCCAAGGGGAGACCATTGAAAACATTCTCGATGTTTGTGCTGGGAAAGATACACAGTTTATTACTCAGATCCTTCTTGGCCAGTCAAAAACCTGTATCGAATATCTCGAGAATCTTGAGGACGAATCATTAAATGATGTGGTATATTATACTTTATTATCTGGGGATAAAGGTTCCGCAACTATAGCAAATATATTACAACATGTGGTAAATCATAGCACTTATCATAGAGGACAATTAGTCACAATGGGAAGAGAACTAGGTTTGATTGATCCACCTAGAACAGATTATATGGAGTACGTACGAAAAATTAATTCATACATTTAAATAATCGAAATAATCGAATATGAGACAAACCAATCTTCTTTACACCTTTGTATTTACCACAATTACATTTTTTGCACAAGGTCAAAATTATTTATTTGAGAAAGATAAAAGTGGGTTTTCTGGAGGAATTGGTTTACTTACGGAACAGTTTGAATCTGTGGACGCATATGCTTTGCATCTGGAATATACTATTTTAGGAAGATTTACATTAGGATATAATAGAGCAATTATAAGTGGTGGTGATGGTAGTAATAACTTCAATGCCAGCTATTGTATTGTCAAGAAACAAAACAATAAAAGTGGATTAAATATACCAATTATTATAGGTATTACGGGGTCAGAACAAACGGTATATTCATATGGGCTAGGCTTGTCATTTATGAATCAAACATCAGAATCTGTCAAGGTCGCCCCGACTTTTAGCATCGTACGATCTGTGCTGCCAAGTTCATATTATTCATTTAATAACAGTTTTACGGCAATTGGGTTTGAATTAAATATCATTAGTAATAAATTGAGAATAACGCCTAATGTTACATTTTCGCAGCAGATTGTCTTTTTTGGTTTAGATGGTGGGTTCTTATTTCAACATTAAAAAAATCAAATGCTTTGTGATTTTGGTATATTAATATTGAAATAATCTAAGCATCAAACCCAAACCATTTGCCAAATACGGTAAAAAGGAATATTATCAATATTGTGTAGTAAATATATATTCCATATTCTTCATTTCCTTCTATGAATTCATTTTTGGCCAATACAAAGCCAATTAATACCAAAGAGTAGCCCATCATATCAAGCCATTCGATACCAAATATAGTTTTACCTACAATTGAAATCAAAAAGCCTGATACGATTAGGACTTTACTTATGTTGTTTATTTTAGGAGACACCAAATGCTGTTTTTATTAACTCTAATTGTTGCTGATCGTGGATTTTTTTGAATCCCGTAGCAGGAGAAGCACTTGCTTTTCTTGATATTAGCTCTATCGGATCTTTTCTGAAATACGTCATCAGATGTGACCACGCGCCCATATTGGCAGATTCTTCTTGTACCCAGTAGAATTCGGCTTTGCCATATTGTTTCATGATTTTGCGTATTTCTGCTTCTGGCAATGGATACAATTGTTCAACCCTTACTATGGCTACATCTTTGATGTTATTTGCATTTCGGAATTCATTTAGTTCGTAATACAACTTACCTGAACAGAATAACACTCTTTTTGCTTTTTTGACAGAATCGTCCGCAATGATCTCTCTGAAAGATGTTTTACCTATGAATTCCTCTAGGCTGCTTATGCATTCTGGATGTCTTAATAATGATTTTGGCGACATCAATACCAATGGTTTTCTATAAGGTAGAGCCAGTTGCCTTCTGATCATATGGAAGAAATTGGCAGGAGTAGTGACATTACAAATTAATAAGTTGAAATTGGCACAATTCTGTAGGAATCTTTCCATTCTTGCACTTGAGTGTTCAGGTCCTTGACCTTCCATACCATGTGGTAGCAACATTACCAGACCACTCATACGTTGCCATTTGCTTTCGCTTGAGCAAATAAATTGATCCACTATAGTTTGAGCACCATTATAAAAATCACCAAATTGAGCCTCCCAAATGGTAAGGTTATCAGGAGATGCTTGCGAGTATCCATATTCAAAACCCAAGACAGCAAATTCTGACAATAGGGAATTATAAATCATAAACTTACCATTAGCTCCTGCCAGGGTATTGAGACGATTGTATTCTTCGCTTGTTTTTTCATCAAAGAATACGGCATGTCTATGGGAGAAAGTACCTCTCTTAACATCCTGACCGCTCATTCTTACATTTTTGCCATCTAGCATGATAGAACCATAAGCCATTAATTCTGCAAATGACCAATCCAAGACTTTTTTATCAATAAGTTCCTTTTTTGATTTCTGAAGTCTATTTATTTTGGATAATGCGGAGAATCCTTCTGGCAATGTCATTAAATGTTTAAGGATTTTGTCCACATCCTTTTTTGTGATACCAGTCTCTGGATTGACCATATCAGCTACATTGAGTGTTTTTTTAAGTTGTCTCCATGCTTGCTCAGGTTCTTGATATGAATAAGGCAGTGTTTTTTGTTTTACTCTATCAAGACGATCTTGAAGTTCTGCCCAGAAACTTTGTTCGAGTTCTTCTCCTGCTTTTGGTCCGACATCTCCTCTTTCAATGAGCTTGTTGAGGTAGATTTCTCTTGGATTTTTGTGTGCATCGATAAGTTCATACATCAGTGGTTGAGTAAATTTTGGATCATCACCTTCATTATGTCCATGTCTTCTGTAGCACACCATATCTATAAATACGTCATTATTGAATTTTTGACGATATTCCACAGCTAATTGCGCAGCAAAAACTACAGCTTCGGGGTCATCACCATTTACATGGAATACGGGCGCTTGTACCAAACTTGCCGCTGCCGTGCAGTAGGTAGATGAACGAGCATCATCATAATTGGTTGTAAAGCCTATCTGATTATTGATCACAAAATGGATGGTGCCACCAGTATAGTACCCATCGAGTTGGCTCATTTGCACAGTTTCATACACAATACCTTGTCCTGCTGCTGCGCTATCACCATGGATAAGGATGGGTAAGATTCTGTCATAATCACTACCGTAAAGCAAATCTGCCTTAGCTCGAGTGAAACCTTCAAGTACAGGGTTTACAGCCTCAAGATGTGAAGGGTTGGGAGCTAGTTTCATTTGGACTAACTTTCCAGATGGAGTCGTGACTTGTGACGAAAATCCAAGGTGATATTTCACATCGCCATCACCGAAGCTCTGATCTAATATAGCAGTGCCTTCGAATTCATTAAAAATCTGATCATACGTCTTTGCCATGGTGTTGGCTAGTATGTTCAGGCGACCTCTGTGTGCCATCCCTATGACGACCTCTTCCACTCTGTCATCAGCTGCTGTATTGATGATTGCATCAAGAGCCGCTATGGTAGTCTCGCCGCCTTCTAGTGAAAAACGTTTTTGACCGACATACTTGGTATGCAAGAATTTTTCAAAAATGACTGCACCATTTAGTTTATTGAGAATTTGTTTTTTCTTATCAAGTGAAAGGCCATAACTTCCGTCAAATATTCTGTTTTCTATTTTCTCACGCATCCAGAGTCTTTTTTCTCTGTTTTCAATATGGGCGAATTCTACACCGAGATTACCACAATAAGTGATGCGCAATTTGTCTAGAATTTGAGCGAGAGTGGCATTTTTAAGGCCTATTTCTTCTCCTGCTGAAAAAACTTTATTCAGATCACCATCTTCTAATGCATAATCTGCCAAGTCAAGATGAGGTTGTCTGTCTTTACGTTGTTTTAATGGGTTGGTAGTTGCTAAAAGATGTCCTCTACTTCTGAAACCATGGATAATGGACATTACTCCAAATTCCTTTGTGGAAATATTTCTTTCACCAGATGGACTTTCAGAGTCAGCATTACCGTTGCCATTTGCACTAAATTCAAAACCATCAAAAAAGATTCTCCATCCTTCGTCTATAGAAGTAGGATCTTGTTGATAATTTTGATACATTGAATCAATATATGCAGGGTGAGCATTAAATATGTAAGAATAATCCTTCATGGGGTTTAATTTGTTGTTGTATTAATAAGAACAGTTGAAATCTTAAACTAAAAAAATAGATATTTTGGTATATATGTCAAAATGAATATTACTAGGTTGATTTCAAAATGATTAAAAACTATTTAGGTTAGGTCAAAATGCATGCAAAAGTACAAAGAATCGAATTTATTGACGTAAGATAAGTAGTCTTTTTTAAGTTAAATTCGCAAAAATCTTACTAGGAGCCATTGAAAATGAAATATTTATTGGTATTTTTCTATCAAATGTTTTTACTTTTAAATTAAAAAATATACTTTTGCACTCCATTTAAGAAAAATGATTCAAAAATAAAGATTTATGGCACAACACAAATCGTCCAAAAAAAGAATCCGTCAGGATATCAAGATAAGATTAAGAAACAGATATTATAAAAAGTCTGCTAGAACATCTATTGCAAAATTGAGATTGCTTACCGATAAGAAGGAAGCAGAAGTATTTTTGCCTAAAGTAATTAGTATGGTCGATAGACTAGCTAAGAAAAACACTTGGCACAAAAACAAAGCTTCTAACCTTAAGTCTAAGCTAACAAAATACGTAAATAGCCTTTAATTAGGTTTAATTTAGGTAAATAAATATCAAGGTGTGCACTTCATTTGTGTACACCTTTTTTAGTTATAAGCAAACTGTAAATTAGAATATGGAAAAATTGTCAAGCTAAATTAATCTTAATGTTATATTTGCAAATATTTACTTTACAAAAAGTTCAATTTAATTTTGGCGGCGATTTACATTAAACAACTAATATTTCTTTTTATTTGTAACATGTTACTTTTTATTTACGAGGTAAAAGGTCAGGATGATAATAGTCAAATTATAAAGGATACTTTAGTTGATGATCAATTTTTTATTTATCCAATTGTTTTTTATTTACCCGAGACTCGTTGGGGATTCGGGGCTGTAGGTCTTTTTAACTTTAGATTTAAGGGCGAACGTCATGACTCAAATCCAAGTCAAATACAATTTACATCCAATTACACCCAAAATAAGCAAGTAAATTTCATCATTCCTTTTGAACTATATAGATTTAATAATAAATGGAAACTCAAAGGGGAGTTGGCTTACTTTCGTTTTTTATATAACTTTTATG
>Ga0105045_10001586_pt1 | contig 18732 bp, 14 predicted proteins | sample MAT02_FD_78089 | JGI IMG/M metagenome (GOLD analysis project Ga0105045, IMG submission 78089) | Freshwater microbial communities from Lake Fryxell liftoff mats and glacier meltwater in Antarctica - MAT-02 (megahit assembly) | ecosystem: Environmental > Aquatic > Freshwater > Ice > Liftoff... | reverse complement strand
TCCATGCATTTTAATTGAGCCTCGGCCCCTTCATCTCCATCGAAGCCAAATAAGTAGCCATCAACCAAAACGCTGGAGTTGAGTTGGTTCTGCATTTCCGTGTTGTTCCAAATCACCTTGGCCGCGGTATCCGTAAACGAAAGGAGAGCGGCCCCGCGTCCGTAGCCGGATGAAAGGAAGACTTGATCGCCGACCACGATTGGGTCGGCTGCGTTGCAGCCATTAGTAGTCAGCCAACGATGTTTCCAAACAACTTTACCGAACTCCAAGTCGACACATTGATAGAATTTGCCAGATGCAATCAAAGCAAACCATCGTTCGCCGATTTGGAGTCGGTGGGGTGTCATGTAACCCGCTTCCGCATCACCCGATTTCCAGACGATCTCACCATTGCTCTTGTCGATTGCAATGCCTGATTCGCCAACATTGAGAATCAAGCGGTCGTCATGGACCAAGGGTGAGGATGAAAATCCCCAACCGGGAATTCGCACATCGGCTTCTTGAGAAACATTTTTTGACCAATGGACATTTCCATTGAGGGCGTCGAAGCAAAACAAGTCACCTTGTCGACTTAGAGTATAAACGCGGTCGCTATCTATCGCAGGAGTTGAGGTAGGTCCCCCCTCGAAGAATCGATCGTCGAGCGGGCAATCGTACGCATGTTTCCAGAGAACGCTTCCCGATCTGGAATCCAAACAAGTGACGATGTCGCGGTTCTCGGAGTTGCCCATCGTGTAGAGTCGCCCGTCCGCAATTGCCATGGACGAAAATCCAGTTCCAACGTTGGCTTTCCACCGAATCTTGGGCCCGTCGGCTGGCCAAGAATGTTGCCAGTCCCTTTCGGCGGAAATACCGTTTCGCGATGGACCACGCCAATTTGGCCAGTCTTCTCCGCTTGCAACGGATGCGAATTGAAATGCAAAAGTCAGCATGAGGACAAGCTTGCCGATGCTGGCATTAGCAGGTGAGCAGTAAGCGGATTGCAATTTGAGGGGAAAGTTTCGTAACACTAATCTTCACTAATTAAGGGACAGGAAGCGAACGAGTTTATGGAGGCAACGAGCAATGGCGAAAATAAATTCTTGATGGACCAGAGACAATTGTAACATACCGCAATGCCGCAGATCCCGAGTACCAACCTTTTTACGGTGATCTCAACAAGGGCCAGAAACCGTGGGCTAGCGCGCTTCGGCTAATCCGTCGGAGCGCGCTAGCGCTAGCGTCTGGCTGGGCCCGACTTACGATCGACGCCTAACACAACGCCAGTAGCGTCGCGCTGACCCAAAGAAGTCGCCGAGACCTCTATTCTCCCCCCACTATTTCTTGATTCACTGCCACTTTTTTCCGCCTCTCTGGATGAGGACCTAGCCGCTTTTGCAGGATGCACCAGAAAATCAATCGCGAAAAAAGTTGCCGTTTCGGAAATACTTGTTACAAAGTTTAACTCATTTCCGAAATCGTTGAAATCACGGCAACGAAGAGAGATTTTGTCCGATGAACCCAAAGCCACTTGCTACTTGCATTCCGCAGTCATAATCGTCCAACTACCACGGCGTTTGCCCAAGACATTGTGCAGTCGAAGGTGGCAAAGAGTTTGCCTTGGGTTGAATGTCGAATTGTCGATCTAGGAAAGAATTATTTGGTTAGGCTTCCAACTCTCATCGAGGGAGTTGTCGTTAAAAGCGTATTGCGTTTGGATAATGCATCAACTAATTTGTGGCCGATAAAGAGTGGTGCTACTGGGGAACTTACCGTTTTTGCATTACTTGAGTACACGGCATCAAAAGTTGTGTGGGACATTGCAACTGAGTTCTAGATCGCTTGGTGTCGATGTGTGTCCCTATTTCTCCGTTTATTTCTCCCCGACCTACGAAGACTCCCTCGCCGACTTGCAAAAGCTGACCAGTTAGCGGCGAAGGCAAACGACCGCGAATTGTCGATTTCGCACATACCCTTTTTAATCCTTATTTCACTCATTTATCAAGCAATGCATTAAACGCATCAAACCACCCCCGCCCTTTACGTTTACTAATCTCGGCAAAATCAGTATTCTTGATTTTCTCTTTCCAAACGTCCGCAGCAATCCAGTCAAATGTAAACACATATTCATACTTCGATTCTCCGAGCAAACCCGAAACCAAAATTTCTTGTGGAACGCTTTGCTTCTCCCCAAACTTTTTCCATTTCGTCTTTGTGATCGATGAAAAACGACCTGTCGCTGCTTTCTTGTCCTGACTTATCGAGTACTCAGCGAGAATTGGCAAATTTCCTCGTTGGGTATCCAAATCAATCGAGAGTTGCATTACGCCGTTTGAGCTTAGCCACAATCCATTCACCACACCATCTTTTTTGCTAGTCGACTTAACAAATTTAAAATCTGACAGAACGGTATTGACATGCTTTTTGAACTCCGATTCCCGTCCAAAAATTCCCATGTATGGCAGCGTAGCCAGCCCGTGAGGTTCTAGTATCGGGATGATTGGCTTCTGCTTCACATCGGGCTCGAAGGCCTCGTTCGACAAAAGCCATTCGTTGGAAAGCACGTAACCTTTTATCAACGTCTTTCCGTCAACGGTTAACAACTCATTGCATGTCGGCTGAGAATCCACTTTGGCGTCAGCATCAGCATCCAGATGCAGCACATACTGCATCTTCTTCGAAACTGAATTTGCAACTATCCCCTCCCAAACACGAAATTTGCCCCCCGCAAGTTCGGGGGTCTCAACCCATTGCGTCCCTTTGTATCGTAAAAAACTCTCATCGTAAAAATCATCGTACTCAAGAAAAAACTCCGCCATCAGTTCGTCGGCTTCCTGTCGTGCAAAGACTGAACAACTGAGAACAAGTGTAAAACCGATGAAGAATAATAGATTTGACATCATCAGACTCTCTAATAAGGGACACAGCCTTCCATTTTTGGCATCGATCATAACATAAGTTGGGCAGCAATTCTAGCGGCACGGCGCGAGCCGTCCGATGGTTTGCAACAATTACCGGGCGGCTCGCGCCGCTCCGCTAATAAGCTTTTTCTCGTTAGCCCGACTTATGTTCGACGCCTAACTTTTCAATTCGACTTGCTTGTAGGTTAGTCAGCGGAAACTTCTTTCCGATTTCGCGCGGCTTGGCATAGCTAGCGACGCAGCCCGAGTGATCTGCATTGGAAATTTCAAATCCGTTATACAGATGAAAAAATCTCAGACTGCAATTGCCAAGAGACCATCGCTAGGGTTCGGGTACTTCGCAAGGATCGTTTATGTTCATGTCCCATTTGACACGTACGACATCTTGCAAGGTATTAAGGTCTGGACCACAGAAACGAACTCCAAACATATCTAACTGCGCTTTACAGGCCGCAACTTTATAGCAGAGAATGTTGTCGACGTTCCAGACCCAATAGCCGGTAGTAGTCGCCGGAGCGTGCTTATCCCAGGTTTGAGTGGAAATCTGCGTGACGTATGGAACATTTGAACAATTTTGTCCAACAGCCGCACCAGTATCAGAACAGGCTACGTTGCCTACGGTACAACCAGTTTGCCCGGGGAGAAACTTTCCACAGAGCCCGGGCCCGGGCTTCGTCGTCTCGGAAAGAAAAAAGAATGCTAAGCAAATAGACAAACAATACATAACTCGACTCCACTTAAAGGTATATCACTCAGAAATCACAACCACATCCCCAACAATATCCCACGAGTTACCCTCCCGTAAAACTTCGACAATTCCATCAAATCTTTTCTCGGGATTTTTCGGATCAAGCGTCAATGCATAACGCTGCATTGAGCCTTTATCGAGCTCTAATGTTCCACTTGCGACGACAGTCCCCGAACGCACAATTCTCAAGCTTGATGGGCGTCGACGTCCTTCTTCCTTCGAGAAAAGAACCATGTGCGGTGCTTTCCCAGTTTCTATGCGTAGGACCTTCGGGAAAAAGGTCTCCGAAACTGCAGGCATTACAAAACAACCGACCGAAAGCTCTTTTCCATCACGAAACTTAAGACGAATGACCTCGTTACCTACACTCAACTGCTTCCAGAATCGATCGGCAGGATCGATGACATGCGAGTTTAAAACAAGCTCCTTGCTGGACCGCCGCCTAATCTCAATCTTCAGAACACCCATTTGAGAAACGCAAGAATCCACAAAATCAAGATCGTCGTCGAATGGCGTCGTCAATCGAAGTTCCATATCCGCACCTTGCGTGGACTTGTAGTCCAGAACGGTTGGCGAAATGGAAATCCTTTGCTTTGCTTCTCCGGTCAATTTCAAGATGAGAGGTTTGGGTTTGCCCCCAAAATTGAGACTTAATTCTTTTTCAAAAAATCCAGCTTTGGATATGACATCTACTTTTAGTTCCAGTTCACCTCCGACGTTAGTAACACGATTCGTTGCACTTCCGACGGCACAACCACAAGATGAATCGACTTTCAGAAGTTCGAGTTCACCTCCGGTCCTATTTTCAATTTTGAAGACTAGGCTCTTCCGCTCATTTGCTGGAAAATCTCCCAAACAAACCACTGCCTCATTGAACTCGTTGTTAATGACTATCGCTCGGGAAGTTGACGAGCCATCTGTTCCATCACCAGCACAAGGCTGCACAAGGCTGCACAAGGCTGCACAAAACCAAGTCATCGCATCCATTTGGGTGCCCACGCAAAAGATGAATTTCCGAAATTAAATTGCCATATAAGTAATAACGCAAAGCGTGGAGAAACTGCGACAGAGAATTCCGATAATTCTCCGAAAGCTCTCAAACTGACAGGCCCCCTCGGAAGTTGTAAAGGAAATCGTGGTCCGCATGGAACGGATTGCCTAAGCGTCCCGTAGCATCGGCATTGCCGCTAATAGGATTGGGCCTGCACCAAGAAGCAATGCCTGGGCGTCGGGCAAAGTAGTCCACTCGCCCTCGGTTACAGGGCTTGCGGGCTTCCGTCTGATTCAGCGAAAGGAGTTTTAGAGAGTCTGGCATTCTTTATCTTATGAGAGTCGCTGGCAAAGTACTACTCAATTGCTTTTCTCGTTGTTTTGCGACCACTCTGCCGGTTGCTCCGCCAGCGGCTTTTCCAGCACCAGTTAGCAATGGCCTGAAGTAAAACGGCATACCAGGAACAAAGGATGTCGCTTGCGAAATCGCTTCGCCACCCAATTGTCCATAAACTTCTGGCAGCAAGTCTTTTTCGAGTGGCCACTTCTCTTTGACTTGCGTGTAGGTCAAGACATCACTTGCAACGGCCGAATCGCGAAAAAGCGGCATGATAGGTAGCCAATTCACGGCGATGTAAGTGCCCGGGTAGCGTTGCTCGTAAAGCTTCTTCACGTAGCCAGCGCGTAGTAGCGAAGTCGAAGAAGAGGTAGAGTTGATGGAAAGGGTGTTCGTGAACCCATTGTACGAGTCCATTCCGAATGCCCGTTGAGGAATAACACAATAGCCGACATGATACAGAGTACCACCTGTGTATTTCCAAAACGGAGACACCAATTTGTTGTTTTGAAGTCGGCTCCATTGTTCGCGAGGGTTGTATTCTCGCACGTCGACAAAGACTCCCTTGAGTCCGTTGTCATCGAGATAGTCGGTTGCCGTTTGGACTGCTTTGAGCCTTTGAGTCGTTGGATCGACCTCCGGAGTCGAGGGTGGAAACCATTTCCGAAAGACGGTTCGAGGATACTGAACGGTCCGTTCGATCGAGTCGATGCGGGGGTGATCGCCGCCAACGGTGATAAGATTAGGGGTGCGTGGAAGCGTCGCTAAGCGTTCTTCGTTGGCAATTCCAAAACGATAGGTCTTTTGAATGCAACCGGAGGCCAGGGAGATCGCGGCCAAAGACAGCAACAGTTTTGCTTGTCGAGGTAATGTCATTCCGGAGATTCTCGTATCAAATCGAAAATGCCTTGCGTTGAATCGGTGGTTCTGGCGATTTAGGCAATCGAATTTCGGCGGCACAGCCGGCATTCGGACTGCTTTCGAGCCATACCATACCGAGATGAGCATCTATGGTTTGCCGAACTTTTGCAAGAGAGATTCCGAGGCCCCGTCCATGCTCTCGGCCACTGAAGTAAAGATCCCAAGCGCGCTCGGCGGCGGCCTGTGACATTCCCGGTCCAGTATCTCGAACCGTGATGCGAATTCGAGGTGACAGTTCCATTTCACCGTTTTCTAGTTTACTGTTTTTTGAGACAACACCATATGTAGGGCCAAAGTTAGGTTGCTCGGGATGGACTTCTTCGCAAAGTATCTCAACGCGATCGTTCGGTCTGCAAACTTGTAGGGAGTTTTGCAAAAGGCAACTGATCGATTCGAGGAGGGATGCTTTCTCAACCAAGCCGTAAAGTGGCGTTGATGGTAAACGAAGGACGCATTGTACTTGGGCGAGTTTGCACTGCTTTTCGTGGACGGCTACCGCTTGGCGAATGATTGCAACTAGATCTTCAATGCGGGTTTGAACGGTACGGGGTTGAACCACACGCATCATCTCGGCTAGCATTTCGTGAGCTCGCATGGTTTGATCTACGATGGTCGCTAGGGACCTTCGATCGGATTCGGATGAGGCTGCGGAGATCATCTGTTGTGCACGAGCCGCAATGTTCGCGAGAGGGTTATTGATTTCATGCGTGAGTCCATATGCAAACTCATAAATCTGCCGCTGACTTGTTTGCGCAACGGCCTGATCAAACTGAATGCGTTGGCTGATCGCTCCGATTGTGGAATGCAGAGCGTTGGCCAAGATCTCGGCGGCTTGGTCGTCATCTACCACATTGTTTCGTTCTCGAACACGGATGGCTTTTCGATGCAATTGACTCAGCAGTTGATTGAGTCTGAGCGGGACGTCTCCGTTGAATGGCGTTAGATTGGCCTCGTCATCCAAGTTATCGAGGAGTTCCTCCATCTCATCTTGGCTGGATTTGTTTGCGTCCTGCGTGTGCGACCAAGACCTAAGCTGGAGTGCGACAGCCATCAGTTTGCAAGAAAAGGCCGTGGCCAGTTCGGGAGAAATGGATTTGACGGCCGCAGACATTCGCTGCGTTTTGGATTCGGGAGCAGAACCGGCCGGTGGGCTTTGCAAGGTATCGATGGGAGCAAAATCAGCATCCAAATGTTCGTTTCCGGAATCCATCGAGGCGATCATGAGGACAGTCTTTTTGGATTGGCGAACGGGGCGTTTCGCCGCCGCAAGTTCGGAAGAGGTAATGCGTTGTGCTTCAAGGTTTTGGCTTGTTTTTTTCAATTCAGATTGACCTTATTCGCTTTGTCAGAGCTGGATTTAGGGCGATGCAATAGCCACGCTTGATTTCGAATTTTACTTTAGTCACTCACCGGACCGCTTGTGCCATTCCGCTTTTATAGCGGCAGGGCGCGAGCCCGCCGGAGTCGCTGCATTTTAGTCCGAGGTGCATCCGTTAGACAGGTCCTAAAACGAACATAGCCATCTCGATTGAGACGGCTAGGAATCTTGGTATTTGGCTGTTTTACGTGGGATAGGCTTCTAGCCTGTCGATATCGTTGTGACAGAATGGTCTGAACTCAAGGTAGCGGAACTCGCCAAGCGTTTCGGTTTGCATGGAAATTTGGTTTGCGAGGAGATTCGCCGAAAGCCTACGCGGCTTCCGCAACGAGTTTCCCTAAGTTCAGCTTTTCAGGCTGTCTGCTTTTGACAGGCTGGAAGCCTATCCCACTGGGATTAAATTGCGACAGGGCGATCAATTTCCAACAGGTCGCATGCTCGGTCGAGGAGGCGGTCGGTGGTAAACGGCTTTTGCATAAAGTCGTTTGCCCCAGCGGCTCGCAGATCGGACACCTTGTCTTGCTCAACCATACCGGAGATGCAAAGAATTTTGACGGAGTCCATGGTGCGATCACCGCGAACTCGTTGGCAAACTTCACGTCCATTGATATCTGGAAGCATAACGTCCAGGATCACGATATCTGGTCTAAACTCTTTGACTTGCATCCCAGCATCGAAGCCATTGTTCGCCGTGCGGATATCAAATCTGCCATCGCGTTCAAAGGTATCGTACATGAGATCAACCAAATCTTGATCGTCATCGACGATCAGCAATTTTTTCTTTCCGCTCTCAAGCGCATCGGTTGGGATGCCGTTGTCCTTCATGAAGACGAACAGTAGATCGCGGGGGATTCGGCGGAATCGACTACCTGGAACGCGAAATCCTTTCAGCGATCCATTATCGAAACAACGAATGATCGTTTGTTGGCTCACCTTGCAAATTTTGGCGGCCTCGCCGGTTGTAAAAACAGTTTTTGTGCTCGACATTGGGGGAATCATCCTTCCTGAATGTTCGTGGCAATGTTGACGACGGGTCGCCAAACTCGCACGCTCGGTCTATCCTTTGACAGTAACCACGTCTGCCGTCCTTACCGAACCTGCCGTGGTGAAAGCGGAGGATATAGAAGTGGCGTAAGCGGGGTCAAGATGGATTTCAATACAAGTAGTTCACAAGGACCAAGTAATATGCGCAATTAGGGCTTCAAGTAGCAAAATGCCAAGGCGGGCAAGCTGGGAGCAAGTAAAATATTCACCAAAACATTGAGGAAAATGAGATGTCGAGTACTGGTTTGTGCCGCTGGGGTATTTTGTCAACGGCAGCTATTGCAAAGAAGAATTGGCGAGCTATTGCTCAATCAAAATCAGGAACCCTAGTGGCGGTAGCAAGCCGGCGCATGGAAGCAGCACAGGCATTTGTTCACGAATGCCAAGCTCATACGCCTCAAAAACAAGAGCCTGAGGCGATCCAAGGTTATGAGGAATTATTGGAACGCAAGGATATCGATGCTGTCTACATTCCGCTACCAACTGGACTGCGAAAGGAATGGATCATCGCGGCAGCGGAGCGGGGCAAGCATGTGCTTGCAGAAAAACCAGCCGCTCTTTCGGCGGCCGATCTGGAGGAGATTCTGGCCGTTTGCAATCGGAACAACGTCCAGTTTATGGATGGAGTTATGTTCATGCACAGCGCCAGGTTGCCGCTTCTGCGTCAATGCTTAGACGATGGCAGCTCCGTGGGCGAGATGAAACGGATCGCGTGCAACTTCTCTTTCCTGGGTGATGAAACCTTTGCGCAGAACATTCGGGTCGATAGCCAGTTGGAACCGTTCGGGTGCCTGGGCGACTTAGGTTGGTACTGCATTCGGTTTCTATTGTGGGCAAACCGTTGGCAGCTTCCAACGCAAGTAGCCGGACGTTGCTTGACTGGAATGCGAGGAGAAAAGAGTGCAACACAAGTCCCTGCTGAGTTTTCAGCGGAGCTTTTTTTTCCGAATGGCTCCAGCGGCAGCTTCTACTGTTCTTTTTTGGCAGGAAACCAGCAGTGGGCACACATCAGCGGTACCAAAGGCAATGCTTGGCTGTCTGACTTTGTGTTACCTCACTACGGTTGTGAGGTTTCATTCTCCATTGAGAAACCCACCTTCGTCGTCAACGTTTGCGACTTCCACATGCAGGAGCATTCACGTAGAGTGGTTGCCAACGAGTATGCCTCGGGAAATGCACCTGCCCAAGAAATCAACATGATCGAAACGTTTAACCAAATTGTGCTCGACCGAAAACTTGACCCGTTCTGGGGCGACATCGCATTGGCGACGCAGCGAGTGATGGACCAGTTGTTTGTTGGCTAACGTCGCTTTTCAACACTAAATTGCCAGAGACGCATCGGCGTGCGAATCAATCCATGCAAAATTCTGAAACCTGCGAAGAGAGCGTTTCGAACAAGTTGGCCGGAAATGGAGGAAGGCATGGCCGTCGTCGATTGAATATCTTCTACGCCGTGCGGCCAGTCTTTGACTCTTTCGATCAAGCCCTCGCGCCACTTGCTATTGTGCGGGAAAGTCGACAAGCGTCGTAACCACTCGTTCGGAATCCCTCGTTTACCCAACGAGACGCCGGACAAAGCGCCAGCAATGGTAGCCGCACTAGTGCAAGCACCACCGAGCAAGATAGTTCGCTCTACGCAATTTCGGAAACGCTTGGGGTGTCGCAACCATGCATAAACACCAACAACCGCTGACGCAAATATGTCATTTGGCAGTCCATTTCCCCATCCCTGTCGTTTGGCAAATGTGGCGACCGATTGGTTTAGGTTCAGCGCATCGTTCATTTTCATGAGGACGAAACGGAGTTCCGGATCTTCGATAACAGCAACCAACCGAGCAAGAATCTCAGTAGGAACAGTGTTTTGCTGATCCACCATTTGAGCAAGCTGTGTTGAGTAGGCGACCAACAGACTCGCGTTGAGGACACGCATATCCAAATGCGAAACACCGATACCTAATTGAAACCAAGTCGTTCCGGAGTCTGCGCATCCTTGCAACATGATGCTCATCACCATCGACCGAATAAGCGGGTCGTCGGCCATCCCCACAGTAAGTGAGTCATCGAGTGGCAGGTTGCATATTTTGGCAACAAGACGTTTTCCATGCGTATAAATGTGCCTCAATGGAAACGCACGCTGATACCAGGCGATTCGTTTACGAAGATTTACCGCAAAGAGACTGGGGTCCGCTTTGGACTGAAGCATTGCCTGAACGGTCATCAGCAATGAATGTGTACGATGGCTCGTTGTGCCGATTCCCGGCACGAACTGGAACTGGAGAGGATTTCGGCCGAAGAGCTTGAGTCCTACGCGGGGGTGGACTCCGTGCCGGGGCAAAGACAACGCTTCAGCCACGGCGCAACCCAATAGCAAGCCTTCCGTTGCACGCTCGCGCCGATGTGTGGGAACGACGATATTCCAAGGAATCGGCGACGATCGCGAAAGCTTTTCGCCGTTTGCCTTGCCTTTGTGGGATAAGCGTAGCCCCTTTGGAGTCCGAGGTTGGGAATCCGATTCGGAGTAATCTGCGATGTATCTACGACGTCGAGGGCGCAACATCCAAGTCCCACTGAAAATGAAAAGGATCGACTGAGTAAAATCTGCTGAAAAAGCAAATCATTCCCTAGGTTAATTCGCATTGCGTCTCCAAGACAGCAATTTCCCAATCCCTACGTCAAAGAACACTTTCCCACATGCGTTTTTGGTTATAATCAGAATAATTAGTCCCAAATGCGATCGCAGGCTGTCAAATACCAGTTGTAGTTTGGGACCATTGTCCCCAACGAGTCAAAGGACGGGACAATGCTCCTTTCCTACGGTACTTTTCGTTCCGCCGATCGACTAGACTCGCTTTGTTAAAAAGTGAACAGTGGGTATTGTGTTGTTTCTTAGAAGTTTTGTACACCGCTGGATAAACAAAATCGACCATCGCATCTTCATTGTATCGCTAACTCTAATAATATCGATGGGTTCGATGACTGCTATCGCTTTTGGACAGAAAGACAATCGCTCCAGGCAAGATGAACTCAAAGAAAACGAGCGAGTTGCGAAAGCCCCGACCGCGATCGAACCTTCGAAACAGCTTTCTATTCAGCAAGAGGGTGTAGAGAAGATACGAAAACAAGCCAAAGCGGCGGACGCAGCAGATTTAAACCGCCCAGGTAAGAGCAAAGGCAAGTAAGCGATAACGGAATGGGCTCAGTAAAAAAGCATCCGCCTTGTCTGCAGTTCATTGCCGCCTTTAGCCGCCATGAATCAGCACTGGAATGGCTCTGGGAACGGGTCAGCCACCGGCTTGCTCCTATTGCGATGAAGAGTCGTCTCTTTCCTTTTTGCGAATCCGCATACTACCATAGAACGATGGGGGATTCGTTGAAGAAACAATTCGCGATCCTACCGCCTTGGTACGATCCTGCGGAGTTACCCAGCCATAAGATATTGATGCACGATTGGGAGAACGATCTCCAAGAAAATGGCTCGTATGCAGAATCACGTCCACTTAATATCGACCCAGGCTACATGTCGATGACCAAGTTGGTTTTGGCCTCAACCAAGAACCGGGAACATCGCCTTTATCTTCGGGATGGGATTTACGCCGAGGTAACGCTGGCGTTTCGCGACCAACAGTGGCTACCGATGTCATGGACCTATCCTGATTATCAACGGGAGGACTTTCGACTATTCTTTCAGGATTGCCGAAGCCACTTGGCGAAAAACGTAGCTGCACTTTTGCGATCTCAAACCATTTCTTCTTCTCAAAATTCCGAAAACGAATGAAACTCAATTTGATAAAAGTCCGCGTTTGGGGAATTCATGGATAGTTTGCCCAATACCCTTTGGATTCAAATGATTGGAATGTTGTTGGTCACGATCTTGCCAGCATTTTTTATCTCGCTGTTTGCGGTCGGGCTTGTCAAGCACTACGCTGGTGCTCTTGGTCTGCTCGATAAGCCGAATGCGAGGAAAGTGCATACGGTCCCGATTCCGTTAGGTGGCGGGCTAGGAATTTGGCTTGGGGTATCGGGAACCTTTTTGATTGGAACGATCGGATTGTTTGTTCTTCAGGGAAACGAATCAATCGGTGAGGCGTGGTTGCCTGCCGGCTTGAAAGAGCACTTACCTGGGCTTGCTTCCAAGTCATTGCAGATTTGGGTTCTATTGGGTGGCGGTACTGTGCTTGCTTTGTTAGGGCTACTCGATGATCGTTTTTCGCTTCCTTGGCAACCTCGACTGGCAGTTGAGTTTCTCGTGGCGGGAACCGTAGTCTACTGGCAGAATCTCCAACTCACCGCGTTCATTAGCCTACCTTGGTTTACATCGATCTTGAGCGTGATTTGGATTGTCATGCTCATCAATTCTTTTAACATGTTAGACAACATGGATGCGCTAAGCGGCGGCGTCGCTGCCATCATCTGTACCATGTTGGCATTGATGTTGATGATTACTCCAGAATCCTCGCGCGGACAGCCTCAATTGTTTGTGGCGGCGATGCTATTGGTTATGGTGGGAGCCCTGCTTGGTTTTCTGAAGCACAATTGGCCTCCAGCTTCTGTTTTTATGGGGGATGCGGGAAGTTACTTTGTTGGTTACTGGATTGCGATCGCATCTCTCCTGTCGACCTACACAGGTGCCAAGGGCACGACTCCTCACGCGGTTCTCGCGCCGCTTTGCGTACTTGCGATTCCACTCTATGACATGGTGAGTGTGATTTGGATTCGGATACGGGAGGGGCGCAGTCCGTTTCAGGCCGACAAGCGACATTTTTCACACAGGTTGGTGGACTTGGGCATGACCAAGAAACAAGCCGTCGTGACTATTTACCTTGCGACTGTGACTTGCTCGCTAGGAGCACTGCTCCTGCCAAGAACAGATGCTTGGGGAGCGGTTCTCGTTTTGGCGATTGTATTTTGCATGCTTGCACTCATTGGCGTTTTGGAAAGTTTGACTGGTCAGAATACTCCGGCACCTTCGGACTCAGAGGCTTCCTCGCCGAAAGCAAAAGAGAATTGAATTGAAACCGACTGGCAAAGCGAAGACGTCCGGGGTGTACCGATTGCCGCAAGAATTAGGCCTCTTCTTGTTGGCGATCTGTTTGGTAACTTCCCAGATCAATCCCTGCGACGCGACGAGCGTGGCGATGGGGAGTTCGATTACCTTCGTCATGTTGGCTATCAGCATCTTTATTCTTGTTGGTGTCGACTCCGTTTTGTTTCCGTATGATGCAGGGGCTGGTAAACTTTTTTATTGGATGTGTTGGGCATTCGCTATGTTTGGGGTATGGCTTTGGTTCTGTACGTTTTCCGTTCCTGGTCGAGGGAACGCGCGGCTGGCTTACAACGGTTGTTGGCAGTGGATTGGGCAAGGGATGTTGCTGTTTGCCGTCGCCAAATTGAGCATGCGAGCTCGAATCGCTTCGCCGCTGTGTTCGTTGATGATCGCTTGTGCTGCGGGAACCGTGGCTTATGCCAGCCATCAATATTTCATCAGTATGCCTGCGTTTCGAGAGCGGTTTGCGTCCGATCCCGAGTCGGTTTTGGGAAAGATGGGAATTGCTGCGGGATCTTCTGGAGCGATGCAATTTGCGAATCGCTTGTATAGTCTTGAGCCGACAGGCCCTTTCGCCCTCACCAACTCTCTTGCAGGCTTGATGGCCGCGTGGTTGGTGTTCTTGGTATTGTTGCTAGGTGGACAGATGGCCGCAATTTTGACTGCGGTGAAAACCAAGGGAGTGCCAACGCAACATTGGAAATGGATGTCAACAATCCTTTACGTTTGTTTGACAGGAAGTTTTTTTGTCACATTGCTATTAACCAAAAGTCGCTCGGGTTGGCTCGCTGCTATGATCTGCTTGTTGGTGGGGGGGGTGCTGCATCCATCGGTCCGGCAAAGCGGTTGGGCAATCGCAAAACGATTCCGAATTGCCTTCCTGGCGATTTCGATCGTCTGCGTCGTTTCCATCGGTACAGTCTTGGTGCGTGATCCGTCCATGTTGGCTGAGGCTGGCAAGTCACTCTCCTTCCGATTGGACTATTGGCGGGGTGCTGTCGCGATGATCGAAGCCAGACCATGGACGGGATATGGCGTTGCTAACTTTCAACAAAACTACAACCGAGTCAAAGTCGTAACGGCATCCGAGTCACCAGCCGATCCGCACAACTTTGCTTTGGAAACCGCTGTGGCTGGCGGTTGGCCCCTATTGATTATCTTGGTTGTGATTTTAGTGATCTTGTTAATCAAGACATTCCATAGCAGCGAGATAAGGCGAGCGGGTGACAATCCCTTTGAGTCGAGCGGGCTGGGTAAGATTGAGGGGCGATGGACGATTGTCATTGGCGGTCTTTGCGCATGCGTCGGGATTTTTATGTCTGCATTGTTGTATAGCGACGATGATACGTTTAACGCGAGTCTTTTGTTTGTTGGCGTTTCCATTTTGGTATTCGTGTTAGTAGAACGTGCAAAGTGGATTGAAAACAACGAGCGAACCATTTTGGTCTGCATGGTATCGGCATCGGTTGTCTTGGTTCATTTGCTCGCTTCTGGCGGTTGGATGCAGCCGGGTTTGATGAATAGCTTGTGCGTTTTCATCGGACTTGCTTTTGGGATGCCTTCAAATTCAAGCAAACCGAAAGGCGACTCGGCGGGCGATAGGCCGTTGCTTGGCAAGCCGTGGGGAACCACTTTAATAGGACTTGCGATCGGGATTTTTTCGATGGCGGACTTTGCAAGAACGACTTGCTTCCCGCGTTGGGGAGTGTCGGAATTCTCGCGTTCGGACGCGAGAAATCCGTTTGCCGGAAAAGAACCGAATCGGTGGCTGGAATTGGTCAAGATCGACCGGTTCGATCCGGAGTTACCGAGGCTGGCAGCGTATCAGTGTGTTGACGAGCTTCGACGCAACGACCTCTCCGCTGTGACTCGCCAAAGGTACGCGAAATTGCTCGAAATTTTGTGTGGCGATTATTTGAAGAGAGATCCGAACCATTGGATACCCTATACGGAAGCAGGTCGATGGCAGGCTGTTTTGGCCGACAAGTACTCTAGGTCGGAGCAAACAAAGGACGCAGCAATTGCCGCAAAACAACTCGCTTATGAGTATTTTTGTCAGGCGGCTGAATTTTTCCCCAATTCAGCCCAGACTCGATTGCAAGCTGCGGTTGGTGCTGCGTGGTATGGCAAAACTTCGGAAGCACGCATGCAACTCGAAAAAGCTGCCCAGATCGATCTAGAAACGCCACATGCGGACCGAAAACTGTCGGGAGTTGTTGTGTTTTTCCCGAAAGATTTAGACACAGGCAAAAGTCCGGTCGAAAAGGCCGCCTGGGTGGAAGCGAGCGATACAGATGCCAAAGGCGAACCTATTCTGCGTTGGTTGCGTACCAACGTTCCGTAGTTCACTAGATTGTTCCTCGGTTTCTGGTTTTCGGCCCATTTGAGTTCAAAAATGCGAACGTTTTTATTGCTTTTGGTTTGTATTGGAATTGGTTACGGAATCGCAATCACGCAGTTCGAAAACCGAACGAGTGGCACACAAAACATCATGGGTATGGAAGCCGATGTAGAGTCGGCAGTTCGGAAAGCAAAGTCGACGGCAGCAAAGCCGGGAAAAATTGACGTTGTCGGTGGTACTGAACTCGATTTTGGAACCATGCGACTGGGTACCCGCCGTTCACACAGTTTCGTTTTTCGAAACATTGGCGAATCCCCTGTAGATGTCGTTTACAAATCCTCGTCTTGCAAATGCACCGTAGGCAAGCTGGATTCGAAAACACTAAATCCAGGTGAGCAAACGCAAGTGGACTTGGAATGGTTGGCAGAGGGAGTCTTTAACGACTTTGCCCAAACCGCAACCATTGGGACCAACGCACCTGATCAGGATGAAATCAAATTAACAATCAAAGGAAAGATTAGCCAAGCCTATGTGTTCGAACCGTCCACAATAGATTTTCGTGATTTCCTAGCCAGTGATGAACACGAGATGAAGGGCCGACTGTATAGCTTCGAGGACGGAATCATCCAACTAACTTCAGTCAGCTGGTCGGATGCGTTAATCGCGTCCAAAATCGAATGCGAAATCGAAGAGCCAAAAAAATTGGAGCCTGGTGAAATTGCTGAATACTCTGACGCGCACTCGTATGTGAATTTCAAGATTAAGTTGAAGAAAGGGGTTCCTGCCGGTCCGCTATCCGGCAATATGGTCTTCAACAAAAAATCGATTGAACCCGATGCCAAGGATCAGCAGTTCAATCTTCCTGTTCAAGGTAGATCGGTTTCTCCAATTCGCGTCATTGCCGGCAATGACTTCAATGAAGAACGAAACATCTTTAACCTAGGTACCGCTAAGTCCAGTGTTGGTCTAAAGAAAAGCGTTGTGCTAGCAATCAAAGATGAGAATGCGAGTACAATCCAAATTAAGTTGGGTGCAATGACACCGCTAGCAGAAGGAAAGCTGACCGTGACTGTTGCCGAGCTAAAATCATCACAAAAACAAAAAATGTTCTCGATTACACTCGAAGTTGCTCCCGGGACAGCCCCCATTGAGTTCGCCGGAGCCTACGGCAAAGATTTTGCTAAGATAGTTTTGGAAACCAATATGGAAAGCGCGCCTACGTTTCCGATGTACATCAAGTTCCGCATTTCGGAATAATCGAATCAGTCCGCTTGCATTGCAGGGAGCATGGAACGGTGGCAAATCCTAAAGTTGGTACGGATAAATGGAGAGCTTTCAAAGTTTTGCTCGCATTGACGGTCGGTGTCACTGCCTCGCTGGTTCTCCCCAACCTGCATGGCGATCCACCGCAAGGCAGAGGCCAGAAACAGGGATTGAAAGAAGCCAAGGTGCAAATTCGATTTCCTGGAAAAACCGTTTCCGACAAAGATTCTGCTAAATCATCGACCACCAAGGATGGCAAAATACCATCTGACATCGCAAAAACGAACAACGCTGCCGTTGTTCCCGCTCAAGGTGGTGAGCCTCCCATCACGGTTGCCACTAGTGAAGAGAAGAATCAAAAAATCGCAGAGGACTGGAAGGATCCCCTCTTTGTCTTTTTCGTAACGGGGAGCCAAACCGGGTACATTGAACCCTGCGGCTGTACTGGCCTTGAAAATCAAAAAGGTGGTCTAAGCCGACGCGATACCTTTTTAACTTCGATCCGAGATCGCGGTTGGGAGGTGATCCCGATCGATGGTGGTGGCCAAGTCTTTCAGGTCAGTAGCCCAGACCCAAGACGCGGACATCAAGCGGATATCAAGTTTGCTTGGACAGCCACTGCGTTTAACATGCTCGGATACCAAGCTGTTGGCTTTGGCGAAGATGACTTGCTGCTCAATACTGGCGACTTGATGTACGCCATGATTGACAAACCGGGCCTGTTTGTTTCTGCCAATGTTAGCATTGCGAAGGAATTTGACTTAGCCTTCAAGACGATCATGGTGAAAGGCAAGAAGATCGGAATCACGACGGTACTCGGCGATGAAAACGCAAAGAAGGCGAAGGACAACAAAGAAGTCACGATTTCGAAAGCCATCCCTGCCTTGAAAGAGGTTGCAGGTAGATTGATTGCTGAGAAGTGCGATTACATGGTACTTGTGTCGCATGCGTCGCTCGAAGAATCTCGAGTTATCGCAAAAGCAGTCCCAGGATTTTCGTTGATCATCACATCGGGCGGTTTCGGTGAACCGACATTTCAGCCCGAACAGATTCCGGGCACAAACAGCTTGATGGTCCAGGTCGGAACGAAAGGAATGTACACGGGATTGTTCGGCGTTTTCAATGACCCGAAACAACCCTTCCGCTACCAGCGTGTTGCGCTTAGTTCCCAATTCGAGGATTCGCCAAGAGTCAGCGAACTGTTCGGTAAGTATCAGGACGAGCTCAAAGCGGTGACATTCGATGGGCTTGGGAAACGCCCAATTTTGCATCAATCCACCCGCGAGTTTGTCGGTTCCGAGAAATGTGGTGAATGCCACACTTCGGCTTTTGAAGTCTGGAAGAACACACCACATGCCCATGCTACCGATTCCATTGTCCAACCTCCACAAAGGTCGATGGCAAGGCATTTTGATCCTGAATGTGTGGCGTGCCACGTTACGGGTTGGAATCCGGGGAATTTTGCCCCATATCGAACCGGCTACGAGTCGTTGGAAACAACGCCTCATATGGTTGCAAACGGATGCGAAAATTGCCATGGCCCCGGGTCCAAGCACGTGGCCGCCGAACAAGGCGATCTGGAAGCCGACGATGATTTCGTGAAGAAGCTGCGTGAGGAAATGAAGCTTCCGCTGGACAAAGCCAGCGATAAATGCGCAACGTGCCATGACATTGACAACAGCCCAGATTTCCACAAGCCCGATGCCTTCTCTTCCTTTTGGGAAAAAGTAAAGCACTACGGGAAAGACTAGTTAGCGGACTCCGCT
>Ga0105045_10001585_pt1 | contig 18739 bp, 14 predicted proteins | sample MAT02_FD_78089 | JGI IMG/M metagenome (GOLD analysis project Ga0105045, IMG submission 78089) | Freshwater microbial communities from Lake Fryxell liftoff mats and glacier meltwater in Antarctica - MAT-02 (megahit assembly) | ecosystem: Environmental > Aquatic > Freshwater > Ice > Liftoff... | reverse complement strand
GCATCGATCTTCAAGGCCTATGACATCCGTGGCATCGTGCCCAGCACGGTCACTGATGAGACAGCCGAAGGCATCGGCAAGGCCTTCGGCTCGATCGCGATGGCCCAGGGCGAACGTACCGTGGCAGTGGGTCGCGACGGGCGCCTGAGCGGGCCGAGCCTGGCCGCAGGTCTGATCCGTGGCCTGGTGGCGGCCGGTGTGCAGGTGATCGAGATCGGCATGGTGACCACGCCCATGCTGTATTTCGCAGCCAGCACTGCTTGCCGCAGCGGCATCCAGGTGACCGGCAGCCACAATCCGCGCGACTACAACGGCTTCAAGATGGTGATGGGGGGGCGTGCCATTTACGGCGACGACATCCAGGCGATCCGACAGATGATGGAGCAAGAGAGCTGGAAGCTGCAAGGCGGCGGCTCGGTGCGTCAGATGGAGGTGCTCAAGGCTTACTCCGACCGTATCGTCTCGGACATCCACCTGGCGCGCCCACTCAAGATCGTGGTCGATTGCGGCAATGGGGTTGCCGGCGCGTCGGCACCGGGCATCCTGCGCGCGATCGGTTGCGAGGTGACCGAACTCTTCAGCGAGGTTGATGGCAACTTTCCGAACCACCACCCCGACCCGAGCAAACCGGAGAATCTGCGCGACCTCATGGCCGCGCTGGCCAGTGGCAACGCCGAACTGGGCCTGGCTTTCGATGGCGACGGTGACCGGCTGGGCATCGTCACCAAGCAGGGCAACATCATCTATCCGGATCGGCAGATCATTCTGTTCGCGCGTGACGTGTTGTCGCGCGTGCCCGGTGGCACGATTGTGTTCGACGTCAAGTGTTCGCAGCGGGTGGCACCTGCGATCGAGGCCGCTGGTGGCAAGCCGCTGATGTACAAGACCGGCCATTCACTGATCAAGGCGCGTATGAAAGAGCTCGACGCGCCGTTTGGCGGCGAGATGAGTGGGCACATCTTCTTCAAGGAACGCTGGTACGGTTTTGACGACGGTACCTATGCGGCTTGCCGCTTGCTGGAGATCGTCAGCCGTGTGGCGGACGCCAATAGGATGCTCGACGACTTGCCGACCAGTTTTTCCACGCCCGAACTCAATGTCGCATGCGCCGAAGGCGAAGCGCCGCAGGTCGTGCGCCAGGCGGTCGCGCTGGCGGACTTCGGACCGCAGGCGACGGTCATCACCATCGACGGCTTGCGTGTGGACTGGCCCGATGGCTTCGGTCTGATGCGCGCGTCGAACACCACGCCGGTGCTGGTGTTGCGTTTCGAGGGCCAGACCGAGGCGGCGCTGGAACGAATCCAGGCGACGATGCTGGCGCTGCTGCACCAGGTCAAGCCCGACGCGCAGATCGGTGCCAGCGCGCACTGACGGGTGCCATGCCAGCCACGAGGTCGATGAACGATAGCGCGGCGTAAACCAACCCACAGGCCAGCCGTGAGCGCTTTCATCAACGACCAGGCCCTGATCCTTCTCATTTTGCTGCTCACGGTGGCGATGTTCCTGTGGGGGCGTTGGCGCCATGACATGGTGGCGGTAGCCTCCTTGCTGGCCTGTGTGGTCGCCGGCTTGCTGCCCGCTGGAGACGCTTTTTCCGGCTTTGGCCATCCGGCGGTGATCTCGGTGGCCTGTGTGCTGATCCTCAGTCGCGGACTGCAGTCGTCGGGCGCGGTCGATGTGCTGACGCGCCTCGTGTTGCCCAAGGAGGGCGGCGTGATGCTCAGCATGGCGGCCTTGATCGGCCTAGGTGCTGTGTTGTCGGGCTTCATGAACAATGTTGGCGCGATGGCCTTGCTTATGCCGGTGGCGATCCAACTGTCCAGGCGCCTGGACATGGCACCGGGCCAGGTGCTGATGCCGCTGGCGTTTGGCACCATACTGGGTGGAATGACCACGCTGATCGGCACACCGCCGAACCTGATCGTGGCCGGCTTTCGCGAGAAAAGCGGCATGGGCAGTTTCGGCATGTTCGACTTCACGCCGATCGGCCTGGCCGTGGCGGTGGTCGGTGTGGCGTTCGTGGCGCTGCTGGGCTGGCGCCTGGTGCCCGCGCGCAAGCAGTCGGGCATGGAGGGTTTCGAGACCGGTGCCTACCTGACCGAGGCGCGGGTCCAGTCGGGCAGCAAGGCCGAGGGCATGACGCTGCGCGAACTCGACGAGGCACTGGACCCCTCGGGTGCGCAAGTGGTGGGGCTGGTGCGCAACGAGGTGCGGGTGATAGCGCCCAATCCGCAGCGCATGGTGCGTGAGGGCGACATTCTGGTCGTCGAGGCTGATGCCGAAGCGCTGGCCGAGGTATTGTCGTCTTTCGGCCTCAAGCTCGAAGAGGAGCGCAAGCCAGAACCGAAGGATGATGCTGCGGACGCCGACGATGCCGCGTCCGCAGCGGTCGACGGCAAGGCAGCCCACGCCTCCAACGAGCCTGCACCCGAGCCGGACGCGGCACCGCAAGAGCCCGATGACGCATCGCGTGGCAAGGTTGAAATTGCGCTGATGGAATTGGCGGTTTTGCCCGCCTCGCTGCTGAGCGGCCGCTCGGCCAGCGACATCCGGCTGCGCACCGTGTATGGGCTCAACCTGCTGGCGCTGTCGCGCCAGGGTCGGCGTTCGACCGCCCGGCTGCGCGCCATGGCCATCCGTCCGGGCGATCTGTTACTGGTGCAAGGGCCGCCTGATGTGATCGCGGAGTTCGCCGCAGACAATGGCTGCGTCCCGTTGGCCGAACGTGCCTTGCGCATCCCCAGCCCACGCAACGCCTGGATGGCGGCTGCGATCATGGTGTTGTCGGTGGCGGCTGCGGCGCTGGGCCTGCTGCCGGCGGCGGTGGCGTTCGCGCTCGGGGTACTGGCCTCGATGGCGCTGCGCACCGTCCCTCCGCGCGCGGTGTATGACGCCATCGACTGGCCGGTGATTGTGCTGCTGGCGGCTTTGATTCCAGTGGCGGGCGCGATGGAGACCACCGGTGCTGCCGACCTGATCGCGCGTGTTTTGCTGGACCGCCTGGCGCAGGGCAACGCGGTGATCGGGCTCTCGCTGATTCTGGTGGTCACGATGTTTCTGTCGGATTTGATGAACAACGCCGCCACCGCTGCGGTGATGTGCCCGATCGCCCTGGGCACGGCCAGCGCGCTGGGCGTGAATGCGGACGCCTTCCTGATGGCGGTGGCCATTGGTGCATCCTGCGCGTTTCTGACACCGATCGGGCATCAGAACAACACCCTGATCCTGGGCCCCGGCGGTTTCCAGTTTGGCGACTACTGGCGCTTGGGCTTGCCGCTGGAGCTGCTGGTGATTGCCGTCAGCCTTCCGCTGTTGCTGCTGGTCTGGCCGTTATGAAGCAAAGCGAAACCGAGCGCCCCGAGGCTCCGCGCGCGTCGACCGACATCGAGCAGATCGTTCAGGCGCTGGCGGACGGCCGCAACAAGCGGGTGCGCAAATTCCTGGCGCGCCTGCACCCCGCCAAGACGGCGGCGCTGCTGGAAATGCTCGATGCGGACCAGCGCACGGCCTTGTGGCAACAGGTGGAGCCGGGACTGGAGGCGCGAATACAACCGCATTTGAGTCTGGCGCTCAGTAACCAGTTGGCCGGTGAGTCGCGCGAGGATTCGGCCGACGAGCAGGCCGAGCAGCGCCACCGAATCGGCTCGGCTTCCCTGAACCATCTCGATGCGGTGCGCAAAGCCCTGGAGTCCGGCCGGCTCAAGCGGGTGGCCAAGACATTGCGGCGCATGCACCCGGCCAAGGTGGCCGGATTGCTGGAGGCCTTGCCGCCGGAGGAACGCGGCGCGGTCTGGAGCATGGTCGACACCGATCGCGCCGGCAAGGTGCTGACCTATCTGCACGACGAGATTCGGGTTGCACTGGCCCGGGAGCTCGATCTCGATGACCTGGTGGCATCGGCACAGCATCTTGAACTCGATGACCTGGTCGATCTGATTCAGGATCTGCCGCCCGCCTTGGGCAGCCGGCTGATGCAAGGCACCAGTGGCAGCCGGCGCGAGCAACTCGAATCGATGTTGTCCTACCCGCAAGACTCCGCCGGCGGCCTGATGAATGCCGACGCGATCGAGGTGCGGGCCGACGTGAAGGTTGGCACCGTGCTGCGTTACCTCCGTCTGCGTGAGTCGTTGCCGCCCCAGACCGACATGCTGATGGTGGTCGACCGTCAGGGCAGCTACCAGGGCGCGTTGCGCCTGGGCGCGCTGATTGTGGCGGTTCCCACCCGTCGGGTGTCCGAAATCATGCACACCGACATCGCCGGCATACCAGTGGACACCGACAGCGCCGAGGTGGCCCGCATGTTCCAGGACCTGGACCTGCTATCGGCACCGGTGGTGGATGCGAACCATCGGCTGATCGGGCGCATCACCATCGACGATGTGGTCGACCTGATGCGCGAGAACTCCGACCGCGCGATGATGCAGATGGCCGGCCTGGACGAGGAGGCCGACATCTTTGCGCCAGTGCGGGTCAGCGCGCGCCGACGCGCGGTATGGTTGGGCATCAACCTGCTCACGGCGTTCCTGGCGGCCTGGGTGATCGGCCGCTTTCAGGCCACGTTGTCGCAATTGGTCGCGTTGGCGGTGCTGATGCCGATCGTGGCGAGCATGGGCGGCGTCGCGGGCAGCCAGACGCTGACGCTTGTGGTCCGGGGCTTGGCGCTGGGTCAACTCCAAAAGGGCAACATCCGCATCCTGTTTCACCGCGAGGTCGGCGTGTCGATACTCAACGGCATCCTGTGGGCGGTGGTGATTGCGCTGTTGGCGGTGGCCTGGTTCGGTAGCTGGGGCATTGGCGCGGTCCTCGGCGCGGCGATCCTGATCAACCTGCTGTGCGCCGCCTTGGCCGGCGTGGCGATTCCCCTGCTGCTCGATCGGCTGGGTATCGACCCGGCCCTGGCCGGCAGCGTGATCCTGACCACGGTAACCGACGTGATCGGTTTCTTCGCCTTTCTCGGCTTGGCCACCGTGCTGCTGCTATGACGACTCCCGTCTCGCACATCTGGCACTTACCCGTGGAACAGCTTCAAACGATCGATCGTTGAGAGACTGTGATGGACGCTGGCGCGCTACCTGGTTTTGCTGGTCGGCCTGCTGGCCATCGTGCAGACGGCCGGCATCGACCTCATCACCTTCAATGTGCTCGCGGGCGCGGTCGGTATCGGCGTCGGATTCGGTTTGCAGAACGTGGTGAGCAACTTCATCGCCGGCGTCATCATCATGTTCGAGCGCCCGATCAAGATCGGAGGCCGCATCGTGGTCGGAGGCGTCGAGGGCAATGGGTGGAGATCGGCGCGCGTGGCACGACCGTGCTCAACAACGACAACATCGCCGTCATTGTGCCGAACTCCAAGTTCATCACCGAGGACGTGCTCAACTGGAAGTACAACGACAACCGGGTGCGCTTTCGCGTACCGCTCAGTGTGGCCTACGGCAGCGATGCGCGACAGGTCGAGCGCATTTTGCTGGAGCTGGCCGCCGCCGATGCCGACGTGCTGCAGGACCCTCCGCCGACCGCGCGCTTGATGGCGTTCGGCGACGATGGCCTGTTGTTCGAGTTGCGCGCCTGGTCGTCCAGCCTGATCGATCGCAAGGGTCGGTTGATCAGCCAGCTCAATTTCGCGATCTACGATCGCTTCCAGCGCGAAGGCATCGAATTCCCGTTTCCGCAGCGGGATCTGCATTTCAAGAGTGTGGGGTGCTGGAGTTGCGTCGGGCTGCACCGCGCGACGCAGACTGACGGGCTGGCACCGCATCGCTGCACGTCAAGCGTGGGCGTGCACCCAAGCGGGCCATCGCAAGCAGCCGACACCACCGGCGATGCGGGCAAGGTGCCTGGCAGCCGGCGTGCGGGTACCGTCGCTGGGGGCCGCTCAGGTTTTGCCTTTGGCGGGGGCCTTGCGTTTGGCGGGGGCTTTGCGCGCGACGGTCTTCTTGGCGGAGGACTTTTTCGCTGTTGATCGCTTGGCGGCCGTGGTGGCAGCGCCCTTGCGGCCGGCTGCAGAGCGTTTGGCGGACTTCGCGGCGTCATCGAGCGACTGGGTGACTTCGGTGGTCTTGCGCTCGACCGACTGGCGGGTTTCGGTTGCCATCGCATCGACGCTCTTGCGCGCCTGAGTGGTTCTGCGCTTGACGGCCTTCTTGGCATCCTTGGCGGCCTTGTCGATGGCCTTGGTGATGTCCGCCAGTTTCTTGCGGGCTGCTTCGGCTGCCTGCTCGGCTTCGCGCTTGGCCTGCTTGACCGCCTTGCCGATCTGCTTGTTGACCGCCTTGATCTTGGCTTCGGCAGATTTCTCGGTGCGCGCCACCGACTTGCGCACCTCCCTGGCCAGTTCCTCCGCACGATGCTTGGCCTTGTCCGCCAACCGCCCCGCATCTTTCTTGCCGGCCTTGGCCGCTGTGCGGGTCTTGATAGCGACGGTCTCCGCCTCCAGTTGCACCGCGTCAGCGGCATTGCCGACCGCCTCGAAGGCGGTATCGGCGGCGGCAGCCGTGCTGGAACTGGGCTTGGCCTTGGACTTGGACTTGGACTTGGTTCCGGTTTTGGACGATGTGGACATGGGCTATGGTTTCCGGTGAAGCGGCCCTGTGCGAGCCGCGGGGTTGGTGGTATTGCGAACCAGGTTGGCGTTCGCGCGGTGAGATCAGGTGGGTGTCAGTGGTGATTGAGCTTTTTGTCGGTGTGTTCATGGTAGCCTTCACTGGACATGGACACCTCCTGCGAGATCGTTGTTGAAAAAGTGACGCAAGCTGATTGCAAGCCCATTAAACGTCACTGAAAGTGACGGTGACAGCATAACCCTGTACGCGAGCGCGAGGCGATGATTTTCCGGTATCCGCTTGCAAAGGCGCATAGCCATCAACAAGTATTTGACGAACGTCAATTGATGGATGCCCATGCTGTTGGTGGCGAACACGGGTCAGTGCCGGCGCAAAAGAGGTCTCCCGCGATTCTTGCGTTGGCTCACGCCTGCCATGGGTTGATGACGGCCACGCCTGCGGCCTCGAAAGGGCTGGTGTCTCGGGTGGCGACCGTCAAACCATTGGCCGCAGCAATCGATGCGATGTAGCCATCGGCAGTTGCAATTGCCAATCCGGCGCTGCGGGCCTTTGTCATCAAGGCCGCATACGCTTGCGAACACGCTAGGTCGAAAGGCAATACGCGTCCAGCGAATAATGGCAGCACGCTTTTTTCCAGGTTTTTCTGCAGCACTGAACGCCGTCTTCCGGCAGGTAGCAACGCAACGCCGGCGCGCAGTTCCGCGACCGTGATGGCTGACAAAAATAGCGTCTCCATCGACTGGGCGTCGATCCACTTGATCACGCTCAATGCCGGTGCATGGCGAAGCGGCTCCGACACCACGTTGGTGTCGAGCAAAATCATCGGAAACTCACTCTGCGAGTCGGCGCTGTGTCGCGCACTTGCTCAAACACAGCAAACTCTTCGTCACTCAGTTTCGCTTGCCGACCCATGTCGGCCAGTAGCGATCCTAGTCTTACGCGCCCCTGCGGATTGATGGCAGATTCCAGAATCTCGCGCACTTCGGCCTCCATGCTTGTTCCGTGTTTGAGAGCGCGGGCCCGTAGTGCACGATGGACTTCGTCAGATAGGTTGCGAACTGTCAGCATGGCCATGGCGATTCCTTCGGAAAACAGATGACGCATGCATTTTACCGTCACGCATGCACTGCGTGACCCACCACGGTGAGATGCGCCGCTCAAGCACCTGCCGTTGGCGCGGCGTCGTACCCCGCCAGAAAGTCCTGCCAATCGATCTCGTTCCAATGCAAGGCTGGTTCGAGCCGCAGCTCCTTGCGCAACGAGCGCAGCAGGCGCGCCAGATTGTCGGCCTTCCATGCCTCGCCAGCACGGAACCTGCATTTGTCGAAGTCCACAATCCAGGCCTGTCCGGTGTGGGTGCCCAGCATCAGGTTATGGCAGTTCAGATCGGAATGGAAAACCTGTGCATCGTGCAGCTGGCGCACCGCGCGTCCCAGCGCCTTCCATTGGGACGCGCTCAGCGGGCCGGCACGGCGCAGCAGGTCAGCCACATCGCGCGCATCGGGAATCAGCGCCACCAGAATGTCGGCGCGGTAGAAGAAGAGGCCGGAGCGGGTGTGACGCGCGGCGCAGGGCTGCGGCACCGCAAGACCGCGGTCGCGCAACTGTCCAAGCAGGGTGAACTCGGCCATGGCCCGGGTTTGCGCCAGGGGCTGAGCCAGAAAACGATCGCGGCTGATCCGCGCCATCAGACCACCACGGTAGTAGTGACGCAGCAGATACCTGCCGTGGGCGTCGTGTACCCGGTGCACATGCCCGCGCCCGGCACCGAGCGCCTCGCTGGCACCTTGCGCTTGCCACCAGGCGGGGTCGAACAACTCGGTGCGGGCTTGCGCAAAACAGCGCGGATCGACCCAGACCGTGCCGCGTCCTTGCTGCGCCTGCAGCGGCGTTGCGCGGGTCGGGGTCTGTCGTGCGAAGGGTTCGAGCAGCGCCAGCGTACGAGCGGTCGCGCCGGTCATGGTCTGGAACACCCGCCGACCTTGCGTCACTTGTTCGGCGCAGGTGCGCGGGTCGCGCGCACACTGCGCGAAGCACTCCATCACCTGGTCGGCGTTGTCCACCTCGCGCACCGCATGGGCTTCGCGCAAGTGAACCAGCATCTGCGCAAAGTTGTGTGTATGCCGCCCGGTGATCAAGGGTTTGTCGAGCGCCAGCACTTCGAGTGGATTGTGGCCGCCGCGCGGAATCAGGCTACCGCCGACAAAGCAGGCATCGGCCACGCCATACCAATGCATCAGCTGTCCCATGGTGTCGCCCAGCAGGACCTGCACTGAGGCCTCGGGCCAGCGCCCTTCGCTTGCGCGTACGAAGCGCAGGCCGGCTTGTTGCAGTAGTGTGGCCACAGCGTCAAAGCGCTCGGGATGCCGCGGTGCCAGGATCAGCAACGCGCCCGGTGTGTGCGCCAGGTGCTCGCAAAATGCGGCAATAAGCGCTTCGTCTTCGCCCGCATGGGTGCTGCCGCAGGTCAGCACACTGCGTGCGCCCAGCGCGGCGCGGGCGTTGGCAACGATGCCATGCAGTGCCGGATCGAGCCGAAGATCCGACTTGATGTTGCCGGTCACCGACACCCGTTGAGGCGACGCGCCCAGCGCCACGAATCGCGCGGCCGTGGGCGCATCCTCGCAGCACACCAGGCGCAACGACGCGAGTGCCGGGCGCATGATCATCTGCCAGCGGCGATAGCCCTGCGCCGAGCGCTCGGACAAGCGCGCATTGACCACCACCACCGGCACACCGACCCTCTGGGCCTGGATCAGAAAATTCGGCCACAACTCGCGCTCAAGCAGTATCACCAGTCGTGGCTGCCAGGCCTGCAGGAAGCGGCGGGTAGCCCCGGGCAGGTCGATCGGAAAATAGACATGGTCGACCCGATCGCCGAAGGCGCTGTGGATTTGGCTGCTGCCGGTAGGCGTGGTGCAGGTGACGAGCGGGCGGCCCCAGCGGGTATTGGCCAGCAAGGCTTCGATCAAGGGTCGCGCCGCCAGTACCTCGCCGACCGACCCGCAGTGCACCAGCACCACGCCCGGCCGCGGCGTGACTACGCCCGGGTGGCCGAAACGTTCAGCCCAGCGCTGACGGTAGCGCGGGTCGGCGCGACCGCGCCACCAGAGATAGAGCAACAGCGGCACTGCGGCCGCCGCCAGTAGCAGGCTGTACGCCCGTCGCATCGGTCAGCGCCAATGCTCGGCGACCCAGGCCGTGGGGGGCACACGGCGGTACCACTTGCCGCTGATGCCAACGATCGCGTCGGGTGGGTTGGGTTTGCCGTGAAATGCGATGATCTTCGCGCCCTTGGGAATCACCGGCGGCTTGAACCAGCTCTTGAGCACACTCGGCACGCAATGGCGCTTGAAGCTGACGCACCATTCAGGGGGCCAGTACTGCACCTTGCCCTGGCGGCCCAGGTACTGGGTGATGTACTCCTGCTCGTTACGCACATCGGCGATCGAGCCTGGATAACCCTGTCGGAGGTGGTCCAGCGCATCGGCGTGGGCACCGATGGTGTAGCGATAGACCGAGGTGTTGCCGGTGCCGTCCTGCTTGTCCCATTCCTTGATCACACAGAACGTGCCAGGATGGTCGAAGAAGCAGTCGATGCCATCGACGATGACGATGTCCAGGTCGAGAAAAAGCGTCGGTCCCTGCAGGTCGTACAGCGGATCGGCAAAGCTGGTCAGCTTGAGCCAGCCATGACCGAACGACCAGGATTTGCGCTGATCGAATTCGTCGAAACCCACCATCGGAATCGGGCGCACGTCGATATCCGGGTCGATGCCGGCACGGTCATCGCACAGGCAGATGAAGCGAAACGGTCGATGCAGATGGCGGCGCACCATGCTGTGCAACCGGTTGACGTATTCGGGGCCGTATTTGCGACCCCATTTGATGCACAACACGTTGACGGTCTGCATGGTCTGGGAATTCTCCATGGGTGTTCGACATGCAACCATCGCCGGTCAGCCGATGCATCCGCTGCCGGTCAACCGGCCAGAGCCGCGCCCGGCGCGCCGGACGGGTTACTTGCGCAGGATGGCGTTGATCGGTTGCAGGTCCTGGGCGGTCAAGCTGCCGTTGGCCAGGCGCAGCCGCAGCCCGCCCACCAGCACGTCATAGCGCGCCCGGGCGAGGTCACGCTTGGTCTGGAACAGCTGGCTCTGGGCATTGAGCACGTCGATGTTGATGCGCACGCCGACCTGATAACCCAGCTTGTTGGCGTCGAGCGCGCTTTGGCTCGACGCTTCCGCCGCCTCCAGCGCCTTGGCCTGGCCTTGTCCCGACAAGACACCAAAAAAAGCGGCGCGGGTGGCCTGCGATATGGTGCGCCGGGCTGCTTCCAGGTCGGTGCGGGCCTTGTCCTCCAGCGCCAGCGCTTCCTTGATGCGGTTCTGCACCGCATAGCCGGAGAACAGTGGCATGTTGAACGCCAGCGCGATTGTGGCCACGTTGGTGCGGCTGTCGAACCGGCTGCCCGAGCTGCCGTCGTTGTGCGTCATCGCGTAGCTGCCATTGAGATCCAGCGTGGGCTTTTCGCCGGCCTGGGCCTTGCGTGTTTCGAGTTGGGCCACTTCCAGCGCCAGCGCGGCCTGGCGCAACTGGGGATGGTTGTCGATGGCCTGGGTGACCCACTCCTCGACGACCACCGGTTGCAGTGGGGGCAGGGCCACTGGGACCACCAGCGGGCTCGGCTGGGTGCGTTCCCGCCCGACCAGCCGGTCCAATGCGATGCGTTTGACCAGCAGATCGTTGGCCGCTGCGATTTCCTGGGCGATGACCAGGTCGTAACGGGCCTGGGCTTCACGGGTATCGGTGATGGTGCTGGTGCCAACCTCAAAATTGCGCTTGGCCGCAGCCAGTTGCTCGGCGACCGCCTTTTTCTGGGCATCGACGAAGGTGAGAGCGTCCTGGGCTGCCAGCACGTCGAAATAGGCCTGGCTTACGCGCACGATCAGGTCCTGCTCGGCGACCCGCAGGGCGGCTTGGCCAACAAGGACGGATTTTTGTCCTTGTTCGTAGGCCAGATCGTTGATGGGCCGGTACAGCGGCTGGGACGCGCTGACCGTCGCACCCTGCGCACCGAACGCGGTGTTGGGAATCCGCACATTGGCATCGATGAAGGTGCGCGAGATCGCGGCGGACAAACCGACTGACGGCAGCAAGCCGGCGCGCGATTGTTCGGCCCGCGCCACGGTGGCGTCAAATTGCGACTTGGCCGACTGGAGCGTGGCATCGTAGCCGCGCGCCGATTCATACAACTCCACCAGGGTCTGCGCACCGACCGGAAGGGCTGACAGACTGGCCAGCAACAGGACAACAGGCAGCGAGCGCGCTCGCAAGCGGGATGGGCGGCTGCGCGGATGCGATGGAACGGGCATGGTGGGGGTCCAGATTTTGTCGGGTCGCGAAGATCAGTAACGGGGAATGCGGTTGTCGATTTCCACCGACCAGGCATCGATGCCACCCGCAATGTTGGCTACCTGCGTGAAACCGCGGTCAAGCAGGAATCGTGCAACCTGCATGCTGCGCGCGCCGTGGTGGCACAAGCAGGCGATGGGTGTCTGCGGGTCCAGCTCCTGCAAGCGCGCAGGGACGGTGCCCATGGACATCTGCAGCAACGTGAACGCGCCAGGCGCGATGCTGGCGGCTCGCCATTCGGCGGGCTCGCGCACATCGAGCACCACGGGCGGCTTGTCACCGGCCTGGCGCTGGAACCAGTGGGCCAGCTCGGTGGGACGGACTTGTTCAATCATGGTGTGCGCGCGCAACAGAGGTGGAGGTTCAGAAACGGAAGCGGGACGGTTCGACAAAATTGCGCAGCCGCGGCGCGACGGTATCCCAGGGCCCGATGGTCCGGAAATCGGATTCTCCGATGCGGGTGACGAAGCTGGCGCGCATCATCGGTTCGTCGCCGACGATGGCACCGAGCCTTCCGCCGATCTTGAGGTGCTGCAGCAACGCCTGGGGCACTTGCGCCACCGAGCCGCTGAGCACGATGACATCGAACGGTGCTTCGACCGGCATATGGTGCGCGCCGTCCTGCTGGCGCACCTCGGCGTTGTGTACGCCAGCCAGTTGCAGATGGGAGCGGGCTAGCGCGGCCAGCTCCGCATCGATCTCGAGCGAGATGACGCGCTGGGCGCGGTGGGCCAGCAGGGCGGCCATGAAGCCGGAGCCGGCACCGATCTCCAGCACCTTTTCGTGTTTCTGCAACACCAGATCCTGCAACATGCGGGCTTCGACGCGGGGTGCCAGCATGCACTGGCCATTGGGTAGCGGGATCTCCATGTCGGCAAACGCCAGGGCCTTGTGCGCTGCGGGTACAAACTCCTCACGCCGCACCACCGACAGTAGATGCAGCACATGGGCGTCCAGCACATCCCAGGGGCGGATCTGCTGCTCGATCATGTTGAAGCGGGCTTGTTCCAGGTTCATCGCGGCATGCATGGCGGAATTCCAGGGGATCAGGGAAGACCGCCAATTTTAGGGGCTTGCGCCGCCGGAGCCTTGACGCCCAGCAAGCGGCGGCCCCATTGGGCCAGATCGTCCATATAACAATAGGCCACCGGCACCACGACCAGGGTCAGCAACGACGAGGTGATGACGCCGCCGATCACCGCCTGGCCCATCGGCGCGCGCATTTCCGATCCCTCGCTCATCGCGAACGCCAGCGGCACCATGCCAAACACCATGGCCAGCGTGGTCATCAGGATCGGGCGCAGCCGCACCTTGGCGGCCAGCAGCAAGGCATCGTTGCGTGGCAGGCCGGGCACGGGCTTGCCGTCCGCATCGACTGAGTCCTGGCGCGACCGAATTGCGAAGTCAACCAGCAAGATCGCGTTCTTGGTCACCAGACCCATCAGCATCACGATGCCGATCACAGAGAACATGGACAAGGTGGAGCCGAACGCCATCAGCGCCAGCACCACGCCGATCAGCGTCAGCGGCAGCGCGGTCATCAGCGCCAGCGGTTGCAGGAAGCTCTTGAACTGGCTGGCCAGGATCATGTAGATGAAGATCACGGCCATTGCCAGCGCCGACAGGGCGTAACTGAAGGCCTCGGCCATGTTCTTGGTCGATCCGCCGAACTGGTAGCTGTACCCCGGCGGCATCGCGACCCCGTCCATGACCTGCCGGATGCTGTCGGATACCTCGCCGGCGGAGCGACCGTACACGTTGGCCGATATGCTGACCTCGCGCGTCAGGTCGCGCCGGTTGATCTGGTTCGGACTGGTGGTTTCGGTCACGCGCGCCACCTGGTTCAGGCGCACCACCCGCATGCTGCCGTCCGGGTTGCTGCCCAGGGCGAATGGCAAGCGTTCGAGATCCTGCACCGCGTTGCGCGAGTCACTGCGCAACCGCACATTGACATCGTAGGTCTGGTCATCGCTGGCGCGCCAGTTGCCCACCGTCTGGCCCGCGACCATGGTACGCAGCGCCGCGCCCATCTGGCTGATCCCCAGACCCAGGTCGGAGGCGACGTCGCGGCGCACCTGGATGTCCAGCGTCGGTTTGTTGGGTTTGACACTGGAATCGAGGTCCACCAGGCCGGGGATAGGGCGGATCTTGTCCAGCGCCAGCACCGTGATGCGTTCGAGTTCGGCCTGGTCGGGCCCCTGGATCGAGAAGCGGACCTGCTTTTCCCCGCCCACTGAATCCAGCAGGCCGACGTGGGTCACGGTGATACCGGCGACCTGCCGCAGCCGATCGCGTAGCACCGCCGACATCTCTTCCACGCCGCGGACACGGTCCTTGCGGTCGACCAGGCGCACATAGACCGACGCATACATCTTGCCTTGGGCGCTGCCGGTGTTGATCGTGACCAGGGTGTAGCGCACTTCAGGCAAGGAGCGCACGATGGCCTCGACCTGGCGCGCCTTGGCTTCGGTGACTTCGAGTGACGAGCCCACCGGGGTGTAGAAATCCAGCGTGGTTTCCGAGAAGTCGGATTTGGGTACGAACTCGGTGCCCAGCAGCGGCACCATGAAGACGCTGCCGATGAAAATACCCAGCGCGATCGCCAGCGTTGTCAGCCGATGCGCCAACGACCAGCGCAGGATGGATTGGTAGCCATCGATCAGCCTGTCAGTGCCGGTGTCGAAGGCACCGGTGACGCGGCCGATCGTCTTGTCGTACAGGTTCCTGGGCGCGTGGCGCTTGCCATGCGCCTCGATGCTCGGGTCGTGCCAGATCGATGACAACATCGGGTCGAGCGTGAAACTCACGAACATCGATATCAGCACCGCAGCGACGATGGTCAGGCCGAATTCGTGGAAAAACTTGCCGATGATGCCGCCCATGAAACCGATTGGCAGGAACACCGCCACGATGGACAAGGTGGTGGCCAGCACCGCCAGCCCGATCTCCTGCGTACCCTCCAGCGAAGCGCGAAACGGACTTTTGCCCATTTGCACATGGCGCACGATGTTCTCGCGTACCACGATCGCGTCATCGATCAGCAACCCGACGCTCAGCGACAGCGCCATCAGCGTGAGCATGTTGATGGTGAATCCGAACAGGTCCATGAAAAGGAAGGTGCCAATGATCGCGATCGGCAGCGTCAACCCGGTGATCACGGTCGAACGCCAGGAGTTGAGAAACAGGAACACGATCAGTACCGTCAGGATCGCGCCTTCGATCAGGGTCTGGCGCACATTGGCCACCGACACACGGATCTGGCGCGAGCTATCCATGATGGGTTCGAGCCGCACCCCCGGCGGCAGCTGCTTTTGCACCTCGTCCAGCGCCACCTTGAGGCCGTCCACGACGGAAATGGTGTTCTCGTCCTGCGATTTCTGCACGTTGAGCAACAAGGTGCGCTCACCGTTGTACAGCGCCAGGCTGTCGATCTCCTGGGCACCGTCGACGACCTCGGCGACCTGGTCCAGCCGCACCGGCGTACCGTTGCGTCGCGCCACGATGATCTTGCCGAAGTCTTGCGGCCGCTCGATGCGGGCGTCGATCTGCACCACCCGATCCTGCTCCTTCGAGCGGATCGCACCGAGTGGCAGATTCTGGTTTTCGCTGCGCACGGCGGCCACCACCTGGTCGGGCGTGATGCCGTAGGCTTCCAGCGCGCGCGGGTCCAGGAACAGGTTGATCTCGCGCTTGGTACCGCCCACCACCGACACCGAACCGACGCCGCGCACATTCTCCAGGCGTTTCTTGAGCGTTTGTTCAGCCCAGTTGGTCAACTCGACGGCGCTCATCGGCCGGGTCGCGGCCTTGCCGGTGGCTGTGCTGCTGGCGGGCAATACGGCCACCGACCAGACCGCGCGCGATGACGGATCGAACCGCAGTACCCGCGGCTCCTTGACTTCGGTGCGCAGCAGGGGCTTGACGGCCGACATCTTTTCGCGCACATCGTCGGCCGCCTTGCGGCCGTCGATATGCAGGCCGAATTCGATCACCACGACCGACTGCCCCTCGTAGCTGCGGGAAGTCAGCGCATTGATGCCGGCGATCGAATTGACGCCTTCCTCGATGCGTTTGGTGACTTCGCTCTCAACGATCTCGGGCGCTGCGCCAGGGTACTCGGTGATGATGACGACGACCGGGAAATCGACGTTGGGGAACTGGTCGATCTGCAGCCGTTGGTACGAAAACAGGCCCAGCACCACCAAGGCCAGCATGACCATGGTGGCGAAAACCGGATTTTGCAGGCTGACGCGGGTAAACCACATGAAACAGTGCCTCGGGTGTCGCCGCGCTTTAACGCGAAACAGCTTTCATGATGCAAGATGAAGAGTGGGCATCACGAAAGTCAGAGCGGGCTGCCGACGAGCTTGACGGCCGTACCTTCGCGCAGGCGACCCACCGAGCCGGCGATCACCGGGGTCTTCTCGGGCAGGCCCTGGACGGCCACCATCCATTGGCCATCGACCTCGCCCTGCATGCCCAGGTCCAGCGCCTGATGAACCACCTTGTTGTCGCGCACGATCTGCACATAGGGTCGCGGACGGTCATTGCGCACGGCCGACACCGGTAGCGACAGACTCTCGCGTGTGCCGACGACCAGCGTGCCCTGCGCGAACAGCCCGTGGCGCAGGCCGGGGCTGGGTGCGAGTGCCAGATAGGCCAGCACCGAGCGGCTGCCGGCGACCACCGTGGGGTTGATGCGCACCACGGTGGCGCGTACCGGCGTGCTGCTGCCTTCGATCTGCAATTCAGCGACTTGACCGACCTGCAGCAGCGACGCATCGGCTGCGGCCAGACTGGCTTCCAGTTCGAGCCGGCTGATATCCACCAACTCCAGCACCCGGCCATCGACACCGATGCGCTCGCCGTTCTGCGCCAGGCGCTGGGCGACCTGGCCACTGATGGGCGCGCGCAACACGGTATCTTGCAGCTGTTTGGAGATCACATCCCCACCGGCGACGGCGGCGCGGTAGTTGGCCTGGGCCGAGGCCAGGCTGGCGCTGGCAGAGTCGAGCGCGAATTTGGAAATGAAGCCTTGTTCGACCAGTGCGCGGTTGTTGTCGACGCTGCGCTGCGCGATCTCGACCTGGACCTGGGCCGCCTGCGCCTGTTGCTGCGCCTGGCGCAATCGCGCCTGGCTGTCGGTCGCATCGACCCGAGCGACGATCTGGCCGGCCCGCACGATGTCACCTTCGCGCAAGGTCAGGTCCTGCAATTCGCCTGCCACTTTGGCCTTGATGAACGCCGACTGGGTTGCCTTGAGCGTGCCCGAGACCGCCAGCCGTTGCGTCAGTGCCCGGGTTTGCACCTGGACCAGGTCGGCGGCCACGAGGTCGATCGCAGGTTCCGGGCGCGCCGCTGCTTGCGCAGTCTGCTGTTGTTGCGCCTTGCGTTGGTCGAAGATGCGGTTGGCACCGTAGGCCAGGCCCGCGATAACCAGGACGGCGACCAGCCATTTCACGACTTGGCGCATGGGGAATGCTTTCCTTTTGGTGGGGTGGTTTGCGGCTGCGTCACGCGCAGGCCATGGAGCAAGGTATCGATCTGTGCTTCCAGGTAGTCTTGCGGCACCAGTGGCGCATCGCGGGGTACGCAACTGGCCAGCGAGTGTTTCCACACCAGCAGATACAACATCGGTGCCATCACCATGTGCACGCCGTAACGCAGGTCCATGGCCCGGAATTCGCCACTTTGCACGCCGCGCTGCAAGATGCGGTGGATCAGCTGATTGCCGGGCTCAAGGACTTCGCGGTTGTAAAAGATGGCAAGTTCCGGAAAATTGCTTGCTTCACTCATCATCAGCTTTGAAATGCCGGATGCCTTGGTGTCGCCGATATGGTGCCACCAGACCAGCATGGCATGGCGCAGCAACTCGGATGCAGATCCCGGAAAGGCGTCGAGTTCACTGCTCCATTGCGAGAACCGGCCTGAGATGTTCTCCCGCACCACGGCCTTGAAGAGTTCTTCCTTGCTGGCGAAATACAGAAACAGCGTGCCTTTGGAGACACCCGCGCGGTGCGCGACCTCTTCGACCCGCGTCGCCGCATAGCCTTTGTCGACGAACAGATCCAGCGCGGCGGCCAGCAACTCGCCCGGGCGGGCTTGTTTGCGGCGCGAGGGGCGGGGATGGCTGGCAACGATGGACGCGGGCAGGCTTGCAGACACAGGAATTTTTAATGACTGAACGGTTAGTAATGTAGCGTATCGGTCTTAAAGCCCCACCATTGCCCTCGGGCTTTACGCAGATTTACGCAGCTTTACCAAGCGGTGATCGGCTGATCGGCGATGCCGCCGAGCGTGCTCCAGTTGGCCGTTGTGGCGCGGCGCATCAAGCGCCAAGTTCGCGGGTGCCGGGCAACGCGAAGTAGAACCACTCGTTGCCTGCGGTTGCTGCCGCATTCGGGAACACGATGTATCCGTCGGCCTCGGCATGAACCGCCGTGCCGTCATGGCGCAAGCCGATGGTCTCGCCTCGCCGGACCGGATCGTAGCTGCGCCATTCACGGCTGAATCGGTCGTTGGCATGGTGTTTGTCGATGACCGTCGTCAGTTGCAGCAGTTGCGGCTGTGCAATGACCGGGGGCGCTGGCGCGTCGATCATCCCCAGATGGGCGAGTGTGCGGTGGATCGCGTTCCAGGCTACTTGCGGCGCTGCCGGATCGCTGTGCTGGCCGCACTCCAGTGTCAGTGCGTATCCGCCCTGGCTGCGCATGTACTCGGTCGTGCCGACGCCGTAGCGCGGATCGGTGGACAACAAGCTGGCG
>Ga0105045_10001583_pt1 | contig 18747 bp, 13 predicted proteins | sample MAT02_FD_78089 | JGI IMG/M metagenome (GOLD analysis project Ga0105045, IMG submission 78089) | Freshwater microbial communities from Lake Fryxell liftoff mats and glacier meltwater in Antarctica - MAT-02 (megahit assembly) | ecosystem: Environmental > Aquatic > Freshwater > Ice > Liftoff... | reverse complement strand
TTGTCTTTATTAAAAACCAACGAAGGCAACAATATCCTTGATTTATCTTCCGAAAGTCCTGTTTTACTTGTTTTTCTGAGGCATTTTGGATGTATTTTCTGCAAAGAATCCCTCTATGATATATCTAAATTACAACAGAACTTTAGCAAAAAAAACATAAAAATTGTTTTTGTACACATGTCAGATTATGCTACAGCGGAGACATATTTTGAAAAATACAACTTATTTGACATCGAGCATGTCTCTGACGAAGAGTGCAAAATTTATGCTACTTTCGGATTGATAAAAGGCTCGTTCAGTCAGTTGTTCGGTTTGAAAACGTGGATTAGAGGTTTTGAAGTGATTAGCACCAAGCAAATATTTGGCATATCACAGATAGGTGATGGTTTTCAGATGCCAGGAATATTTTTAATTAAGAATGGTGAAGTAGTCGAATCGTTTATTCATCATTCCGTAGCCGACAAACCAGATTACGAAAACTTCATTCATGTTTGCGAGGTTTAAATTGAGTAAGTATTCATTTTAAGTTTTAATTAACTAATGCCTTTATACTGACGTCAAAGCATTGTCCGTTTAAGTATCTAACCATGTTGCATAGGATGAATTTCAAAAATGTATATATTTTATTATTTTTGGCTTTGATTTATAATACTAATCAAGCGCAATCAGATTTTAAGCAGTTAGAGACTGACTTGGCTTTTCATTGTGATGTGATGACTAATGCTGCTGAGGGCAGGCACAGAATGATTGCTCAAAATCATTTTTCTAAAGGTTTTGCGAAAGCACTAAAAGAAAAAAACGCTTACAGCTATCCTTTCGATTCGTTAAAGTGGATCTCTAAGAAATACGCTGATGACAATTCTTTTAGAATCCTCACTTGGGAAGCAAAAGAAAGTGATGTCTTATACCATTACTTTGGTTATCTACAGATGAGTGATGGCGCCCTGATACCACTTAAAGATCAATTTAAAAATATAGAAAATCTAAATTCTGCATTAACGGCAGATGAATGGGTTGGCTCAGTATATTACCATATCATGGCAGTAGATGGTCCAGATAAAGAGAAATACTATTTGCTATTTGGGCTCAATAGATGGGACAAAAACGAAAACAGAAAGGTAGTCGATGTCCTTTGGTTTGATAAAAATAAAAATCCTGTTTTTGGAAAACCGGTCTTTAATAAATCTGAAGATTCTAAGAATAATCTTAAGCTCAATAGACTTTTATTTATTTACTCTAGTGATGCACAGATGACAGTAAACTATAATCCAGGCATGAAAATGATCCTTTTTGATCACCTCATACCTAGAATGAGCAGAACGGATAAATCCAAAGAAACTTATGTTCCAGATGGCAGTTACAGCGGATATACGGAAGACAAAGGTATATGGAAACGGGTAGAAAAACTTGCTAATCAGGTCATGGAAACAGCACCTAGACCTACACCTGTCTTGGATGGTAGAAAAGGCAAGAAAATATTTGGTAATTAGTGCAAAGCTTGGACTTTTTTAAAGAAATAGTATATAAAATAAGATAGCTATAAATCAATTAATTATATATTTTTTTAATGTACAATAGGTTATTTGGTTTACATTTGAGTATTTTTATTATTTTTGCATCCGAATAATATAAAAGAAACATTACACAAAGCATTAAATTCACCCATGCAATCACTAAAACGTATCTCTACATTCTCAGGCTTATTTGTCCTATTGTCCACATTCATAGTATATTATAACTCTGTGGAGCCTACGGGTAGTCTCTGGGATTGTGGTGAATTTATACTTGGAGCCTACAAACTTCAAGTTGTCCACCCTCCAGGAGCAGGTCTATTCGTAGTAGTAGGCAGGATGTTTGCATGGATGGGAGAGCTTTTTTCTGACAATCCTTCAGATATTGCATTTGCTGTTAACCTCATGTCGGCTTTGTGTACCTCGGTGGCAGCCATGATGATAACGTGGATTACGATTATGTTTGGCAAGTTAGCTTTAGTAGGTAGAGAGACAGACACTACAGTTGGGCAAAATATCGCACTTGCTTTTGCAGGCGTATCGGCTGGTTTAGCGACTGCGTTTGCGAGTTCTATTTGGTTTTCAGCAGTAGAGGGCGAAGTATATGCGATGTCCACGATGTTTACAGCTGTTACTGTATGGTCAGCTACAAAGTATTACTATGCAGATGATAATACAGATGCTAACAGGTGGTTAGTTTTGAGTTTGTTTTGCAATGGTATGTCGGTAGGGGTTCACTTATTGAGTTTGCTATCATTGCCAGCGATAGCGTTATTGGTTTATTATAAAAATTATAAAGAACACACCATAAAAGGTGCTTTAGTAGCGATGGCAGCAGGTGTAGGAGCCATTGTATTCATACAAAAATTTATCATAGTAGGTATTCCTACGCTATGGCAAAACATGGAGCTATTGATGGTCAATGGACTAGGTATGCCTTTTCACACTGGATTGATACCTACGGCGATCATTATCATTGCGTTGAGTTATTTCTTATTGAAATTTGCTCATGCCAAGCGTAGCCAAATTCTTCAGATTGCCGCAGTTTCTGCGATTCTGATAGCTTCTGCTTTTTCGGTGATCGGCGTAGTGGTCATCCGTGCCAATGCTGATACTCCTGTCAATATGAACGTACCTAGTGACGCTATGAGACTACTTCCTTATCTGAATCGTGAGCAGTATGGCGAACGTGCACTTATCTTAGGCCCAACTTATGATTCATCTCCCAAGGATGTGAACAGAGAGGAGCGTTATGGTAGAGTGGGAGACAAGTATGCAGTAGTAGATGAGAAGTTTGATTATGTATATGACAATAAAGATAAAATATTTTTTCCTAGAATAGGCCATACCGAGCAAGGTCGTCCTGATCTGCATAGGATGTGGAGAGAAGCGCTAAATGGTGATAGCAAAGGAAGACCTGGAATGGGATACAATCTGCAATTCCTACTGCACTATCAAATCAATTGGATGTATGTGAGGTACTTTATGTGGAACTTTGTAGGTAAGCAGAATGCTGAGCAAGGATATTTTCCTTGGGATCTGAAAGGTGGACATTGGCAGTCAGGAGTCACTCCTATAGATGAAGCTAAACTATACAAAATGGATAAGCTTCCAGAAACCATGAGAAATGAACAGTCGAGCAATAAATATTATTTCCTACCATTGATTTTTGGGTTTTTAGGTATTTTCTTTCAAGCAAAAAATAGAACGAAAGACTTTTATACCTTATTTGTACTATTTATCATTACAGGTATAGGCATCATTATCTATTCTAACCAACCACCTAACGAACCGCGAGAGCGTGATTATGTGCTCGTTGGATCCTTTATGATATTCTGTATATGGATAGGCATGGGAGTACTAGGACTGTTTCAGTTATTGTCAAAGAAACTGAGTGAAATGCCTGCTGCTGCTTTTGCTGGATTATTAGTTTTGACGGCACCGATCATTATGGGATTTCAGAATTTTGACGACCATAGTCGTAAAGGTCATTATGCATCAAGAGATTATGCCTCCAACTTCCTGAATAGTGTACAGCCCAATGCCATCATATTTACTTATGGAGACAATGATACGTACCCACTTTGGTATGCGCAGGAGGTAGAGGGTATCAGGAGAGATGTCAGAGTAGTCAACTTGAGTTTGATAGCTGTAGATTGGTACATAAATAAGCTGAGGTCTAAAGTCAATGATTCAGCTCCGATAAAGCTTACCTTATCGGAAGATGACTATAGAGGTAGTAAGAAAAACCAGGTGTTCTTTGCTAACCCTAGAGGTGAAGATATGACCGCACCTATGAATATATACGAGGCACTGAGGTTTATAAAAGACCCAAGTAGTATAGTCCAAGGACAAAACTTCATCACTACACGCAATTTTTATATTCCGGTAGATCGCGCGAAGTATGAGCAGTTGGGATTCCAACCGCAGACAGACTCTTCAGAATGGACTAATAAGTTAGACATAAGTTTTGGGAAAGATGCCGGTTACTTGCAGAAAGATGACCTAGCTATCATGGATGTAATAGCATCTAATTTTTATGAGCGACCTATCTATTTTGCGATAACTTGTCAGGCTGGTAAACTACTAGGCTTAAACCAATATGTAGAAATGGAAGGTCTAGGTTTGAGAATCTCACCTACGATCACTAAGCGAAAATCAGAATTGCCTAATATCTATGGTTTTGGAGATATAGATTTAGATAAAACATACGAAAACGTCATGACTAAATGGAAATGGGGTAATTTTGACAAGGAGCGTCTATTTGTGAATAGGAGTTATATGGCAGAGACACAAGCGATGAAACTCGTAATGCTACGAGCTGCTATAGAGTTTCAGAGAGGAGAGCAAAATGTTAAGGCGATCGAGATGTCTAAAAAATATTTTGAAGCTTTCCCTAATATGAACTTCCCTTATGACTCTGGTATTATGCCATTTATCAATGTACTCATCAATGCTAAGGCTTATGATGAAGTCAAAAAACAAGTAAAAATACTGGCAAAGGAAACGAGAGAATATCTTGATTTTTATGAATCTCAAACAGATAAAGCTGTTTTTGAAAGTTTCCAACAAGATTATCAGTATAGATTAGGAGCGGCTCAGGATATTCTTGATCTGTGTACCAAAGTAGAAGATCCAGGTTTTGAGACTGAGATGAAGACATTGTTTAAAGATATAGATGTAAAACCTACTAATCCAGAACAGTTAAATATAAATCAATAATGAAAATAGCCATAGGTGGTGATCATGCAGGATTTCAATACAAAGCAAAACTAGTCAGGTACTTAATTAAAGTAGGTTATGAAGTCATAGATAAAGGTTCATTTTCTGATGCATCAGTAGATTATCCTGATTTTGCACACTCCGTAGCTATAGCAGTGGAGACACATGTGGCAGATTTCGGTATTGTGATCTGTGGCAGTGGCAATGGAGTTTGTATGAGTGTAAATAAACATGCTGGAGTGCGAGGAGCACTCTGTTGGAATGTAGCATTGGGTGAGTTGGCAAGGATGCATAATGATGCCAATGTGCTATGTATTCCAGCTAGGTTTGTAAGTTATCAGATGGCAAAGAACATCGCTAAAGCATTTCTTTCTACAACCTTTGAAGGGGGAAGACATAAAAAAAGAGTAAATAAAATTTAAAATATTATCATAATGTCAAAATTATTAAGTGTTGTCATTACTGCATTCGTTATAGTAAGCAGTATAAATGCGCAATATATCAGCAATGTCAGTGTACCGGATGCTATTTCTCCAAGGTTGACTGATGAGAAAATCAACCCATCTATCAGATATGCTAATAGTATCAGTCCCGTAAAACTAAGAGAATACATGAAGGTATTAGCCTCTGATTCGCTAGAAGGTAGAGAGACAGGTCAGCAAGGGATTAAATATGCTGAGGAGTTCATCACAAAGCACATCAGCAACTTAGGATTGTCGGCACCTGTACCTTACAGATCTTATAAACAACCGGTAGCTTTCACATACTTTAAATGGGCTGATACAGATATATTCTTAAACGGCGAGCGATACAGACACTTGTATGATTACCTCGCTTTTCCTGACAAGAACAATTCTGTACCAGTGATCGCATCTCAGGAAGTTGTTTTTTTGGGCTACGGTATAGAAACTGATAAGTATAATGACTACAAAAAACAAGATGTAAAAGGCAAAGTAATCTTAATTAATAGAGGCGAACCTTATGACAAAAAAGGTAAATCCTATATTACCAAAACGACCGAAGCGTCTAAATGGAGTGATGATGATATGGCGATGAAGCTAAAGGTAGCAAGAGAGAAAGGTGTCGCATTAGTAATCATCATAGAGAACGATATCAAGAAAATACTGGGCGAAAACAGAAATCAACTGTTAGGTTTCAAACTTAATCTAGGTAATCTCAAGGATAGCATACTTCCATATCCCAATCATGTACATGTCTCTACCACACTAGCCAAAGCAATCATAGGAGAAAAGGAAAAAGATATCATCAAGGCACGTGAAAAGATGGCGAAAGGGAAAAACAGAGCAGTAAACCTTCCAGCAGATTTTGCTATAAATATGACGAAAAAAGCGACTTTACTTGAAGGCAATAATATCTTAGGTGTTATCGATGGCAAAAGCAAAAAAGATGAATATGTAATCGTATCAGCGCACTATGACCACTTAGGTAAGAAGGGAGACGAAGTCTTTAATGGTGCTGACGATAATGGATCAGGTAGTGCTACACTTATGGAGCTCTCTAGGGTTTTACAGCAAGCAGTATTAGAAGGCAAGAGACCAGAGCGGAGTGTGGTTTTCTTGTGGTTCTGTGGTGAAGAAAAGGGATTGTTGGGCTCGGAGTATTATGCAGAACATCCAGTATTTCCATTGACTCAGACGATAGTAAATGTCAATGTAGATATGGTAGGCCGAGTAGATGATAAATATAAGAGCAACAAAGATTATCTATATGTGATAGGTTCAGATAGGTTGAGTACAGATTTACACAAAGTCAATGAAGACATCAATAATAAGTTTTCGAAGCTCACACTGGACTACACTTACAACGATGAGGCAGACCCAAACAGATATTATTATAGATCAGACCACTATAACTTTGCAAAAAAGGGCATTCCAGCGATCTTTTTCTTTAATGGCGTACATAAGGATTATCACATGACCACAGATGATATAGACAAAATAGAGTTTGATACCATGGCAAAGAGAGGCAGTCACATATTCCACTTATTGTGGGAGTTAGCTAACAGACCTGACAAGATTAATGTAGATGGTGTAATAAAATAATAAAAATTTATATCTATATTGGCTGAGAGATTTGTCAAGTATAAAAAGACTTTAAATCGTTTCTTTAAACTTTGGCTTTTAGATTGTATTAAAAGCCCAAATAGAGCTATTACACATATTATTTATTACATTTGCACCACCGCTTGTAAAGTACGCTCATTATGTCATCATCTAAGGATAGAATTAATATTAAAAAGCTCCCGCAGCACGTAGCTATCATCATGGATGGTAACGGTAGGTGGGCAAAGACACATGGTAAGCCAAGGGTTTTTGGTCATAAAAATGGCGTCACTTCTGTAAGAGAAGTTACAGAGGCAGCAGCTGAAATAGGCATTAAATTTTTGACTTTGTATGCTTTTAGTACCGAAAATTGGTCAAGGCCAGTTTTTGAAGTCAATGCACTTATGACTTTGCTAGTCGAAACTGTCAAATCTGAGCTTAAAACACTTACCAAAAATAATATTAGACTCAAAGCCATAGGAAATCTCTCCCAATTGCCTGACAAAACCAGAGAAGCACTGCTAGAGTCTATAGAGTTAACGAAGGACAATACTAGGATGACACTCATCTTGGCACTCAACTACAGCTCTAGGTGGGAGATCGTATCAGCTGCGAGACAGATTGCATCAGACGTACTCAGTGGCTTGATTACAGTAGATAATATAGATGACAAGTATTTTGCAGATAGCCTACAGACTAGAGATGTGCCAGATCCTGAGTTGATGATTCGTACAAGCGGAGAGTACAGAATTAGCAACTATTTGCTTTGGCAGGCAGCATATTCAGAGTTATATTTTACAAAAGTTTTGTGGCCAGATTTCCGTAAAGAAGATTTCTATGACGCTATAATTGATTACCAAGGAAGAGAACGTAGATTCGGCATGATTAGCGAGCAAGTCACGTAGTAATAATAAAAAAATGTTAAAAAACACAGCCTAAAACAGCACTACTTGAGGTATCATCGTTGGGGAGTAGTGTATGTTTCAGTATAATTCAGTACTTTTGCGCCGCGTAACTAGATTCTATAGGGTAGTTTTATCTTTTGATTATCAAAAGGATAAAATTTTATCCTACTATTTAGTTTGCACCTCTATTGCCTAAATGTTACTATCTTAAGATTTTAACCATTGATTTTAATAAATAAAAATTTAATAGAATTGCAGTCAACTATAAAGTTATTAAAACAACACCATGTCTTTAGGCTATTTGTAAGTGCTATTTTCCTATTTGTAGTGAGTTCTATCTTTGGGCAGTCAGAAGTACAGATATTAGACTATGGTGATAAGAATACTTATGAGATCGGTGGCATCACCATCGTTGGTGCCGAAAATAGAGACAGAAACGCTATCAAGTCAATAGCAGGTATAAGAGAGGGCAATAAGATTCAGATTCCTGGACCAGCCATAGGAGCGGCTATAAAATCGCTAATGAAGTTAAGACTTTTTGAAGATGTTCAGATTTTTCAAGAAAAAATAGAAGGAAACTTAGTTTTTCTTAGGATCACTTTGGTCGAAAGACCAGTTCTTAGCAGATGGTCTTACAAAGGCATCAAAAACTCTAAACACGAAGACCTAAACGATATTGTCAAAACCATACTCACAAAAGGTGGTATCGTGACCGAAGATCAGAAGGAGCTCGCAAGAATGAAGTTGATAAGTTACTTCGTCGAAAAAGGAAATCTAGACGTAAGTGTGAGAGTCAGAGAGATTGCTGACGAAACCAAAACTGCTAGTGTACGACTAGAGTTTTTGATAGATATTAAGCGTAGAATCAAAGTAGAAGATATCGTTATAGAGGGCAATACTCATTACTCTGACAGGAAGCTTCGTAAAAAAATGAAGAAGACAAAGAGAAAGGGAACATTACTAAAAAAATCTAAGTTTATAGAAAAGGAATACAAAGAAGACCTCAAAATGGTAGAACAGTTTTATCATAATGAGGGCTACAAAAACATGACAATCGCTAGTGACACCACCTACAGACTAAGAGACGGTAACGTCATGATCAAGGTTAATATAGACGAAGGCAACCGCTTTTATTTCAGAGATATCAAGTGGAAGGGCAACTCTCTATATACCGATGATCAACTATATACTATACTTGGTATCTCAAAAGGCGATGTCTATAACCCAGAATTACTTCAAAACAGACTTAAGTTCAGTCTCGATGGAAGGGATATTTCTTCATTATACTTGGACGACGGTTATCTATCATTTGACGTTACACCAGTAGAGGTAGCCATCTTTAAAGACTCTGTGGATTTAGAAATGCGAATATTTGAAGGTCCGCAGTTTACCATAGAGAATATCGTCATCAATGGTAATGACCGTACCAATGAGCACGTAGTCAGAAGAGAAATCAGGACTAAGCCTGGTGATAAATTTAGTAGGTCTAATATCATAAGATCTCAAAGAGAAATCATTAACCTAGGTTACTTTAACCCAGAAGCATTAGGCATCGAGACACCCGTCAATCAGCAGAGAGGTACTGTAAGTGTCATCTATAACCTAGAGGAGAAGCCCTCAGATCAGTTAGAACTCTCCGCAGGATATGGAGGATTCAGTGGCTTGATAGGTACATTGGGTGTAGTGTTTAACAATTTCTCTATAGCTAATGCCAGAGATAAATCTACATGGTCACCACTTCCTCAAGGTGACGGGCAGAAACTATCGGTACGGTTGCAGTCCAACAGTAGATTTTTTAGATCATATAATTTTTCATTTACAGAGCCATGGTTGGGTGGTGAAAAGCCTAGATCTTTTACAGTGGGCGCAGTGCAGACATCGTTTGATAACAGTTCTACTGGACAAGGTAGCCTTACGATAACTAGAGGATTCATAGGTATAGGTTCACAGTTGCGATGGCCTGATGACTTCTTCTCTTCTAGTACGACTCTACAAATAGAGCGTATAAATTTAAATAATTTTTTAGGTGGTGGATTTGCTGTAACTGAAGGTATTTTTAATAACTTTTCACTTAAGCAAACCTTTACGAGAAGTAGTGTCAGTGACCCGCTGTTTCCTAGGCAAGGATCTAAAGTGAGTTTGACATTGCAGTTCACGCTGCCATACTCACTGTTTAAAAAACCTAATGCTTTTGAACCTACAGATCAACAAAAAACAGACATTACAAATGACCTTGTTGAAAGTAGAGGACCTGCCAGGCCACCAAGTCAGCGAGATATTACTGAAAAAATAGATGAGCTGCGAAGAGGTCAAAAGTTCAGATGGCTAGAATATCACAAATATAGAATTTCGGCGGAGTGGTATTATAATATCGTAGATAAACTCGTCATTGCCACAGCGGCAAATATTGGTATATTAAGCGTATATAACCAAGAGATAGGTCTTCCACCTTTTGAGAGATTTGAGTTGGGTGGAGATGGTATTAATAACCAGAATGCTGGGCTTCAAGGTAAAGAGATCCTAGCACTTAGAGGGTATCAGCCAGGTGATATAGAAGGAAATGGAAGATTAGAAACTGGACAATTTGAGGGTGCACCGATATTTAATAAATTTACGATGGAATTAAGGTATCCGCTATCTCTTAATCCTAACTCAACGATATATATCACCAGTTGGATACAAGGCGGAAACGCTTACAGGACATTTAACGACTTTAACCCTTTTGACCTGAGACGATCAGCGGGGTTCGGTGCAAGGGTATTTTTACCGATGTTTGGTCTGTTAGGATTTAACTACGGATGGGGTTTTGACAAGATGCTAGATCCTTCGAAAGGAGTCTTTAATATCGTTTTGGGATTCGAACCAGAGTAAGAATACTAAATTATTGTTAAATCATGACGTTTAACTTACATTTTTTATACAAAATAACTAAGATTCACGTCATACAATTGTTAACTTTGCACCAATAATAAATTATAGTAGTTATAATTTTTATAACCAATAGAGAATTATATAAAACAAAACAAATTCAATGATTTTTAAAAAACAGATAATGAAACAACTTTTATTTAGTTTGCTTGTAATAAGCGCATCACTAGTAAACGCTCAAGCACCAAAATTTGGATATCTTAACTCTCAAGAGTTAATACTTAGTTTGCCAGAAATGAAAAATGCTGATATGTTATTAAAGACCATGCAAGATTCTTTACTTCAGAAGGGTGAACAAATGGTAGTAGTATTCGAAGGTGAGTATAAGGCATATATGGCAGAAGCTAACGGTGGAACGCTTTCTAAAGTTCAAATGCAAAAAAAGGAAGAAGTGCTAGTTGCGAAGCAAGAAGATATCAAAAAGTACGAAACAGAGATCCAGCAAAAATTAGCAGCCAAAAGAGAAGCTTTATATAAGCCAGTACTTGACAAAGTGAAAATGGAAATCGAAAAAGCAGGCAAAGATGGCGGATACACGATGATATTTGATACCAGTGGTGGTATGATACTACATGCTGTGGAGTCTGAAAATCTCATGGAAATGATGAAAACTAAGCTAGGAGTCAAATAATGATTACTAGCTAGATCAATTAATAAAGATTAGAAGCCATCTGTAATTTTTTGCGGATGGCTTTTTTATTAATCTCTGTTACCAACTACCGCTAAAAACTCAGTATACAATGCTTCAACCTCACTCAGAACCATAGCCGTAGCTCCCCAGAGCGTTTTGCCCTCTAGGTCATAATATGGCATGTTAGGGATGAGCAGGTCGTGAGCTTGGACGCGTTTGATACCTTTTGACGAAGGATGAAAAACATTGACAATAGATACCTCGAGTATAGCGCTAACTTCTGATGGCTGAGGTAGGAAGGTCGGGCGACTATCCAGAAAGCCTATGTATGGTGACACTGCAAAGTTAGATACAAATACATAGATCGGGGTCAAAGCTCCTATAAGTCTTATATCCGTAGCCATGATTCCTATTTCTTCCTGAGTTTCTCGGAGCGCGCAGTGAGCTAAATCAATGTCAGTATCTTCATATTTGCCACCGGGCAAGCTAAGCTGACCACCATGCTTATCTCTCGGATGAGAAGCAGATCGCTCTATGATAACGAAAGTTAAATCTTGGTCTTTATAGTAAAAAAGTACCATGACAGCAGCTTTTTTAGCATCACTAGCTGGAGTACGGTACTTTGACTCTGTGCGTGGCGGTGACATTCTAAACTGAGCCTCAGGACCAGGAAGTTCTTTTTTTAATCTATGGTTAAGAAATGAAATAAATTCACTCATATAGTAATGATTTTATATCAAAAATCATTACTTTTTTGTGCTAGAGATGATGATATAATTTTCGAGCGCTTTGGTCATTGAAGGTGCCTCAGGAGTAGGTGCTTTGATATTTACAAAAAGTCCTCTTTCTTCCGCAGCCTTACAAGTAGCATTGCCAAAAACAGCAATTCTTGTCATGTCTTGTTTGAAATCTGGAAAGTTTTCAAATAAAGATTCTATACCTTGTGGACTAAAGAAAGCTAGTACATCATAAAAAACGTCACTCAGATCGCTCAAGTCAGCAGATACAGTTTTGTACATGACTAACGCGGAGTGGTTTATATTGAGCTTGTCTAAATATGAAACGATCTCAGTAGAACCTAAATTCGAGCAAGGGAGCAAAAACTTTTCGTTTTTATATTTATTAAAATAATGTGCTAAATCTTCTGCGTTTCGTTTACCTATAAAAACTTTTCGTTTTCTATAAAGTATAAATTTTTGGAGGTAATTGGCTATGGTTTCAGTTAGACAAAAATATCTAACCTCTTGAGAGATTCTCGTACGTGTCTCTTCTGCCAGTCTAAAAAAGTTATCTACTGCTCCTTTGCTAGAAAGTATCACACAAGTATAATCTGAGAGATTAACACGATTTTTTCTAAATTCTTTTTCAGAGACCGATTCTACTACGATAAACGAGCGCCAATCGATCTTTAGTCCCCACTTTTCTTCTAGTTCGAAGTAAGGAGATTTATCTTCAGGTTTAGGCTGCGAAATGAGCAGTGATTTGACTGGAGTGTATGCTTCGATAACTTGAGGATTAGATTGTGTTGCTATACTTTTGTTTGCCATTTAGAAATAATAAAATTTTGCTATGGTTATAAAATCCTCTTATGATATGAATAGTGTTTTTACCAAAACTATCACAGGTATTAATTCGAAGGCACAAAGGTAAACAATTATTTGGAATAATCCATCTATCAGGTACTCCGAAACTATAAATAAGCCTCTTATATACTGAAAAGACAATAATAATAACACTACTCCTATAGTAATATAAATAAAATAGATGCCTAGTAATGTTGGGCCAAATGCTATTATCAAGTTAATTGGTAGCAAGATTATACCAAGAAACAAGTTGTTATTCATAATCGCAAAGCTATAAAGGCTAGTTTGTTTTTGTACGATAAATATGTCGCCTATAAGCCAAAGTCCTAAGTGTTTAAGCAAGAAAAACACAGCTATTAGACCGATGAGTGAGAGGTAGATTAGAATGCCTTGAGGGCCACCAAAATGCTTGAGTAGAAGGTAAATAAAGGCACCACCGTTGAGTGCAAATATAATGTATAACAATCCTAGCCCAAGTGAATTTTTGCCACTTTCCTCACGGTGGAATAGTTTTAGTAGGTTTTCGTTAAAAATAGATTTGGTGATTAAGCTGATGATTTGTAATCGAATATTTAATGCTATAGCAAGCAGTGCTGCAGCTATTAGTAAAAACCAAAAAAGAAAAGAATTGGAATTTTTGGTGGTTTCTAACTGCTTATTGAGGTTTTCTTTATTTGTTTTTAATAAGGACTTTTTGAGAGGTATATGATCTACGTCAAAAGGGTTGAGTACAGTATTTTTTATTTTTGAAGTAGAATCATTAGGGCTGCTTATCGCTTTGGCCACCACACCACCCACACCTGACGATCCAGCAATTGAATCAGGATTGCTAAAAGACTGAGTGTTAACCTTTATGATTGTTTTGTCTTCTTTTCCTAACCTAAATTTTATCTCAAAAGGATTGCTTCCAGTCTGTGTATAAGCCAGAGAAGTAAACATATAGACCAGCGCTAATGTTAAGAAAAAGGGTTTGTATTTGATTGATCTCGTTTTCATTATGGGTCAAAAGTATGAATTATATATAAAATTTGAGTAATTAGTTATTAACTTATTATCTTTGACCAACAAATGAATGTAATAATAAGTAAAATATGTCTAATTCCTTAATTAAAAGACTCATAATTTTAGGAGGTTTATCTATTTTAGGTATTATCTCTATACAGTCTTATTGGCTATTGAAGACATGGGACATCAAGGATCAACAGTTTGACGAGTCTGTAAGTATAGCACTAAGGAAGGTGGCTGAACGTATGTCAAAATTTAATAAATCTGTACTGCCAAAAACTAATCTTATAAAGAGGAGGTCATCTAACTATTACGCAGTCAATATCAATAGTGTGATCGATGCAGGTATATTAGAGAAGTACTTACTTCAAGAAATGGCCAAACAGTCTATCAATATTGATTTTGAGTATGCTGTATATGACTGTAGCACAGATGAGCTGGTTTATGGTAACTATTGCACTAACGAAGCAGTTGAAAAAATAGAAAATATAGCGACCAACAAGTCATTACCTAAATTTAACGACCTTGTTTATTATTTTGTAGTAAGATTTCCCAAAAGGTAAAGTTTTTTGTTAGCTAACCGAAATTTTGCTTTAACGCTAGCTGTTTTTTCAGCTTTAGCCATCATCTTTTTTTTATATAGTATATGGATTATCATTGAGCAAAAACGGCTTTCTGACCTTCAGAGGGATTTTATCAATAATATGACGCATGAATTTAAAACCCCGATATCGTCAATAAAGATAGCTTCGGACTTTTTGGCCAACGATCCTCATATAATAAATGATCAGAGATTATCCAAATATACACAGGTGATAAAAGACCAAAATACGAGACTAAACAATCAAGTAGAAAAGGTTCTTAATATAGCAAGATTAGAAAAAGATACAATAGAGCTAAAAAAAGAAATATTTGAAGTAAATTTTACGTTATCAGAGACAGTGAGTAATGAATCACTCAAGTTCAAGACAGGAAAAATTCTGTTTACACCGTTAAGTGAGGATATTTATATACTAGCAGATAAGCTTCATTTTATCAATGTAGTTGCTAACTTGATAGATAACGCAATCAAGTATAGTAAAGATGAGCCTGAAGTAAAATTAACAATTACCAACCTTAATACTTCAATTTTGTTAAACATAATGGATAAAGGAATAGGAATCGATGCAGAGAATCAAAAAAAGCTTTTTGACAAGTTTTTCAGAGTATCTACAGGCGATATACACAATGTTAAAGGTTTCGGACTCGGCTTATATTATGTAAAGAATATCTGTGATGCCCATAACTGGCAGATAGCCTTAAGTTCTAAAGTGAATGAAGGAACCACTTTTATTATAACAATACCAAAACAAATTAATCATGCTTGAAAAATCAAAGATACTGTATGTAGAAGATGACGAGACGCTAAGCTTCGTTACTAAGGACAATTTAGAACTGCATGGTTACATCGTAGAACATTGTCTAGATGGAGAATCTGCCATTGAGTCTTTTTTTAATAATAGTTATGACTTGTGTATTTTGGACGTGATGCTTCCCAAAATGGACGGATTTGCTGTCGCTGAAAAAATCAGAGCAACTGACCCAAATATTCCTATCTTATTTCTAACGGCTCGCTCCATGAAAGAAGACAGAATAAATGGTCTTAAGCTTGGAGCTGACGATTATATCACTAAACCTTTTAGTATAGAAGAGCTTATATTAAAAATAGAAGTTTTTCTGAGGAGAAAATATGTATCAGTTTCTATTAATGATCTTTATAGGATAGGTAAGTACTCTTTTGATTATCGCAACTTAGTTTTGACGTTAGAAAAAGAAGATAGGAATCTGACACAAAAGGAAGCAGATTTATTAAAAATGCTCTTAGATCATAAAAACAATGTAGTTAAAAGAGGATTGATACTAGAGAAACTTTGGGGTGAGGATGATTATTTCTTAGGTAGAAGTATGGATGTATTTATCAGTAGATTACGAAAGTACCTTGCCGGTGATAATCGCATCAAACTTGATAATATACATGGCGTAGGTTTTAAACTTATCGTGAATCAATAGTCAAGCGTTTAGACAAATGAATTTACTTTTAACTTAATGGTTCTTTTCATTAAGAGTTGAGGTATCTAAATAATTTTGTAATATCTATTCACGGTTAATAATACCATTTGTATTTCGATATCGTTTAGTTAAAACCGCTTTATGAACACCTTTCTATTTTATAGAATGACTCAATGATTCGTATCTAAATCGAAGCAAGCGATTATGATTTATTTCAAGAATCATGAACCACGGTTCGTGGCCTAATTGCTAGAATGGGAAAAAGCCATTAGTAATAGCTTAAATAAACGACATTGAACTATATTTATAAAATTTTCTAAAATAAAAGAAAAATATCTTTATTCACGTGATGAAAAATATAGTTGCAAAGCATTTACTATGTGAGTATTTTTTAGGAATAGCCAATGTACAAATAGAGTTTATTGGAATATTTTGTGTGTACTACTGATATTAGAACAAAAAAAAAGAGCAAGTCAAATCGACTTGCTCTTTTTTATATCTAAACTTAGGTAAATTAATATCCTGAGTTTTTGTTTCCAATAAATCTAGATGAGTTAGTTGATTTTACAGACTTGGCACTACCTTTAGCGGCACCTTCGGGTCTTGACATCTCAGCATCTGTAGGCTCACAAACTCTGACTTCAACTCTTCTATTCATATAGTGTTCTTTGTCTTTAGTACTTTTAGCCACCATAGGAGTTTCCTCACCACCATACATCAATTTGATTCTACTTCTATCAATACCATAAGTATTTACTAAGTAATTAACTACGTTCTCAGCTCTGTTGTGAGAAAGAACTTTATTGTAATTGTTTGAACTTCTAACATCTGTGTGTCCCTGAACAGTTACGCACAAGCTTGGGCACATTTTCATAACATTAGCTACGTGGTGTAAATGACCATAAAATTCAGGTTTGATGTTGCTTCTGTCTAGATCAAAATGAATCATAGGTAAAAACCATTTGCCACAGTCAGACTTACTTTTGATCATTGCACCTGCTCTAGTTTCTATGGCATTGTTTACATCATCCATAGTGATACAACATTTAACATCTGCAACACCATCTTTGTTTACAATGTATCCTGGTGGAGAGTAAGGCTCTTTATCTTTGTAGTCAGGGATTCCATCACCATCACTATCTAAAGCTATACCTCTAGTATCTACGGCTGCACCTTCTGGAGTATCTAACTCTTGGTCAAGCATATCTATGATACCGTCTTTGTCAGTATCCGTAATGTTTAGAGCTGGTCTTTGTTTTAGATCCGCAATATCGTTCATAGCTCCATCTAGAGGGTTTAACCAATATAACGGCTCAGTCACTTTATCAAAGTTACCTAAGTTGATTCCTAATCTAAGATTGGTATAATGTAAAATGTCACTATTATTAGTCTGATCTAAAGCTGTTCTAAATCTGATACCATCATGAGCATCATTATCAGATAACATTACTTGGTGCTCTAAACCGATGTTAAATCTATTATTTATTTTTCTAGAGATACCCATAGAAGTTGTGAAAACCACACCTACGTTCGTCTCATCACCTAGACGAAATATACCAGCTTTCTTCCAACTAGAAGTCTCGTAGTTGCCATCATAAATAGCATCTAAACGATCTTTAATAGCATTTCTACCTGCTTTTGTGTCAAACTCGTTAGGACTTGTAGTTACGGCACCAAGGTTAGCATAAGGTAAACCGTCAGCACCTAGTAAATCCAATTGTGTAGAGTTAGTTGATAAGCCTACACCAACTGATGCGTACCAGTTCCATTTGTTTCTATCTTTGTGAAAAAGTATATTACCAATGTTCAATACACCTTGTAATGCTACATACCCGTAAGTGGTTTTGTAACTTGGGTGCCATCCATTTAGGTTAGCATAAGGTGCGTAAACGCTTTCTACTAATCCACCACCTTGATTAGGGGTACTCCACATTTGTGGATCTAAGCCTCTAGCTTGACCATACATGAAGTCTCCACGTATAGAAAATACATAATGAATAGCTTTTCTTAGGTGAATACCTACACCATATCCTCCAGGAAGTCTAGTGTCCACGTCTCCATCCACAAAAAAGTGTCCTCCGTGGACTCCTAATTCCCAAGCATTTTTTGGCTTAGCAGAAAAACTTGATTTGCCCATTTTCCAGCTAGAGTTTTGTTCTGACTGAGTAGTCGTATCGCCAGTAGCTGGATTTGGAATTGTTTCTTTTTGTGCATTTGCATTATATGCAAATAAGCACATTAATAGAAGTAGATAGTTAAATTTTGTTGTCATAATGAAATATTTTACTGTTTTGAATGGCAAAGTTAATATTTTTCTTTATAATGCCGTGTGTTTTTATGTAACTAATTGAAAATTAAAAATAATTTGCATGAAATACGCTATTATCTACAGGGCGCTTATTAAAAACTAATAAAAACTTAATACTAAAGAACTTGACGAAGTTGAGTTTGTAATGTCACAAATATCCTTGGAATAAAATTATTATTTTTAAATTTTCTTACACTGTAAGTTAAATACGTTGCAAGTGTTACACACTCCTGTTATAGAATACAATAATCAAGCCATTTTTATTAAACTATGTTTCGTGGCTTTTTTAGAAGATTTATTTGCTCTAGAAACCATACTTTATCAGGAAGAGATTTTTCTTCTTTTATTTTTTCTTCTATTTCTATTATTTCTTTTTGATCATATTGATTGGTACTGATGAGTTTGCGTATATATTTAATCATATTTATATAATTAGACTTATGATATCCGATGATTTTTTTTCTGATAATATACGCTTTAAGCGCATCTAGGTAGGAGTCTAGTAGTCTCTCTGACTTGATTTCATAGTGAATTTTTATAAG
>Ga0105045_10001582_pt1 | contig 18747 bp, 16 predicted proteins | sample MAT02_FD_78089 | JGI IMG/M metagenome (GOLD analysis project Ga0105045, IMG submission 78089) | Freshwater microbial communities from Lake Fryxell liftoff mats and glacier meltwater in Antarctica - MAT-02 (megahit assembly) | ecosystem: Environmental > Aquatic > Freshwater > Ice > Liftoff... | reverse complement strand
TGCCGAGGTATTCGATACCGGCCACGCCAGTGCGGTAAAACTGCGTGGTTTGTTCGATGCTTGGAAAATCGAGTTGATTTTTGGCGAAGTAGTCATCAAACCAGGCCTGTAGTTCGGAATGGGCTTTTTCGCCGGGCCAGAGTTGGTCGGGGTCCGGGTCGGGGTTCATGCGTCGCATCACAAACTCGAAGGCATCGAACAGAAACCCACCCGTGCCGCAGGCGGGGTCGAAGGTCAGGTCGTCAACACCGGGTTCAACCAGCGCGGTCATAAACTGCCGAATGTGGTCAGGCGTACGAAACAGGCCAATATCTTTGGTGCCGCCCGTTTCGCTCAGGGCCGACTCGATGGCATCGCCCAGCAGATCGGTTTTGAGCAGCCGGCTTTCTTCAATATCGTCGGTCACGATGCCGATTACTTCGCCCAAATTACCGCTGTTTACGTTGTTGGTGAAGTTGGAGTTGCTGAACACCTCGGCAATCAAGACTAACTGGTCCTGCACCTTCTGGGGCAGGTTGGCGGGATACACCTCGCGGGCACGTTGCAGAATGGACTCGTAGAACGGGAAGAAATTGGTATTGAGTTCGGTCAGAATCTGTTCGTTGGAGACCGTAGCGAGAAACGAAAACAGCCGGTTCTCGTTCGATTCCTCCTGACCAGTCTTGGGGTTCAGCCACGTATAATCAGCCGAAAACAGTTTGCGAAGGGGTTTGAAATCGTCGTCCTGCTTAATTTTGGCTTCAAAAATTCGGAGTAGCAGCAGCTCGATAATGTATTCGACCCGTTGCACGGGCGTACCGGCAGGCCGTAGTTTGTTGTGAAGTCGTTTAAGGGCGTTATTGGTCTTGTTGTCGGCGTAGTGTACGGTAGAGCGTCCCATGTATGAAGGAAATAAATTTTGTCAAAAATACAACGACGTCCTCCATTTCGGGGTACGTTGTCTATTTGCACACCACACAAACGAGTAAACTTATGCTTTGCAAACTCACGTTTCGTACTTTATTTCTTTTGTTATTTCTGCCCGTTCTTTCGTTCGCGCAATCCACAGATTCGCTGCGGTTTGCCCGCGCTGACCGGACCAAAAATGAGTTTGCTAAACACGTTTCGTGGCAAACGGTTAGTATCGACTCGTTCTTTGGGGCGAAGCAGCATATCAACGTCCTGTCGTTTCGGAACAAGTCCCGGCGGTTGCGCATTGCGTTTGCCTCTGCGGGCGATAGTCTGAAAAAAACGAGTTGGTTCGGACAAAAACATCAGGCCATTGCCGCCGTGAACGGTACGTTTTTCGATATGAAACAGGGCGGCTCGGTCGATATGATTCGTATTGATGGACAAACGCTCGACACCACCCGGCTCGACAAAAATCAGGCCCGTGCCGAACACCGTCAGGCGGCCATTGTCATCAACCGCAACAAACTCGGTATCGTGTATGGCGGCACAAGCCCCCGCTGGGATCAGGAACGGTCCGAACCGAACGTGATGGTAACGGGGCCGCTGCTCTTGCTGAATGGACAGCCGCACCCGCTCCTGAAAAACGCCTTCAACGACAACCGCCACCCGCGTACCTGCGCCTGCGTCACCACCGACCGGCGCGTGATTTTACTTACTGCCGATGGCCGACACGCCAACGCTGCCGGGCTGAGCCTGCCCGAACTAACGAAAGTGATGCAGTGGCTCGGCTGCCGAGACGCCATTAACCTCGACGGGGGGGGCTCTACCACCATATGGCTGGCCGGGCAGGGCGAAAACGGCGTGGTCAACTTTCCCTCCGACGGAAAAAACTGGGTCAGAACGGTGGAGCGACCGGTGAGCAACGTGTTGCTGCTGAAGCGGAAATGACAATCAGCAACGAAAAAATGTACAATAGAAAACGAATGACTATTCAACTACGCCTGATTGCCCTGCACTCGCTGGCTCTGACCGGGGTTATGATCTTGGTTTACTGGCTGCTGAACGCGCTGTTGAGCGGCCACGTCTGGACGGGTATGATGGTCAGCAAATCGGCCCTGACGGGCGAGTACTGCGAGTTTGATAATGCCGGCGCGTTTTTCCGTCAGTCTATGAATACGTACTCCAATCTGGTGTACTTTTTTCTGGGTGTGTTCATCTGGCAAATAGCCCGGCATGATGCGCAAAACCGATATTTGGGCGTACAGAACCGGCTGGCCGGGTTTCCGGGGCTGTCGTATCTGGTGGGTGGGTGCTTTGTGTATCTGAGTTTTGGTAGTGCGTTCTTTCATGCGTCGCTTACCTGGCCCGGTCAGCGGGTCGATATGAACGGTACGTATGGCCTGACCGTCAGTTTATTACTGGTTGCGCTGTACCACGTTTTTTACGGTGCCACGTTGTCAGACTGGGTAAAGAAACGGGTTGTCTTCGGTGCTGTAGGGCTGATTCTGGCCCTGTTTGAGATTGCCCTGCACGTATCGAGCAGCATACTTCTCCCTGCCCTGATTCTCAGTATCTGGGCGTTGCTGCTTATCAATTATGTCCAATTCAGAAAAGAGCGTTCAGCTATTCTCGGCCTGCTGAGTTTCGGGCTGATTATCGCGGCTTTCTACGTCCGCATCCTCGATGTGCAGAAAATAAACTGCGACCCGTATTCGTGGGTTCAGGGGCATTCGGTCTGGCATCTGCTGGCGGGGCTGAGCAGTTTTTGCACATATGCCTTTTTTCGGGGTACGCCGGTCAGAACGTGAGTCGATAAAAGGGTACGGGCAGGAAGCCCTGCTGGTAGGCCGTGCCGATGCGGTTGGTGCGGGGGTTGTACGCCTGCTGAAATACGTTCTCATTGTTGGTTACGTTTTGCAGGTCCAGTGCCAGTTCGTGCGTGAGCCGGGCGCGGTTGATTTTGTAGCCTATTTTCAAATCAGTGCGGAAGTATGGGGTCTGTTGAACGGAAAAAGCCCGGTTATATTCGTTTATGGCCTGCCCCTCTGCCGCCGATTTGGTCAGATCAATCGGGGTGGTATAGCGTCCGCCGGCGGTAGTCACTTTCCAGTTGATGCTAAAGACGTTGTTGCGCCGACCCAGCCGAAACTCACGGCCCGTGAGTAGGTTCAGCACGTAGCCCGTGTTGAAGGGCGTGTTGCGCTCCACGCCGTCGCTGCCGGTGTATTTTGAGTCGAACAGCGAGCCGGTTAGCAGCATGTAATAGTTTCTCGTGAAAAACCGCTCCAGTGTCATCTCCAGCCCGTAGTTGCGCCCCGTACCCCGGTTTACCAAATTACCTTTGTTGATGGGTCCGAAGTCGGCGCCTTCGGTCAGGATGGAGAAATAGCTGGGCGTTTGCTCTACCGGCGCGTTGTACAGCCACTGGTAATAGGTTTCGAGTTTGAGCCGCAGATGCTGACCCAGCAGCCGTTCGTAGCCCACAATAGCGTGGTGGCTGCGGGTGAAGCCGAGGTTTTTATTCGTCAGCCTGTAGGTGCCATTGGCCTGTTGGGTCTGGTAAAAATACGTCAGAATGGGCTGCATCTGGCTGTGCAGGCCATAGCCCATGTTAATTGAACTGGTCGGGCTAAGCTGGTACGAAAGCCCGGCGCGGGGTTCGAGGGCGGTGGCCCCGTTGAGTTGCAGCTGTAGCAAACTCAGGCCGGTGTTCAGCGTCAGGCGGTTGCTGAACCGGTGTTTCCATTGCCCATAGACCTGCATTAATGACGTTTCGCCGGTGGCATTACGCAGCGGGCGCGTGACCGGAAAAAGGGTCTGATTCTGCAAATCGTACTGAATTAAATCCAGAATAACGCCCGCCGTCAGTTTGTCCTTCGCGCTGACTTTGTGCGACAAAAATGCATTGACCGATAGTTTGTTCTGGTTAAAATCGGACTGTGCTGTCTGAAATTGCCGGGCTATTTCTTTGCCACTGCGGTAGATGACGGTGTCGCCCTCAAATGTTTGGGTGGTGCGGGAGCCAGAAAGCGTGAGTTTACCGTAGGTACGGCTGTTAAACCGGTGTTGGTACGACATGGCCGCTATACCCGTGGTGTAGTGTAGGCGCAGGTTATTGTTTTCATTGCCGTAGGCATCGGGTTTTTCGGTATCCACGTCTTTGCCGAGAAACGTAATTTGACTGCGGCCCCCCAGTGTCCAGGCAGAGAACGTACCCCGCTCACCAACCGGAATATCGACTTTGGCCGTTAAATCCTGGTATTCTGGAACCCCCGCAATGGTAAAGCCTGCGTTTTTGAGCAGTCCGAAAATCGAATATCGGTAGTTGATCAAATACGACGCCCGCCTTGACTTACTGGCCGATTTTCTGCCGAACGGCCCTTCGGCCCCCAGTTCAAAGCCGTTGAAGCCCACCTGACCCAGAAACTCGCGTTTCTCATCGTTGCCCTTCCGCAGTCGTACATCGAACACCGACCCAATCGTGTTGGCATAGTCAGACGGAAAAGCACCCGTTAGGAAGTCTGACTTGGCCAGCAGGTTGTTGTTGAGCATGGACACCGGCCCCCCCGACGTACCGAGCGCACTGAAATGGTTTGGGTTGGGAATATTCACGCCGTCGAGTCGCCACAGCAGCGAAGCCGGTGAGTTTCCCCGCACCACAATGTCGTTGCGCGAATCGTTGGCTCCGTTTACACCGGCAAAGTTGGCCGCCATGCGCGAGGGGTCGCCGAAGCTACCCGCGTACCGGGCGGTTTCGGCGGCATTGAACGCCCGCCCCGACACCGTTACGTTTTCGTTGTTGGTCACCCGCCCATCTTCCTGACGGTTGTAGGCAACGGTTACTTCGTTGAGGTTGGTTACGCGCTCGGTCATGGGCAGGTCAAGCACGACCTCTTTACCGGCATTGACCAGTATTTCGTTCAGGAGCAGCTCTTCGTAGCCCAGAAACGTGATGCTGACCCGAACCCGCCCCACCGGTACGTTGGGCAGCCGAAAGCGTCCGTCGGTGTCGGTTATGGTGCCAAACAGCGGTTGACTACCGGGCAGGCTGACGGTGGCCCCTACCAAAGGTTCTTTGGAAGCCGCATCGTAGAGCGTACCGCGAATGGTTTGCGTTTGCGCCTGGGCCAGGATTGTGAGCAGCAGACAGCCGATAAGTAACAGGATGGTTTTCATGCCGTAGTTGGTTTGGAGTGCCGAAACACCCGGTTTGATTACGGCATAAAGTTGGTAGGCTGTGGTCCGGCCCGAAACCATTTTCTGGTCAGTAGTCGGGCAAAGTGGGTGAACTGTTAAAGCCCGGCGGTGAGTTGTCAGCTATCCAGCCAGCTTTTGAAGTCGGCCACTCGCTCGCGGCTCACAATCACCTCAAACGTAGTGGCGGGCAGAAGATCCAGTTTCAGGCGGCTGTTAAAATACGAATGAATCCGGCCAATGGCCGATAGCTGCACAAGCACTTTGCGGCTGATGCGGAAAAACTGCCGGGGCGACAAAAAGCCGGTGGCTTCATCAATGGTGTAGTCGAGGATGTATTTTTTGCCTGCTGTATCGAGCGTGAAGGTTACGCCGTCTTCCGAATAAAGATAGGCCAGCGAAGCCACCGGCACCGATACCAGTTGCGGGCCGGTTCGGATCAGGATTCGCTCTTTGTAGGGCGAAGGCGCGGGGCTAAACTGTTCGATAAGCTGGGTGAGTACGGGCGGTAGTACCGTTTCCGTGAGGGCAGTCAATTCGGTGTGGTTCCGCTCAAACTTCTGAACGGCAGCGGCCAGTTCGTCTTCGTCGATGGGCTTCAGCAGATAGTCTATACTGTTGACTTTGAAGGCTTTGAGCGTATATTCGTCGTAGGCTGTCGTGAAAATAACGGGTGTAGTTACGTCGGTCTGCCGGAAAATCTCGAAGCTGATTCCATCGGCCAGTTGAATATCCATGAACAGCAGATCGGGCCGGGGAAACGTGCGTAACCACTGCACCGATGCCTCTACGCTGTCAATCACATCCAGCACAGACCAGGTGGGGCGCAGGTCCCTAATCAGTTTGGTCAGCCGCCGGGCTGCCGGGGCTTCGTCTTCAATCAGCAGTAGATTCATGCGGTCATCTGTAAGTGGGCATCGGTCAATAACGGCAAACTAACCACAAAGGACTGCGTGGTTATAATTACGTCAATAGGCTGACCGTCAATTAACTGGTATCTATTACGAATATTGGTCAGGCCAAGACCCGTTGAGTCGCTCTCCGGGTCAGCGGGAGGGGGCAACTGGCTAAATTGATTCCGGCGCTGCAGGTTATTCTGCACAAGTATCCGGCCACGCTCGGTCAGCACGTCAATGGTCAGCGGTCGCTGGGTAGAGATTACGTTGTGTTTCACGGCATTTTCAACCAGCATCTGCAACGCCAGCGGTACAATTCGGTCGGTTAGCCGTTCGTCGGGTATGTCGATGTTGATGCGGAGGTTATCGCCGAAACGGATTTGTAACAGAAAGCTGTAGGCCCGCAGAGCGGCTAATTCGTCGGCCAGCGAAACGGTTTGCACATCGCGAATTTCGAGAATGTAGCGATAGACTTTCGAGAGTTTCTGCACGAAATGTACGCTCAACTCGGCATCGTCGGGAATAATGGCGGCCAGGGTATTCAGGCTATTGAACAGAAAATGGGGATTGACCTGGTTCTTGAGCGTTTCGAGTTGCGACTGCAGGTTTTCTTTCTTGAGTTTCTCCGACTCGAGCAGCGCGGCCTGCAACTGCCGGAAGTAATAAATACTTTCGTACAGAGCCAGGCAAACAATAAGTGGTACAAAGCAACCCACGTACTCTTCCGTTATGGTAACTCGCTCAGTCTGGCGAGTCGGAAAAAACAGGTTCACGCCGTATCTGAGCAGGCGGCACATGAGTAGGGTGTAGGTCAGCGACAGCCCCACGAGCAGGGCAATTCGGGGCCGGGTTTGGGTTACCAGCGGAAATCGCCGGCGTGTCTGCATGAAAATAAAGCGGTTTCCTTCCCAATAGACCAGTGTTTGCAGCGTCGAAATAAGCCATATGGGTACGTAAACCATCAGCCCATTGTCCAGCGTGTTGCCGAAGAACAGCAGCGGAACAAGAAAACCAATAATGGGGATGCCGATAAGTCGTGCCAGCCGGTCATCGAACCGGACAGGTACCGCAGGATAAGCCGTGTTCATGATTGCGTACTATCGGGCAAAGCTGCCGTTTGTGTGTTTATAAAGCTATCAAAAGCTGGTGAATTGAGGAATCCGGGGGGTGAATTGTCGAAGATAGGGGGTGGGCCAACGCAAAAATACTACCGCCGTTATGATGAGAAACGGGCGTTGGCTACCTTCATCCATCAAGAACCTTAACTTACATACCTAAAGATGCTAACTTCTACACGGGTCAAACTGTCGGCCATGATGTTTCTCCAGTTTTTTGTCTGGGGAGCCTGGTACGGGCAGATGAGCAAATACCTGCTAACCCAACTCAACGCCACCGGCGATCAGGTAGGCAATGCCTACGCGGCTTTTTCGCTGGCCATGCTCATTGCGCCGTTCTTCGTTGGGATGATTGCCGACCGGTATTTTGCCGCTCAGAAGGTGCTGGGTATCCTGAACCTGCTCGGCGCGGTAGTGCTGTATTTTATCACGCAAAACACCAACCCTGACAATTTCTTTTACCTCATTCTGGCGTATTGCCTGACCTTCGCGCCCACACTGGCCCTAACCGCGTCTATTGCGATGCAGCAGATGCGCGTGCCGGAAAAAGAGTTTCCCGGTATTCGGGTGCTGGGTACGGTGGCCTGGATTGTGGTAACGAACATCGTTGGGTTCTACGGTTTCGGCGATCAGGTCACGATTTTTGAACTGTCGATGTACTCGGCTGTCGCCCTCGGTATTTTCTCGTTTTTTCTGCCCAACACGCCCCCCACTCCCTCCACATCAACCTCGTTCCGCGACATTCTGGGGCTGGATGCGTTCAAACTCTTTAAAGATCGCTCGTTCGCCATTTTCTTTCTGTCGTCGGTGCTGATCTGCATTCCGCTTTCGTTCTACTACGCCCTCGCTAACCCCTCGCTGACGGATGGCGGGATGCAGAACGTGGAGAACAAGATGTCGCTCGGTCAGGCGTCGGAAGTGATTTTTATGCTGCTCATTCCGCTGGCCTATACCCGGCTGGGCGTCAAGAAAATGCTCATTCTGGGGCTGATCGCCTGGATTGTCAGGTTTGTCTGCTTCGGCTACGGCGACGTGTCGAGTGAGTGGCTGCTGTACGTTGCCATCATCCTGCATGGCATTTGCTACGACTTCTTCTTTGTGACGGGGCAGATTTATACCGACAACAAAGCGGGCGAGAAGATAAAGTCCTCGGCGCAGGGGCTGATTACGCTGGCTACCTACGGCATTGGTATGGGCATCGGCTCCAAACTGTCCGGCATTGCGCTGGATTATTACACCCGTCCCGACGGTACTAAAGACTGGCTCAGCATCTGGATTGTTCCGGCTGTCATTGCCGCCGTAGTACTGGTGCTGTTCGTGCTGTTCTTTACCGATAAAAAAGTGGTGCTGGCGCAGGAAGACGGCGTAGTAGCGGGGACGGTTTAGGAAAAAATGCAACTCATCTCCTACAACATCAACGGTATCCGGGCCGGTATCAAAAACGGCCTGATCGAGTGGCTGGCCCAACACGACTTCGACATTCTTTGCTTTCAGGAAGTAAAGGCTACTACCGATGTGGTTGACCTGACGCCGTTCGAGCAGTTGGGCTATCAATACCACTGGCACGCTGCCGAGAAAAAGGGCTACTCCGGCGTGGCTACGTTGGCCAAAATCGCGCCCACCAATGTAGTGCCGGGCTGCGGTCTGGCCGTGTATGATTGCGAAGGCCGGATTCTGCGCACCGATTTTGGCGACCTGACGCTGCTGAACTGCTATTTCCCGTCTGGTACGTCGGGCGAAATTCGGCAGGGCGTCAAGATGGAATTCCTGCGCGATTTTTACGACTACGTACAGGAACTCCGCCAAACCCGCCCTAACCTGGTTGTGGTTGGCGACTACAACATTGCCCACACGCCGATGGATATCCACGACCCCGTCCGCAATAAAAACACCACCGGCTTCCTGCCCGACGAACGCGCCTGGATGGACCGCTGGTTTGACTCCGGCATGACCGATGCCTTCCGCTACAAACACCCCGACGATAGGGCGTATAGCTGGTGGAGTTACCGCGCCGGTGCCCGCGCCAACAATAAAGGCTGGCGCATTGACTACGCATCCGTCAGCGAACCGCTCCGCAACCAAATTCTTGACTGCCGGATGCTCCCGGACGCCGTCCACGCCGACCACTGCCCGGTCGTTTTATCAATGAGTGATAGAGCGAACGAATGAATCGGTACGCCGAAGCGGAGCGAATACTATCCGGCAGACTATTCGCCAATTCACTCATCAAATTCGTATATTCGTTGGATAAACAAGTCATCGCTATGGAACGGGATTGGGAAGAACTGACCGCAACGTCTTACGTCGATACCATCGAAGAACTGCAACTAACGCTGGCTGAGCAGGATTACGAACAGCTTTCCGAGGGGCTGCAAACCTTATTGGCGAGTATGTCGCAGGAATTAAAGCGGGCGTTGCGGAGTCAATTGTCGCGGCTGATGATGCACGTAGTGAAGTGGAAAATCCAGCCCGAAAAACGGACGGGTAGCTGGGCCGTTTCGATTCTCGATGCCCGCGAAAATATTGAGGAGATCATGATGGAGAAGCCCAGCCTGAACCGACGGTTTGTGCTGGATATCTGGGACCGGACCGTTGAGCAGGCCATTCGTAAGGCCGAAGAAGAGACGCAAAGCCGTACCGAACTCACTACGCTTACCTGGCAGGAAGTATTTGAGGATGAATACACGGTTCTGAAGAAAGATTAATCGCTTGAATATCCCACGTTACTTCCTGATTTACAAGCCGTATCTGATGCTGTCGCAGTTCTCCCGCGAAGGCGATAAGCAGACGCTGGCCGACCTGGAGTTTGATTTTCCTGGCGATGTTTATCCCGTCGGGCGGCTCGATGCCGACAGCGAAGGGCTGCTGTTACTCACCAATGATAAGCAACTGAATCACCGGCTGCTGAACCCTAAATTCCGCCACAACCGGACGTATTACGTGCAGGTTGATGGTGCGTTGACCAACGAAGCAACCGAGCAACTTTCGGCGGGGGTCACGATTATGGTCGATGGGAAATCCTACCGGACGCTGCCCGCCAACGCAAAAATCCTGCCTAAACCGGACTTGCCCGCCCGCAACCCGCCCATCCGCTACCGGGCCAATATCCCTACATCCTGGCTCTCCATTTCGCTCCACGAGGGCAAGAACCGACAGGTACGTAAAATGACTGCCGCCGTCGGTTTTCCTACGCTGCGGCTCGTACGCTGGTCCATCGAAACCCTCACCGCCGGGGGTATGCAACCCGGCGACGTACGCGAACTGACCGATGCCGAAGTTATGCAGGGGCTGAACCTATAAAATTCCTTCGTCGGCGAAACTCAGGTAGGCTTTGTCGGTGAAGATGATGTGGTCCAGCACCGGAATGTCCAGCAGGCGACCGGCGTCTTTGAGTTTGCGGGTCAGGTCTTTGTCGGCCTGCGAGGGCGTAAGGTTGCCCGACGGATGGTTATGGCACAGGATCATGGCCGAGGCCAGGTTCTCGATAGCCTGCTTGAAAATAATCTTCGGGTCGGCTACGGTGCCGGATACGCCCCCCGCGCTGACCAGAACGGGCTTCATCACCTCGTTGGCGCGGTTGAGGAGCAGAATCCAGAACTCTTCGTGGGGTTTGTCGGTCAGGTGCGGCACCAGTTCGTTATAGGCATCGCGCGAGCAGGTGATGCGGGCGCGTACCGGGCGGTCCTGCTCTTTGCGCCGACGCCCCAGTTCCAGCGCGGCCACAATGGCGATGCCCCGTGCTTCGCCGATGCCTCGAAATTTAGACAGGTCCTTTACGCTCAGCCGGGCCAGGTCATTAAGGTTATGGTTAACGCTCTTGAGAATGATTTTGGCCACGTCAACCGCCGTCAGGTCAACCGTGCCGGAGTTGATAAGAATGGCAATCAACTCGGCGTCGGAGAGGGCACCCCGGCCTTTGAGCATGAGTTTTTCGCGCGGGCGGTCTTCTTCGGCCCAACTCTGAATGTTACCGGAGGTTTCGTAAGCCACTGTTGACAAGTATAAATCGGTCCGCCGAAGCGGATGGGTTATGAATAATTGTTCATTTAATCCGCCGAGATTCAGCGAATAATGAGCAATATTCAACATTTTCATTCATTTTGCATACAAAAAAAGCCTTACCCGGTAGAAGGTAAGGTTTTGACTATCTGAACGGGAGGTGATGCTTATGCCGTGGCTGGCTGAAGCCGGTTCACCATCTTGGCCAGTTTCGACTTGTTGTTGCTGGCTTTGTTCTTGTGAATGATGTTGCGCTTAGCGAGTTTGTCCAGGGCCGACGATACGGTTTTGAACAATTCAACGGCCATCGCGTGGTCGGTGGTTAGGCGCAGTTTCTTCACCATGTTCCGGGTGGTAACGTGCTGGTAACGGTTCTGAATCCGCTTCTTGGCACTCGACCGGATTGCTTTTTTTGCTGATTTATGGTTTGCCATTGATATGTATTGTAAAGATCGTTTCGCGATATGAGGGCGCAAAAATAAGAAAATCAGCAACTATACGCAAATACAGTCGCTGATTTTCTTAGGCAACGCACTCGTTTACTGACGAATATCAGCGTTAACGGTCAGGTTCTTTTCCCAGACACCCTGGTTTTGCGAGACAAATGTTTTGTAAGCCGGGTCGTTCTCGAATTTCCTGATATCGTCCTCGCTTTGAAACGTCAGGTAATGCACAACGTCATAATCGGTGGTTGTTCCGTTGGGTGCAATGGTCCGTCCCGACGTGTAGTTGATTATGCTGGGAATCTCGTGTTTCAGGCTGGCAAAACCCAGCATATGCCGTTCAATGGCCTGATTGTCAACAGTAGCTTTGAACTTTACGCAGACAATCTGCTGCTTCTGCGCTTTACGGGCAGGGGAGTAAGCACCGTAGATTATTAGGGCAAACGCGCACAGTACCACAATAAGTAGGGTATAACCCCGAAATTTAGTTTTCATTGTTTTAGTTTATTCTTGAATTCAAAATAATGTTCTGTTTATCAAAGTGACTTTACAGAATAGTTAAAAATTATGTCCGTATAGTGCTATGATTCCACAAACGTACAACAGATTTATTTGGTTTTTTGTTTTTCTCGAAATTTTCATCGGTAAGCCCTGCTTCAGTGCCGACATACAACGTACCAATCCAGGCATGTACCGGCCCGTTTGGGGTTTTTATGCGCATCAGCAGATTAACCGGCTGGCGGTGTTCACGCTGCCCGCCGAGATGATGCCGCTCTTCAAGAAAAACATCACCTTTCTGGCCGACAATGCCGTAAATCCCGATAAACGCCGGTATGCCGTACCCGGCGAAGCCCCGCGCCATTTCATTGACCTCGATGCCTACGCTGATACATCTATCGTGACGCTGCCCCGGTTTTACAAAGACGCGGCAGAATTATACGGTGAAGACACGCTGGCCAAACGCGGGCTGGTACCCTGGCAAATTCAACTTACCAAATACCAGCTTACCGAAGCCTTTCGCCAGCGCAACGTCCGCCGGATTCTGCGCGTGGCGGCTGATTTGGGCCACTACATTGCCGACGCCAACGTGCCGCTGCATACGACCCGCAACTACAACGGGCAACTGACCGGACAGCAGGGTATTCACGGTTTCTGGGAGTCGCGCCTGCCGGAGTTGTACAGCATGAACTACGATTTTCTGGTGGGGCAGGCTGAGTACGTCTATTCGCCCCAGAAAGCGGCCTGGCAGGCGGTGTTCAACGCCCATGCCGCGCTCGATTCGGTCTTGATTTTTGAGAAAGAGCTGACCGAGCAGTTTGGCGAGACCCGCAAGTATGGCTTCGAGGAGCGCAATGGCATTACGGTGAAGGTTTATTCGGAAGAGTTTTCGCGGGCGTATCACGAGCGGCTGCGCGGGCAGGTGGAGCGGCAGATGCGGGCGTCGGTAAAAATGATCGGTAATTTCTGGTACACTGCCTGGGTTGATGCCGGCCAACCCGATTTACGGGCGTTGGCCAACTATCAGTTAACAGAAGCCGAGAAAAAGGAAGAGATCGTCGAGCAGAAAAGCTGGCTCAAACGGCTGTTTTCAGCGCGGGAGGAGGGGGATTAATCTGTCTGAACCGCACGGACCGCCCGTGCGGTTCAGACTATCCAGACTATACGGATAACTTCTGCATATACGTGGCATCGTTTTTCATGCTCACCATTGGCGACTGTGGGTAGTCTTCCTGCTCGACGATAAAATATTTCATGCCGTTGTCCATTGCCGTGCGCAACAGTTTTTTGTAGTTTACCGAACCCGTACCGAGGTCGGTTTGTACGACTTTACCATTTACCCGGTTGAAGTCTTTGACGTGGCAGAGTTCGTAGCGGTTGCCGTAGGTTTTGAGGTGCTGGGCGGCATCCTGCCCGGCGGCTTCAATCCAGCACATGTCCAGCTCAAACATTACGTTCGTGGGGTCGGTGTTTTCCAGCAGATACACTTGCGGAATTTTGCCGTCGAGCGGTTTGAACGAATAATCGTGGTTGTGGTAGCCAAATTTCAGCCCGCCTTCGCGCACTTTTTTGCCGGTTTCGTTGAAGACGTCGGCAATTTTCTTCCAGTCGTCATAAGATTTCTGCGCACCGATGTAGGGGCAAAGCAGGTACGTCAGCCCCGCGCCGTTGGCCATCTCGATGCTTTTGTCGAGGTCTTTTCTGAAGTCGAAGTGCGTACTGACCATCTTCACGCCGAGGTCGTCCAGGAACAGCTTCGCTTCTTTTGGGGCCATCCCCCACAAAAAACCCTGCGGCCCGGCATAGCTCTCGAACTGTTTGTAGCCCAGTTTGGCCAGCTGCGTCATGGTGCCTTTTGGGTCTTTGGGCATCATGTCGCGAACGCTGTACAGCTGAACGCCGAAGGGTTTGATTGGCTTTTTGAGGCCATTGGCCAACAGGTTAGTACCAACGGCGAGCGTACCCGCCGTAAGGAGCGATTGTTTGAGAAATAAGCGTCTTTCCATACTTGTAAATTGGTTTGCTGCTCTATAACGAAGACCCCCCCTGTTTTTCATGCATTTTTTTGTCCGGCTGCCTACCGGCGTCCGTCGTATCTTTGTAGTCTTTTGCCAGAACCCTCAATGAGTTATACCAAATTATTTTTACAGGCCGGTCGCGACGAAGCTGTTCGGCGGTTTCACCCGTGGGTATTTTCCCGCGCTATTGCCCGCTACGATGGCGACCTGAACGATGGCGACGTCGTAGAAGTTTATGACCGCAAAGGCGAGTACTTAGCTACCGGTCATTACCACGACGGCAGCATTGCGGTGCGGCTGTTTTCGTTTGCGGCCACGGCGGGCGGCCCCGTAACGCCCGACGCAGCGTACTGGACCAGAAAACTCACCGGCATCCGTCATATCCGGCAGGCTATTATCAACTCAACCCGGGACGCCGGACCGACCAACTGCTACCGGCTCGTACATGGCGAAGGCGACGGTTGTACCGGTCTGATTATCGACATCTATAACGGCGTGGCGGTACTTCAGGCCCACTCCATCGGGATGCACCGTGAGCGCATGATTATTACCGAAGCGTTGCAAAACGTTTTTGGGAGCGAACTAACGGCGGTGTATGACAAAAGCAGCGAGACCCTTCCCAACGAATACGCCGGTACGGTTATCAACAGCTATTTGTTTGGCCAAACGCCCGTGCCGCATCCGGTGCTGGAAAACGGTAATACGTTTCTCATTGACTGGATTACGGGCCAGAAAACGGGCTTTTTCCTCGACCAGCGCGACAACCGGGCGTTGCTGGCCCGCTACGCCCCCGGCAAGCGGGTGTTAAACGCGTTCTGCTACTCCGGTGGGTTTTCGGTTTACGCCATTCAGGCCGGGGCTACCGACGTTCACTCGGTCGATTCGTCGCAGAAGGCTATTGCGCTCACCAACCAGAACGTAACGGCTAATTTTAGCCCCGAAACGTACCATCACGAAGCCATCGCCGACGATGTGCTGCACTACCTCAACCACCATGACGAACAGTACGACATTGTCATTCTCGACCCGCCCGCCTTTGCCAAAAGCCTGTCGGCGCGGCACCGGGCCGTGCAGGGGTACAAACGTCTGAACGCCGAAGGACTGAAGCGCGTGGCTAAAGGAGGAATCCTGTTCACGTTCTCGTGTTCGCAGGTGGTTGACCGCGAGTTGTTCTACAATACCATTGTGGCTGCGGCCATCGAGGCCGGGCGGCAGGTTCGGGTGTTACACCACCTGAGCCAGCCCGCCGATCACCCCGTGAGCCTGTTCCACCCCGAAGGCAGTTACCTGAAAGGGCTGGTGTTATGGGTAGAATAGGAATGATTCACTAATTTTGGCACTCAACCTGTCTCTACGTTTAATCTGATTTTATAGATACTGATTATGGCTGAATTGATCCGAATGCCCAAGATGAGCGACACCATGACCGAAGGCGTCATTGCGGAGTGGCACAAAAAAGTGGGCGATACCGTAAAATCCGGCGACGTCCTGGCCGAAGTGGAAACCGACAAAGCCACGATGGACCTCGAAGCCTACGAAGAAGGTACGCTACTCTACATCGGCGTCGAAAAAGGCGAATCCGTACCCATCGACGGTATTATGGCCATCATTGGGGCTGAGGGCGAAGATTACAAAGCCCTGCTCAACGGAGCCAGTGGTGGCAGCCAGGAAGCATCAGCCGAAGCCCCCGCCGATAAACCCAACCCCGCCCCCGCGCCGAGTGGAAACATCAATACCGCCGACGTAGCCACCAAACTACCCGATGCCGCAGTCATTTCTGCCGCCCCCGCCGAAGACGTCAATGCCACGGTGATTCGGATGCCCAAGATGAGCGACACGATGACCGAAGGCGTCATTATTGCCTGGCACAAGAAAGAAGGCGATACCGTGAAGTCCGGCGATGTTTTGGCCGAAGTGGAAACCGACAAAGCCACGATGGATCTCGAAGCCTACGAAGAAGGTACGTTGCTGTACGTTGGTGTAAAAGAAGGCGAATCCGTAGCGGTCGATGCCATTATTGCCGTAGTGGGCGAGAAGGGCGCGAACTTCAAAGTGTTGGTCGATGGTACCGGCAGCGCGTCTCCGGCCCCGGCTAAACCAGCCACCGATAGCAGTAATGGCAACCAAGCCGCCACGGGCGAAGGCGGTTCGGAAACGGCCCTGCAAAACCCACAGGCCAGCCTGCCCGCCAACGCCGACACGGACCTTTCCTACGCCGGTGGCGCGGGCGACATGGTGGAGTCAAGCGGACGGATGAAGGCATCGCCACTGGCCAAACGTATTGCCGAGGAGAAAGGCATCGATCTCAAACAGGTACACGGCACCGGTCCTGAAGGCCGCATCGTCAAAAGCGACGTTGAGGCATTTGTACCTTCGGCTAAACCAGCCCAGCCCCAACCGGCGCAACAACCCGCTCCGGCGCAACAACCTGCTCCTGCGGAGCAGAAAGCGGCTCCGCAACCTGCTCCGGCACCCCAGGCACAGGCAACATCCGTTGGGGGAGAGTACGAAGACGTACCGGTTTCGCAGATGCGCAAGACCATTGCCCGCCGGTTGGGCGAGAGTATGTTTACGGCCCCGCACTTCTACCTGACCATGGAAATCAACATGGACAAGGCTATAGAACTGCGCGGCACGGTCAATGCCGTTAGTCCGGTCAAGATTTCGTTCAATGATTTCGTTCTCAAAGCCGCTGCCGTTGCGCTGAAGCAGCACCCGAACGTCAATTCGTCGTGGCTCGGCGATAAAATCCGTCGCTACAAATACGTTAACATTGGCGTGGCGGTGGCGGTAGAAGACGGGTTGCTCGTGCCGGTGGTACGCAACGCCGACCAGAAAACGCTCTCGACCATTGCCGCCGAGGTGAAGGAAATGGCGGGTAAGGCGAAGGATAAGAAACTCCAGCCCAAAGACTGGGAAGGCAGTACGTTCTCCATCTCGAACCTCGGCATGTTCGGCATCGACGAATTTACGGCCATCATCAACCCGCCCGATTCGTGCATTCTGGCTATTGGTGCTATCAAACCAGCTGTTGCATTCGTGAACGGCGAAGTGAAGCCAACCAACGTCATGAAAGTTACGCTCTCCTGCGACCACCGCTCGGTTGATGGAGCCACCGGCGCAGCCTTCCTGCAAACGCTGAAAGAGTTTCTGGAGAACCCCATGCGGATGCTGGTATAATTGTTGTTTTTTTCGGGGTTCGATGGTCAGCATTGTGGCTGCCGCAACGTTGACCATCGAACCCCGAAAAAGTATAATCCACCGTGGGTTTTGTTTAGAAGCTGTAGGCATTCGCTCCCTGCGGATCATTTATCCATATTCACGTTAAACGAATCAGCCCGCTGGCGCGTCCGGTCTAACCGAACCCACCAGCGGGCTGAACTGCTTAGGCAAACTGACCGTTAACGGCCTCCGCCACCCCCAACCGGAGCGGCTGGAGTCGTGCGAACGATTTTCTTCACCACGAATGGTACGCACTTGGGTTCGGGACATTCGCAGGGTACGGCCACGATCTCGACGTTAGCGTCTTCAAAGCAACTGGCTGCGTTATAAACCCGTACCCAGTACATACCCGGTGTGAGCGTACTGCTCAGCAGCCCATTGGCGGGCAGGGCTGTTTTGCCGCTGGTAATGGGTGTTCCCGCCGTGAATGAGGTGCCTTTACTCAACTCGTAGGTCAGGCCCGTTACGCTGCTCAGACCCGTTACGGTTAGCGTTCCGTTGGTTTGTGGTACGTCGCCGACGCAGGTTGGCGCGGTAGCCGTGAGCGAGAAGGCGGCAATGGCCGGTAACTCCTCCACAATGAACGGACAGCACGAACCAGTCGAGCAGGCCGACTGTGAGCCAATGCCCCCCGCCGATACGCTGTAGCTGCCAATCATGGTGGCCACGTAGGTAGCCGAGGTGGCCCCGCCAATTGCCGTACCGTTGCGATACCACTGGTAGCTGCTCTGGCCCGCTAGTACAATCAGCTGGAAGGCAAAGTCGCTACCGGCACAGACCTTAAACGGAACGCTGGTGCATACTGTGGCCGTGTCGCCCGGTATCGTGGCTGTGTTATAAAGGATACCCTCCACGTCGGCAATGACCTGGAACGTCAGGGTGAGGCTCTGACCAGCGGCCAGGCTGGCTACCTGCCAGGTACTGTTGGGCACACCCGCCGTAAAGGTGGTGTTGGCCGGTGCCGTTGCCGAGTTGGCCACGTAGCTGATGCCCGCGCTGAACGAGTCTGTTACGGTTACGCTGGTGGCCGATGCGGTGCCGGTGTTTCGCAGCACGATGGTATAGGTCAGCACGTCGCCTTTCTGGGCTACCGATTTGTTGACCAGCTTCTCCAGTTCCAGCTTAGGCTGGCCGGGCGTTACCGTGCAGCTGGCCGGAGCTGTGTAGGTCACGCTGGTCATGCCGCAGGCGGTAGCCGACGACATCACAGTGACGGTGTTGAGCGAACCGTCTGAGGTCAGCCCTGCCAGCGTGTAGCTAACGGGTCCGTTGCCGCTCAGGCTCACGACCTGACTGACCGTACCAACCGAAACGGTCAGGCTCTGGTTAGCGGGGCTGTTGGTAGCCGATACGGTACCCGTCACCGTGTAGGTGTTGGTGGCCGTGTTACAGACCCCCGGCGTGGCGGTGGCCGTCAGCGAACAGACAGGCGCCGAACTGGTCACAATCGTCAGCGGTGCGATGGCGGTGC
>Ga0105045_10001581_pt1 | contig 18748 bp, 14 predicted proteins | sample MAT02_FD_78089 | JGI IMG/M metagenome (GOLD analysis project Ga0105045, IMG submission 78089) | Freshwater microbial communities from Lake Fryxell liftoff mats and glacier meltwater in Antarctica - MAT-02 (megahit assembly) | ecosystem: Environmental > Aquatic > Freshwater > Ice > Liftoff... | reverse complement strand
CATCAATCATCCCCTTCGCTACGTCGAGCGTAGAGAAACCATCGGGGAAACCGTCATCGCTGAACAAGGCCTCGTGCATGCACGGTCCCGATGCCGCGAACGGCGCATCAAGCACACCCGTCAGACTGCGGAGCACATAATTGGCGTTAAGCACCGCATCTTCGGCCACTTGGCGCAGACCGTCGGCCCCGTGGCTCATGATGTAGGACAGCGCGCGGGTGAACATGCCCATCTGGCCATGAAACGCGGTCATGCGGCCAAAGCTCGACGGATGTTCGTCGCCGACATTCTCCTCTTCGACCAGCTTAAAGCCGCCTACGTCGGTCCGCGTCACAAATGGCAGCGGGGCAAAAGGCGCAAGCGCAGCCGACAGCACCACCGGACCCGATCCCGGCCCGCCGCCGCCATGGGGCGTGCTGAATGTCTTGTGCAGATTGATGTGCATCGCATCGACACCAAGGTCGCCCGGCCGCACCCGGCCAACAATCGCGTTGAAATTCGCTCCATCGCAATAGACATAGCCGCCCGCTGCATGCACCGCGTCTGAAATTTCACGCAAATCCGGCTCGAACAGGCCGCAGGTGTTCGGGTTTGTGATCATCACACCGGCAACATCCGGTCCCAGCCGTGCCTTGAGCGCCGCGACATCAACGCGCCCCGCCGGGGTTGCTGGAATATCCTCGACGGAAAAACCGGCAAAGGCGGCGGTGGCGGGGTTGGTGCCATGCGCGCTTTCAGGCACCAGCATGACGCGCCGGTCCTCGCCGCGCGCTTCCAATGCCGCCTTGATACACAATACCCCGCACAGTTCGCCATGCGCGCCCGCCTTGGGCGACATCGCGACGCTGTGCATCCCGGTCAGGGTCACCAGCCAGTGCGCCAGCTGGTCGATTACCGCCAGCGCGCCTTGCACCGTTTCCTGAGGGCTGAGCGGATGAACGTCAGCAAAGCCCGCCATTCGCGCGACTTTTTCATTCAAACGCGGGTTGTGTTTCATCGTGCAACTGCCGAGCGGGAACAGGCCCAGGTCGATGGCATAATTCTGTCGTGACAGACGGGTATAATGTCGTACCGTTTCGGGTTCCGACAGGCCCGGCAAGCCGATGGCGGTGCGGCGTTCAAGATTGGCAAGGCGGCTGTTTATGGTGGGCGCAGGCGCAATATCCACGCCGCATGTCTCGGCCGTGCCAATTTCGAAAATCAGCGCCTCTTCCAGCATCAGCGCGCGGTTTCCGGTGCTGGTCATCGGCGGAGTGCTTCCGTCGTTCGCCGCCATTTCGGGGCGCCAGCCGGTGGGGTTCAGTCCGCTCATGCCGCGCCTCCTGCGCCTAGAATCTCGGTCAGCGCGGTTACCAGCGCCGTCATATCATCATCGCTCACCACCTCGGTCACGGCGACCAGCAACGCGTTGGCAAGCTGTGGCTGGTCGGCATATAGCCGCCCTAGCGACACCCCGCCCAGCACGCCCTTGGCGGCCAGCCGGTGGACGACATCGCGCGTCGCAATGGGAAGTTCGAGCGTAAACTCGTTGAAAAAACTATCGTTGACCAACCGAATGCCGGGTATGGCGCTCAGCCGCTCGGCCAGCTCGACCGCGCGGGCATGGTTGAGCGCCGCCAAATCGCGCAGACCCCGTTCACCCAGCAACGTCATATGAATACTGAACGCCAAAGCACACAGCCCGCTGTTGGTACAGATGTTGCTGGTCGCTTTCTCACGCCGGATATGCTGTTCGCGGGTCGACAGGGTCAGCACAAATCCCCGCTTGCCATCTGCATCAACCGTCTGACCGCACAGCCGCCCCGGCATCTGCCGGACATATTTTTCCTTGGTCGCAAACAGGCCGACATATGGCCCGCCAAATTGCAACCCGACGCCAATGGCCTGCCCTTCGCCAACGACAATATCGGCGCCCATTTCGCCAGGGCTGCGGATTGCGCCCAGCGCCACCGGCTCGGTCACCACTGCGATCAGCAGCGCGCCCTTCGCATGCGCGGCCTGTGCCAGCGCGGACAGGTCGCCGATACGGCCCAGGATATCGGGATATTGGACGACCACACAACTGACCGTATCGTCAATCTGCGCCACCAGCGCGTCCAGCCCCATATCGGCATCCAGCACGGGCACCGCCGTGTCCAGGACATCGCCAGTAAAGCGCGCCATACTGATGGCGACGCTCACATAATGCGGATGCAGTCCACTGCTCAGCACCGCGCGGGACCGTTTGGTCACCCGCCCGGCCATGCTGATCGCCTCCCAACATGCCGTTGAGCCATCATACATCGACGCATTGGCCACATCACAACCGAACAGCCGCGCCACCTGCGTCTGGAATTCAAACAGCATCTGGAGCGTGCCCTGTGCGATTTCGGGCTGATAGGGGGTGTAGGCAGTCAGAAATTCGCCGCGCTGGATCAAGTGATCGACGCTGGCGGGAACATGATGCTTATACGCACCTGCACCCAGGAAAAACGGGTGATGCGATGCCGCCATATTCTGCCGCGCAAGCGCACTGAAATGCCGTTCAACTGCCATTTCACTGGCATGCATCGGCAGGCCGGTGATGGGGCCATCCAAATGCGCGACGGCAGGGACATCAACGAACAGGTCGTCAATGCTACCAGCGCCGATGGTCGCCAGCATCGCTTGCCGGTCCGACGGTGTTAGGGGAAGGTAACGCATCAAAACCTCTTTTCTCGGCCCTTAAAGCTCTGTTACAAAAGCCTTATACGCCGCTGCATCCATTAACCCGTCAAGTTGCCCCGTATTGCTCAGCGTCATGCGAAAGAACCAGCCTTCGCCTTCGGGGTCGTTGTTGACGAGTGACGGATCGTCAGCGAGCGCGGCATTGCCCTCGGTCACGGTGCCGTCGACCGGCGCATAAACGTCCGAAGCAGCCTTCACCGATTCAACAACCGCTGCATCGCCGCCCTTGGCGACCACGGAGCCCGTACCAGGCACCTCGACAAACACGATGTCACCAAGCTGGTTCTGTGCAAAATCGGTAATGCCGACCGTTGCGACATCGCCGTCAACATCGATCCATTCATGCTCTTCAGTAAAATAACGCGGCATTGATTCAGCCTCCCTTGCGAACGTAACGATGGGGAATAAAGGGCATTGTAGTGACCGTGACACCGACACGCTTCCCGCGCACTTCAGCCTCCAGTGCGGTGCCAACGACGGCATGGGCGGCGGCCACATAGCCCATGGCGATGGGCGCGCCGACGCTGGGCGCAAAGCCGCCCGACGTCACCCGGCCAACCGCGTCAGCGCATGAAAACAACAATGCGCCTTCGCGCACCGGCACCTGACCCTGGACGTTTAGCCCGACCAGCTTGCGCGAAGGCCCTTCGGCCAGCGCCGTCAAAATACGGTCTGCACCGGGAAAACCGCCCTCCGCCCGGCGCGCTTTGGAAATCGCAAAGGCGGCATTGGCCTCGACCGGGTCGGTGCTGATGTCCATGTCATGCCCATACAGTGGCAATCCAGCCTCTAATCTCAGCGAATCGCGCGCGCCAAGGCCGATGGGCTTAACCTCGTCCATCGCACACAGCGCAGCGGCCAGCCGTTCCGCCGCATCCGCCGCCACCGAAATCTCGAAACCATCCTCGCCGGTATAGCCAGACCGGCTGATCCACAGCGGATCTTCGCCCCACAGGAAAATATCGGACGTCATGAAAGTCAGCGCTGCGACGCCCGGAACAATGCGGCTGAGCGCAGCAACTGCCTGTGGCCCCTGGAGCGCCAGCAGCGCACGATCATCCAGATAATTAAGCGTAATGTCATCGGGCAGATGCTCACGCAAATGCGCAATATCATCCCACTTGACGGCACCGTTGACGACCAAAAAATACCCCGTCGGCGTGCGCGTGATCATCAGATCGTCCAACACGCCGCCATCATCGGCAAGCAACAGGGAATACCGCATTCGGCCTTCGGCCAGCGCCGAAATATCGCCTGGCACCAGCGCCTCCAGCGCCGCCGCGGCGCCGTCGCCGCTGACGATCAACTGGCCCATGTGCGATACATCGAACAGCCCGGCATGGGCGCGCGTCCAACCATGTTCGGCCATGATGCCTTCATACTGAATCGGCATCAGATATCCGGCAAAAGGCACCATACGGGCACCCTGTGCACGGTGCCAATCGCCCAGTACCAACTCTTCGGTGGCGATGGCTTCTGGCAGCAATTCGTCGATGTTGTCGCTATCGCTCACGCACTTCGCTTCCGTAGTCAAAAGGGTTGCACAGCAAAGCACCGCCTTGCGGCGCGCCTTACTGCCCCCTCTGTCACGGAACCTGAGAGCTTTCCCCCGGATTTTCCGGAGTTACCCCTTCGGTGGCGCCCGTTGCCGGACGCGCTTTCCAGAGTATCGCTAGTGACGCACGCGGTCCTTTTGCCTGAGAGATTCCGGGGCGGTTGCTCCTTCGGCGGCCGGTGCGAATCCGGCCCTCTCCCGCGCTGTCAGCGAAGACCTTGGCATTGGCCTGCGCGGTGCACCGAGTCAATCGGCGAGTGTACGGATCGCATCATGTTCGTGAATATACGCGCCCGTTCCGCCAGCCGCCGCCAGCGCAGCGATCGCGCGGGCGACGATGTCCGCCGCAATCGACCGGTACCGGCGCATCCCGCCGTGCAACACAGCGTCCGCAAGCGGCGCGGCCAGCATCGCCAGTGCCTCGCCGGGCCGCGCCGGGCCGCGCCGGTCGCCGGTCAACAGGCCGGGACGTAATATGTCGAGCCGTTGGAACCCAAGCGCCCGCAGCGCGGCTTCGACGTCACCCTTGGTGCGCAGATAAAAATTTCCCGCTGAACTGCTCGCGCCGACGGACGATACGCTGATGCAGTGCCGCGCGCCCGCATCTTTTGCTGCGCGCGCTGCTGCCAGCACCAGATCATGATCGACTGCGCGAAACGCCGCCTGTGACCCGGCCTGCTTGATGGTCGTGCCCAGGCAGTTGATCAGCACAGCGGGCTGCGCGCTGGCAATGATGGTCGACCATTGCTTGGCCGGCGCAACATGCACGGTTACGCCGCGCGCAGTATCAAGCCCGCGCCGCGCCACAATTGTGAGTAAGTTCGCAGGCGCCAGCGCCGCCACTTTCGCCCCGACCATGCCGGTAGCGCCGATCAGCAACAGTTGTTCAGACATGCGCCAACGCTACCGGCACATCATCGCGCCCGTAAATTGCGGCAAAACGGTCAATGGCAAAACGGTCAGTCATTCCTGCAATATAGTCGCCGATATGCCGCAGCCGCGCAAGCTCATCCGCCGGGCAATTCGCGTCCCAGGCGCCGCCCAAGGCAGCACTGCCGTTGGCATAGGCCGCGAACAACCCCGATACGACCCGCTGCGCACCCTCGGCTGCATCAAGCTGGCTGGCGTGGTGGTAAAGGTGGCGGTACATGAAACGCTTCAACTCACGCTCCGACGCGCCCAGTTCCGGCGAAAAACCCGCCAGCATCCGGCCCGCCGCGCGAACATCGTCAACGCTCGCCACGCCCGCATCGACCACCCGCGCGCGGGTTTCGCTGATGACGTCATTGACCATCAGTCCGATCTGATCGCGGACTAGTTCGCGCAGTTGGCGATCACGCGGAACGTCCGGAAAGCGCGCCTCGACCCGGTGAAAATTACGCGCAATCCAAGGCTGCTCCATCAGCATGTCGAGCGTCAAAATGCCCGCACGCAGCCCATCATCAATGTCGTGATTGTCATAAGCGATATCATCGGCAATCGCCGCCACCTGTGCCTCCAGCGCGGCATGGCTGGCAAGGTCCAGCCCCACTTCGGCATTAACCGCTGCCAGCGCCCAGTGCGGTATCAACACCGGGCCATTGTGCTTGGCCAGCCCCTCCAATGTTTCCCACGTCAGGTTCAGCCCGTCGTGCGTCGGATAAGGGCACTCAATGCGCGTCAGCGTGCGCAGCGTGTGCCCATTGTGGTCAAATCCACCCGCTTCCTCCATCGCTATGCGCAGCGCATCCTCGCCCGCATGTCCGAACGGCGGGTGGCCGATGTCGTGCGCCAGGCACAGCGCCTCGGTCAGATCCTCATTCAGGCCCAGTGCGCGGGCGATGGCCCGGCCAATCTGCGCAACCTCGATACTGTGGGTCAGGCGGACGCGGTAATGATCGCCGTCGGGGGCGATAAATACCTGCGTCTTATGGCGCAGTCGGCGGAACGCGATCGAGTGGATGATGCGGTCGCGGTCGCGCTGAAAAGCATCACGCGGACCGCGCAGCGCATCACCAGGTTCGCAATGAAACCGGCCCCGGCTCGCGGCCGGATCGGCGGCGCAGCGCGCGACGGCGTTCATCGGGCCGGGGCCACCACTTCACCGGCATCGCTTGACCAGACAAATCCGTCACCGCCCGCTTTTTTATACGCTGCCGCCCATGTACTGGCGGCCTTGGCGTTCGGAAACGGCCCAACCAGCAGGCGGCTGGTCCGGCCCCATTCGGCGGTTGCAGCCTTTTGCCCCTTGTATTCAGTCGGGTATTTCTTGGCGAGACGGCGGAAATCGCTGGCCAGTGCAGAAACGCCGGCCCCGGTTGCGACCTGAACCCAGTTGCGCGCGGGATGGATCTTTTTCTTGTCGGCCTCGGCCTTTTTCTTGTCCGCTTCGGCTTTGGCTTTGGCGGTATCTTCAGCCTTTTCGCGCGCCACCGCGACCTCGCGCTTGCGGGTTTCGGCAGCGGCAGCGGCGGTTCGGCGTTGCTCGGACTTGAACGCTTCGAGCGCGGCAAGATCAAGCGCACCAGCCGTGGCTTTAAGCTCCGTTTCAGGCACGCGCAGCGACGCCATCACCGCGGCAAGACCCGCTGACGCCTCTGGCGCACGGGTCTGACGCGGCGCCGCTGTCGCCGACATGTCAGCCGGTATGCCAACACGCCGCGCTGGGGGCGGGTTTGCTGCGATTGTTACTGGCGGCGGCACCGGGCGGGCGACGGGACGGGGCGGATTGATCGGGCGCGCGCCCGGCTGGGAAATGCCGGGCTTTAACCCGCCGGGCAGCGCGCCGAAATGTGCCGCCGCTGCCTGTTGGGCTGGGGTCAGACTGGCGAGCCGCGACAAAAACGGCGTGATGTTTGCGGCCATCGGTCCCGGCATTGTCGCCTTGACAATCTCCAGCGCCTCGGCCTGCCGTCCGGCAACGGCATATACCATAGCGCGGGTGCGCCATGCCGCCCGATCCTGCAAGCGCAACTGCGGCGTCAATACCGTGACCGCGCGGTCAACCTGTCCGCTGATACCCAGGGAAAGCGCGTACCGGCGCACGGTTTCGGCATCGTTGGTTTGGGTCAGCGCTGCTTCATAGTCGCGCTGCGCCGCAGCCTGCCGACCAAGCAGATCATTGGCAAGGCCGCGATCCGACAAATAAAGCCTCTCGGACGCGCCCAGTTTGGCGGCACGTGCAAACAGCTCCATCGCCTCGGCGGGCCGCTCCATCTGGACCATCGCCGCACCGGTCAGCGCGGCCACCGCCGGGTCATCGGCACGCAACTGGTTCGCGCGGGTCAAAAAACCAAGCGCTGCCTGCGGATTATCGAGCACCAGGGATGCCCGCCCCGCATCGACCAGCGCAGGGACGTCGGTGCGATCTGTCCCGATCCGTCCCATAGCGGCGGCCAATGAAGCTTCGGCATCGCGGCGCTTTTCCAACGCCGCTCTGGTCGTGGGATCGGGCTCCGCCGGCTGCGCTGCGGCGACCACTGGCAGCAGCATAAGCGCCGCTGCAACCAGCCACGCCAGGGTTTGTTTATGGTCAGGCGGGATTCCCGCACGGTTCGTCATGATCACAATGTGGCCATAGCGCATGGCATGATCAGTTGGAACTGCAATGGTCGCGGCAAAACCCCGGACCATCGCGGATACCGTCTGGGCCTACTGATTATTTTGCCGGTTCAAAAATCGCGGGATGTCGACATTGCCGCCATCATCATCGCCGCCGTCATCATCCTTTGCCGCGTTGCCGCGCGACAGGCGTGACATGCGTTCGAACAACGTCCCACCTGTTCCCGGGCGCGCTGCCGGGTCCGCCATATCGGTGAGCGATGCCGCCGGTGCCGGGGCAGGCGAAGCGGTGTAGCCACTTGCGCCGGGCGCATTCGGTTCCACCGGAGTCTCGGGCGCCCCAAGCACGAGTTCGTCTTCGTCCCCGTCACGATCTTCAGACTCTTCGGCATGGTTCAAATGGTCATGCCCACCAGCATCCGTCCCGCCCGATGTGGAAAATCCGGGCGCTACGCCGCCAGCGGTGGTGGCGTCCGTGTCGGCCTGGGCCAAATCATCGTCCGCTTCGTCATGTGCGGTCTCTGGAGTCTCCGGCGCAGCATAGATGGGGGCGGATTGCGGCTGGTACACCGGTTCCGGGGGCGGCGGCGCCGCCGGACGCATGCCGGGCTGGAACGCAAAACTGCGACTCTGCTGCGGCGCGGCGGCGGCGGCGGAAACGGGCCCGCCTTCGATGCCTGTTGCAACAACCGACACGCGGATTTTGCCTTCGAGCGCCGAATTAAACGCGCTGCCCCAGATGATGTTGGCATCGGGATCGACCAGTTCGCGGATATGATTCGCGGCCTCATCGACCTCCATCAGGCGCATATCTTCACCGCCGGTGATCGAAATAATGACGCCCTTTGCGCCCGCCATGCTGACGCCGTCGAGCAACGGGTTGTTGATCGCCTGCTGCGCGGCTTCGAGCGCGCGGCCATCACCTTCGGCCTCACCGGTGCCCATCATCGCCTTGCCCATTTCACGCATCACACTGCGCACATCCGCAAAATCAAGGTTGATCAGGCCCGGCATGACCATCAGGTCGGTGATACCGCGCACACCCTGTTGCAGCACTTCATCCGCCATGGTGAACGCTTCTTTGAACGTCGTGTTCGGATTGGCGACCAGAAACAGATTCTGGTTGGGAATGATGATCAGCGTGTCGACATGTTCTTGCAGTTCAGCAATGCCAGCCTCGGCGGACCGCATCCGGCGCGAACCTTCGAAACTGAACGGCTTGGTAACAACACCGACAGTCAGGATGCCGCGATCGCGTGCAGCCTTGGCAATGACGGGGGCCGCGCCGGTGCCGGTGCCGCCGCCCATGCCAGCCGCGATAAAGCACATGTGCGCGCCCTCCAGCGCTTCTTCAACCGTCGCTATTGTTTCTTCGGCAGCAGCGCGGCCAACCTCGGGCCGCGATCCTGCGCCCAGGCCCTGGGTGATGTGCGTGCCCAGTTGGATCCGCCGCTCAGCCGGTGAGGCATTGAGCGCCTGCGCATCGGTGTTGGCCACAATAAAGTCGACCCCCTCGACCCGTGACGCAATCATGTTGGCGATGGCGTTGCCGCCAGCGCCGCCAACGCCGATCACCGCAATACGCGGTTTCAGTTCGTCAACTTGCGGCGGGCCAATATTGATGCTCATCGTTTCATTCTCCCCACAGCGGTTTTACGGCTGACGACACGCTGACACTTTAACTCTGACAACCAGTATTGCACGATTGTTTCAGGCATTTCACGCAAAAAATTAACTCTTCGGATCGCTTCTCGCTTAAAAACCACTCTTCAGCGCCGCAACTAGCCGTCCCAGCAACGCGCCAGCGGGCGGGCGGTACACATCTTGCGACATTTGGGGCAGGTCGCGCAGGTCAAACGGGTCCGTCGCGGCATAGATTGCCAGACCCGCCAGCGTCGCAAATGCCGGCCCGCTATGCGCCTCGGGCAGCCCGACCAGACCCTGCGGACGCCCGACGCGCGCCGCCCGTCCCAGCGCAACCTGGGCATATTCGGCGATGCCTTTCAAATCCGCACCGCCGCCAGTCAGCACGACCTGGCGTCCGATAGGCCCCACAAAATGCAATTCTTTCAGCGTGCGGCCAATCTCACCCATCATCTGGTCAAGCCGCTGGCGGATTACGGCAACCAACTGCGCCCGCGTGATGCGCGGTCGGTCGGCCCCATCCGGCGCGCCGGGGTCGATGTCGATCACCTCGACATTGTCGCGCGGGCTGGCCAGCGCCGATCCATAATAGCTTTGCGCGCGCTGTGCCTGACTGCGCCTTATCCCGAATGCCGATGCAATGTCATCGGTGATATCCCCCGCGCCAAAGGGCAACGAGGCAAGTTCAACCAGCATGCCCCCGGCAAACAGCGCGACCGTAGTAACCGCGCCGCCAATATCGACTAGCGCCACGCCTAGATCGCGTTCTTCCTCACTCAGGCACGCCAGGCCTGCCGCCATCGGGGCCGCGACCACGGATTTGACGTTCAGATGCGCCGCGCGCACCGCCGCCTCCAGATTGCGGACAGGTGCCCCGTCGGCCATGATGACATGGATGTCCACCGCCAGCCGGTCGGCATGCAGGCCGATGGGGTTTTTCACCCCCGTCAACCCGTCCAGCGTGTACAGCGCGGGCAGCGCGTGCAGCACCATGCGCCCCTCTGGATCAATCCCGCTGCGGCCCGCCGCCAACAGATCGTCGATATCTTCTTGCTCAATCCGGTGTCCGCCCAGTTCGCTTTCCACCGGTGCGATGTCGCTGGTCAGCCCGCCAGAGGAAAACCCGACCCAGACATCCTCGATATTCAGTTCAGCAATGCGTTCGGCTTGCTCGATCGCCTCGCGCACCACCTGTTCGACTTTGTCCATATCGGCAACATAGCCGCGGCGCACGCCCCGGCTTTCGCGCTGACCGGTGCCAAGGACGTGAAGGCTACCGTCGGCAGCCACCCCGGCAATCAGCGCAGACACTTTCCACGACCCGACATCAAGCGCGGTAATCAGTTTTTCAATGCGCGGCGCAGCCATGGGATCAGGCCTCCGTGTCGCTTGGAGCGGTGACATCAACTTCCGCAGTGTCCGGCGAACTGGCCCCCGGACTGATCTGCCCCTCGGACGGCATGCGCAGCACGAATTTGGCCGGATCGCGCATGTCAAAACGAATAATGCCGCGCCCGAGCAGCCGGTTGCTGCCCTCCATATGGGTAAAGCGCGCAAGCGCACGTTTGGCCGCGCCCTCTCCCATCGGCAGCGACAGCGTTTCACCGCTGTCAAACCGCAGATCCCAGCGGCGGTTGCCCACCCATGTTGCACCGGCGAGCAGCGGGCGCAACGAACGGCTGTCGGCGAGCAAAGCGTCCAGCGCACGCGAACGCTGGTTGGCACCGGGGCCGATCAGCAAGGGCAGATCGGGCATGGTCGCGGCCGTAACCGATTCGAGCACGATGCCGTTGGCATCAATCAGCGACAGGCGCTGGTTATGCTGCCACACGGCGGCAGGCGCGCGTTCGTCCACATTGATCACCAGCGTTTCAGGCAAGCGACGCGAAACGCGGGCGTCCTTGATCCAAGCATATTTCAGCAGGTTGCCGCGCACCCCCGCCAAATCGACGGCCGCCATGGACCGGTTCTGTTGACTGAGCGCGATGTCATAAACCTTGATATAGTCAATCCGGTTGGCGCCCACGACCTCAATCCGTTTAACCTGAAAACCCGCGCGGCCAACCGCGCCCGCCCACTGGTCATGCGCCCACGCGGTCGCGCCGCCGAAATGCGCAGCAAAACCAGCAGCGATCACCAGCATACCGCCGATCGCCAGATTGGCGATGCGTTGTAGCGTTGCCGGACCAAAGGGTAGCGCCGCGACGACCTTGTCGATCCGCGACGGGCCGACGGCGCGGCGGCGCGGGGCGGTGCGCACCGGGCGGCGCACAGGGGGCTTCCCGCGCTTGACCGTCGCCTTGCTCATAATGCTTCCTCCACGATGCGTTCGACCAGTTCGGCATAATCAATACCCAGAAAGCGCGCCTGTTCCGGCACCAGGCTAAGCGGCGTCATGCCCGGCTGGGTATTGGTTTCCAGCACGAATATGCCGTCACGGCCCAGTTCATCATCCCAGCGAAAATCGGTCCGCGATGCACCCTTGCACTCCAGCAGCTGATGACAGCGCAGCGCCAATTCCATCATATATGCCGCAATATCATCGGGCACTTCGGCGGGACAGACATGATCGGTCATCCCGTCGGTATATTTGGCGTCAAAGTCGTAAAAGCCGCTCTTGGGCTTAAGCTCGGTCACCGCCAGCGCCTGTCCGCCAAGGACCGCGACGGTTAGCTCACGCCCCTTGATAAAGGGTTCGGCAAGCAGTTCGGCAAAATCCTGCCACGGCCCCGCAGCGTCGCGCGCGATAGGATTGCCGTAATTTCCGCTGTCCGTGACGATAGCGACCCCGACCGATGACCCCTCGTTCACCGGCTTCAGCACATAGGGGCGCGGCAGCGGATCGCACACGTACAGGCTCTCGCGGGTGACCACATGGCCGCCGGGCATCGGGATGCCCGCAGGCACCAGCCGTTGCTTGGTCAGCTGTTTGTCAATCGCGATGACCGATGTGACCATGCCCGAATGGGTATAGGGCACCCCCATCAGGTCGAGCATCCCCTGCACCGTCCCATCCTCCCCCGGCGTGCCGTGGAGCGCGTTAAAGACCACATCGGGCGCGGCATCGGCAATCCGCGCTGCGACATCGCGCGCCATATCGATCCGCGTCACCCGGTGCCCGCGCGATTCCAGCGCGTCGGCTACCCCGTTACCGCTCATCAACGACACCGACCGCTCGTTCGACCAGCCGCCCATCAGAACGGCGACATGCCACGGACCGCGGGTCATAACCCCCTCCCCTTCGGGGGAGCGGTTGGGGTGGGGTCTGTCCACCATGCGCAAGGCGGGCAGACCCCACCCGTGACACGAGTTACGGGCCTCATGTCACCCGCTCCCCTGCAGGGGAGGAGGGAGTTGATCCGCATGCTCACTTGCATTCACCCACCCGCTGAATCTCCCATTGCAGTTCAATCCCGCTGTTCGCCTTGACCCGCCGCCGCACTTCGTCGCCCAGCGCTTCGATATCGGCGCTGGTCGCTGTGCCGGTGTTGATCAGGAAATTGGTATGCTTCTCGCTCACCTGCGCTCCGCCGATCATCAATCCGCGGCACCCTGCCTCATCGACCAGCTGCCACGCCTTGTATCCGTCAGGGTTCTTGAAGGTCGATCCGCCGGTCTTGCTGCGCAGCGGCTGCGATGCTTCGCGGCTTGCCGCGATCCGGTCCATTTCAGCCTGAATGGCAACAGGCGCGCCCGCCGCCCCACGAAATCGCGCGCCAACAACAATCGCGCCATCGGGCAATTCGGAATGGCGATAGCGATAATTCAGGTCATTGACCCCCAGCGTCACCCGCACCCCGCCGCGCAGTACCACGTCGCAATCAATCAGGATATCTTTCACCTCACCGCCATACGCCCCGCCGTTCATCCGCACAAAGCCGCCGACCGTGCCGGGGATCGAGCGCAGAAATTCCATCCCCGCTATCCCCGCATCGCGCGCCGTTGATGACACCAGGATGCCCGACGCCCCCGCGCCGCAATTCAGTATCAATTCGGCGCAGACGGTTACTTTCGCAAATGCCTTGCCCAGCCGCACCACGACGCCCGGCCACCCGCCGTCGCGGATGATAAGGTTGGATCCAAGGCCGAGCGCCATCACCGGCACAACGGGATCAAGGCCGGCCAGAAAAGCGCTCAGATCATCGGCATCCGCAGGTTCAAACAACCACTGCGCCGCGCCCCCGGTCTTGAACCACACGAGCGGCGCAATCGGTGCATCGGCGGTCAGTTTGCCCCGCACAATAACGCCCCTCCCTTTCAGGGGAGCGGTTGGGGCGGGCTCCGTCGTTAAGCACAGCGCCATCTGGACAGGCCCCGTCCCTGGCCCCTCCTCTGCAGGGGAGGAATGCTGTTTTTCGCTTGCCATCATGACGGCACCACCGCCGCCGCCAGCCCCGCCGCCGTCTTGGTAATATCTCCGGCCCCCAGGCACACCACCAGATCGCCGGCTTTCACCAGCGATCCCAGCGCCACCGCCAGTTCCGCCGGCCCCGCCAGCGCGGCGGCATCGCGGTGCCCACGCTCACGCAGTTTTTCGGCCAGCACATCCGACGACACGCCATCGATCGGCGCTTCGCCCGCGGTATAGACCGGCAACGCGAACACGGTGTCAGCATCGTTAAATGCCACCGCAAAATCATCCATCAGATTGCCCAGCCGGGTAAACCGGTGCGGTTGGACCACCGCGATCACCCGCCCCCCCGGAATGCCTGCAGATACCGTTTCGCGCGCCGCTGACAGGACCGCGCGGATTTCAACGGGGTGATGCGCGTAATCATCGATTATTGTCGCCGCACCGCCCACCAGCGCAATTTCGCCCACCTTGGTAAAGCGCCGCTTGACCCCCGCAAAACGATCAAAGCCCGCGCCAATAATGGCATCGGGTACATGCAATTGCAGCGCCACGGCAACGGCCGCCAAGGCGTTCTGAACATTGTACCGCCCCGGCATGGGCAAAAAGATGTCGGGAATATCGCGCGCCGCGCCATCACGGTCGCGCACCACGACATCGAACCGCGTCCCGCCTACCTCGGGCCGCAAATTCTGTCCCCGCACATCGGCCTGCGCCGAAAAACCATAGGTGACGATGCGCCGGTCGCGGATGCGCGGGATGATCGCCTGCACCTCTGCATGATCAAGGCACAGGATCGCCGCGCCATAAAAGGGGACATTTTCGATAAATTCGACAAAGCCGTTCTTGACCGCGTCGAAATTGCCCCAGTGATCCAGATGTTCGGGATCGATATTGGTCACGACTGCAATGGTGCCGTCCAGCCGCAGGAAACTGCCGTCGCTTTCGTCGGCCTCGACCACCATCCATTCGCTGTCACCCAACCGCGCATTGCTGCCATAGCTGTTGATGATACCCCCGTTGATAACAGTCGGGTCGATCCCGCCGGCATCGAGCAGCGCGGCGACCATGCTAGTCGTCGTCGTCTTGCCATGCGTCCCCGCCACCGCGACGGTGGATTTCAGGCGCATCAGTTCGGCCAGCATTTCCGCGCGGCGCACCACCGGCACGCGCTGCGCCAGCGCCGCTTCCACCTCGGGATTGCCGCGCTGAACGGCGGTTGATGTTACCACCACCGCGGCATCGCCCAGATTGGCGGCGTCATGGCCGATCATCACCGCAATGCCCCGGTCGCGCAGGCCCTGGATAACATAGCCATCGGCGATATCGCTACCCTGCACCTTATAACCAAGGTTGTGCATCACCTCGGCAATCCCCGACATGCCGATGCCGCCGATGCCGATGAAGTGGATCGTGCCAATATCGGTCGCCACGCCGCGCATTATTCTGCCATCTCTTTCGTCGCGCCCGCCGCGCGCGCACCACTGCGCGCGCGCCCATGGGCGGCACCGACGCGGATCACATCCATCATCGGCGCACCCCCGGTTGATTCGACCAGATCGGCCAGATCGCGCGTGGCAAAGGGTCGCCCGCACGATGCCGCACGCGCCGCTGCCGTTTCCAGTGCGCCAGGTTCGAGCGCAAGTTTCTGAATTTGCTTGGCCAGCCCGGCCGGGGTGAATTGTGGCTGCGGGATCGAGCGCGCGCCGCCCGCCGCGACCAGATCGCGGACATTATGGCTTTGATGATCATGTACCGCCGCCGGAAACGGCACAAAGATCGCCGGCCGCCCGGCACAGCTCAGCTCTGCCACGGTCGATGCCCCGGCCCGCCCGATGAACAAATGCGCCCAGCGCACCCGTTCAGGCATATCGGCAAAATAAGTGGCACACTCCGCTGCCACGCCCAGTTCGGCATAGCGTGCGCGGGTGGCCTCGATGTCGTCAGAGCGGCCTTGTTGCACGACCTGCAACCGCGACAACAGGGCGGGGGGCAGCATCGCCACCGCCTGCGGAACAACCTGGGCCAACACGGTCGCGCCCAGACTGCCGCCAACGATCAGCAACCGAAAAATGCCATCGGAGGCAAACGGCGGAAACGGCTGGTCGCGCATCGCGACAAACTCATCGCGGACCGGATTGCCAACCAGATGCAGCTTGCTGAGCGCCGACGCGGGCAGGCGGTGGATATTAGAATATGCAACCGCCAAAGCCGCAACGCGCGGCGCCATCAAGCGGTTGACGCGGCCCAGCACGGCGTTCTGTTCATGCAGCAGCGCCGGGATATCGAGCGCCTTGGCCGCCAGCAGCGCAGGAAACGAGGGATAACCCCCAAAGCCCACAACGGCTGACGGGCGAAATTCGCCCATCAACGCCATCGCCTGCTTGCGCCCCTGACGAATGGCAATGGCGGCGCGCGCCCACCCGATGGGACCGCCCGACAGCCGCCCGGCCGGCAGCACGTGCACCGCCATCCCTGCCGGGGCGCCGGGGATGCGGGTGCCGCGATCGTCCGTGATCAGCGCCACCTGATGCCCGCGCGACAGCAATTCAGCGGCCAGGGCATATGCAGGGAGCATATGCCCCCCGGTCCCGCCCGCCGCCAATATATAGTGACGTGAAACGCTCATGCGCCGGAATGCCGTGAGCGGTTCCAGTTCGCGGTCAGCGATGTACCGACGGCGTAAGGATTGCGCCGGGTCAGCGACAGCAGCAGCCCCATGCCAAAGCACAGCGCCAGCATCGACGAACCGCCATAGCTGATGAAGGGCAGCGTCATGCCCTTTGACGGAAACAACTGCGTGTTCACCGCCATGTTGATTACGGCCTGTCCGCCGAACTGCGCGACCAGCGCGGTCGCGGCGAGGACAAGGAAACCGTCCTCCTCATCCAGCAAACGGATCAGCACGCGCGCGACAATGGCGAAATAAATGCACGCAATGGCAATGCATGCCAGCAGCCCCAGTTCTTCGCCGATGACCGAAAAAATGTAATCGGTATGCGCCTCTGGCAGCTGGAACTTGGCAATCCCAGCGCCCGGTCCCGTTCCAATCAACCCTCCGCCCGTCAGCGCTGCATGCGCTTTTTCAACCTGAAAGGCATCGCCCTCACCAAACAGCCAGATGTTGATCCGCTTGGTCGCAACGGGATAAAAGAAATATGCTGCCACAATGGCCATCACCCCGCCGCCCGCGAGCATCGCCATAATCCGCATCGACAGACCCGCAACCAGCACCAGCACCAGCCAGGTGCCGGTAAAAACGAGCGTTTGGCCAAGGTCAGGCTGCGCCATCAGCAGCAGCGCGATAACGCCGGTCAGCACGAATGTCAGTGGGATCAGCGGCAGCCGTTCATCCTGCATCCGCAAGGACAACAGCCACGCGACCGACACCGCGAACATGGGTTTCAAAAACTCGGATGGTTGCAACCGCATCATCCCCGACCCCAGCCAGCGCTGCGCCCCGTTCACCTCGGTGCCGACGATTGGCACCAGAAACAGCAGGGCCAGAAAGATTGCAGTGCCCCAGATCGCAAAACGTTTCGCTTGCGGTTTAGGCAGCATCGACACCATCAGCATCACCGGCACGCCCAACACGACCCACGCGATCTGGCGATAGAAGAAATACAGCGGATCAAGGCTGGCCGTTGCCGTCGACAGTTTCTGCGCCGACACTGGCGAAGCTGCCGCGACCGCGACCAGCCCAATAGCGATCAGGATCGACACGAGCAGCAACAGCACGCGGTCAATCTCCCAGAACCACAGGCCCAGGGGCGAGCGGTCGGCGCGGCTCAGGCGCGGTCCGCGGCGCTTGTTGCGCGTTGCCAAGATGACCGGGCGCGCGCTGTCATGCTGGGTACCGTCGATCATGCCGCTGTCCATGTTCATGCCACCAGCCCTTTTACGAGCGCCCGAAATTGGTCGCCGCGATCCTCAAAATCGCGAAATTGATCAAACGAAGCGCAGGCGGGTGACAATAGCACAACATCGCCGCCTTGCGCATCATTCGCCGCCGCCGCAACCGCGCGGTCCAGCGTCCCCGCCTCGGTCACCGGCAGCATCGGGCGCAGCAATTCCGCCAGCATCGGTCCTGCCTCACCAATCGTATAGGCCGAACGGACATGGCTCAGGTGCGGCAGGCACGCATCAATCTCGGCCGCCTTTGCTTTGCCGCCCAATATCCAGCGCACCGCCGGAAATGCCGCGAGCGCAGGTGCAGCGGCCTCGGCATTGGTGGCCTTGCTGTCGTTGATGAAGGTTACGCCGCCAACTTCGCCGACGCGCTCCATGCGGTGAGGGAGACCGGGAAAAGAGCGGAGACCCTGAACAATCGCGGCAGCATTGATGCCGAGCGTATAGCCAATGGCAATAGCCGTCGCGGAATTGGCAAGATTATGGGGGCCTTGAAGCGCCGGCCAGTGGCCTTGGTCGCTAAGGCTGATCTGATTGCCAAAGCGCTCGATCATATCCGTAAATATGATCTGAGGATCATCACTTGCGTCGGTGACGCCAAACCGCGCGTCTGTTTCATTGTCCACGACAACCCATTGCTGCGCCTTTTGCATTTCGAAAAGGCGGACTTTCGCCGCTGCGTAGGCGTCAAAATCATCATAGCGATCCAGATGATCCGGCGTGATATTCAGCAGCACCGCCACTTCGCAATCCAGACTGAACGTGAGGTCGATCTGGTAGCTGGACAGTTCAAGCACATAGATCCCGCCAGCGGGCAGAGGTTCCTGCGCCAGAATCGGGAGTCCAATGTTGCCGCCCATCGTCGTCGGCACGCCCGCAGTTTGCAGGATGTGATGTACCAGCGCCGTCGTCGTCGATTTGCCGTTGGTGCCGGTGATGCCGACAACCTTGTGCGGCGGCAGTTCGGCTCTTGCCTGCGCGAACAGTTCGATGTCGCCGATCACCGGCGCGCCTGCCGCCTTGGCGTGCGCGGCAATCGGGTG
>Ga0105045_10001580_pt1 | contig 18752 bp, 14 predicted proteins | sample MAT02_FD_78089 | JGI IMG/M metagenome (GOLD analysis project Ga0105045, IMG submission 78089) | Freshwater microbial communities from Lake Fryxell liftoff mats and glacier meltwater in Antarctica - MAT-02 (megahit assembly) | ecosystem: Environmental > Aquatic > Freshwater > Ice > Liftoff... | reverse complement strand
TTCCTGTAATCCGTTGAGTTTGATTATACCATAAAACTCATAACTCTGACACCAAACGTTTTGGATTAGTACTGAGAAAAAAAATATTAAAAATTTTTGCATAAAAGATTTTTTAATTAACATTATATTGTATTTTTGCCACAAATTTAAAACAATTTATCATGAAAACAAAATTCTTTATTTTTCTCGTAGCACTTTTTGGTGCTATCAATCTGGGAAATGCATCATTTCCAGTACAGAAGCAAGAGGCTTCTAGTGTCACAACTCAGGACCCGACAAAGGCTACTGATTCTCAACTTAAACAAGCTGAGCTATCTACTGCAAACACTGCAGTATATACTTCACCTGCGGTAGATGGATCAGGTGGTAAAAGTCAAGTTATTGCTTTGATTTTAGTATTTTTTGTGGGTGTTCTTGGCATTCACAGATTTTACCTTGGATACACTTGGCAAGGAGTTGTTCAGTTATTAACTGCTGGTGGTTGTGGTATCTGGGCATTAATCGATTTAATCAGAATCATCACTGGTGACCTTAAGCCTAAGGATCGAGATTACACAACAAAACTTTAGAATCTATTGTGGATTTTAGAAAAACCTTTAGTTTAATTATAAATGGTGCAGTAGTTACTGCACCATTTATTTTATTACTTCTACCAGTCGATTATTTTGATACAGGAGATAGTATTTGTTTATCAAAAGTTCTAGCAGGTATAGAATGTTATGGATGTGGAATGACAAGAGCTGTGATGCATTTTGTACATTTTGATTTTGCTGGGGCGTGGATGTTTAATAAATTATCCTTCTTAGTCGTACCAATGCTTTTTCCGTTATGGGTCAAAAGCTTACTAATCGTGCTGAATAAACCACTTCCTAGATTTATGGTAAAATGGATGTAAACTAACTACGTTTCACTTATCGTTTATTGTGCGATTCATATTTGCATTATTTAATATACTAATAGGTAATACAAAATAGTCCAATAAATTCATGTTTTTCATTGATTCTTCTTCAGAAAAATCTATAGCACGGGCTATGCAGGTATTTTCTTCATCAACTGAATAAAAGATTTATTTCTTTATTTCGAACTATTTTATAAATACTATTGGTAATATGATTACTTTCAATTTCTAAATATTTGAGTAATAAACCATTTTAAAGACAAAAAAAACCCCAATGCTAAATCACTGAGGCTTTCTATTTTAACTATCTAAATGAACTATGAATTTCTATAATTACTTATTCTGACCTTAAGTCTATATACTAACCAATACATGACAGGTACTACGATAAGTGTAAGGAAAGTTGCAAATGTAAGACCGTAGATCACTGTCCACGCCATTGGACCCCAGATAGCTGTGTTGTCTCCACCTATGAAAAGATTTCCATTCCAGGTGCGAATGAAACTAAAGAAGTCAAAATTAAAACCTATCGCCAATGGGATCAAACCGAGAACAGTAGTGATTGCGGTCAATAGTACGGGCCTCAATCTAGTGCCTCCGGATTTGATGACGATGGCTTTTACTTCTTCTCTAGATAACTCATCCTCACTCTGATATCCCAGCTCTTGAGAGCGCCGTTTGCGTTCCAGTTGGATAAAATCGAGTAGTACGATGGCATTATTAACTACCACTCCTGCTAGCGATATGATACCTACTCCTGAGAATATCACAGAAATAGTAGTACCTGTGATACTGTATCCCAGGAATACTCCTATCGTACTGAACCCTACAGAAGCTATCACGATAAATGGTATAGAAAGTGAATTGAACTGAGATACTAGTATCAAAAAGATCATAAATATAGCAACTAAAAAGGCATTGGACAAGAACGCCATATCTTCAGCTTGTTGCTGCTGCTCTCCAGTGAACTCGTAAGTATATCCGTCTGGCATATCGTATATGGCCATTTCAGATTTCAGCTTAGAGACGATCTCATTTGCATTAAATCCCTTGAGGACGTTGGACGAGATAGTCACTACACGCTGAGAGTTTTTACGTTTGATAGAGTTGTAGGTAGAGTTGTATTCTGTTTTGGCTACAGCCGAAATAGGTACTTGTACTAGACGGCCATTAGCAGGATTCCTAAAGGTAATCTTCTGATTCATCAGCTCATCGATATTATTGCGAGAGCTGTCATCTAGTCTCACCATGATGGGATATTCGTCTTCACCTTCTTTAAATTTAGAGACTTCCTTACCGAATACTGAAGTACGAAGTGCCATAGCTATGCTGTAAGTCGATAACTCATATCTACGGGCAGCCTCTCTATCTATACGTACCAATAGTTCGGGCTTACCGATAGAAACGTCTGATTTTAGCTCTTCGATACCACCTATATTTTGGTCATTTATGAAGGACTTTAATCTTTCGGACAGTACTAGTAAGGTATCTATATCATCACCTCTAACTTCTAAGTTTACAGGCTTACCAGCGGGTGGACCACTTGCGTTTTGATCGATAACGATCTCTACGCCTGGTAGATCTTTTACCTCAGCTCTCAATTCTGATAGGATTTCAGCAGTTGAGATGCCTTGTCTATCTTTGTAAGCTAGAAACGAAATGGTAATCCTAGCTTTGTTAGGTGTGACACCTGGTTCCGGTGGTGCATTAGGATCTGAGGTGTTTTCGCCTATCTGAGTGAGTACAGCCTCTACGATTTGTCTTTTATCTTTTAATCTATTTTCGATTCGTTCTTCTACGATTTTGACTACTTTGTTGGTTGCTTCTATGTCTGCACCAAGCGGCAATTCTACGAAGGCATTGATATATAACGGATCTGCTACAGGAAAGAACTCTACTTTTGGTTTGCGGACGATTAATAAAAATATCGAGAAAAACATCAAACCTATGGTTCCTAATAGTATTTTGACAGAGTGATTCAGTGAAATACTCACAAAACTATCATAAGCATGCTCTAGTTTTGGCAAGAAGTTATTTTGGAATTTATCTGCGGCATTTCTGATAAAGAAAAAATTAACTATAGTAATCAAAGCTACGATCATCATCAGATTGCCCGCCCAAGTGATACGTATCAGGTACATGATTAGGCCAAGGCCGAGCATAATAAGTACTGTACGTGTGATATTTTTTACTCTTTTGGCACGGATAGCTGGATCGGTTGCTAAGGCATCTATTTTCATATATCGCTTAGCGATCACAGGATTAATAACTAGTGCTACTAAAAGCGATGAAGTTAATACAACTAGTAAAGTAATAGGAAAAAATTTCATAAACTCACCTAAAATACCTGGCCAAAAACCTAATGGAATGAAGGCTGCTAGGGTAGTGGCTGTACTCGCTATGATAGGAACAGCTATCTCACCTACGCCATACTTGGCTGCTTGGATATTTGAGTATCCCTCCTGCTTATATCGGTACATATTTTCGACGGCCACGATGGCATTGTCCACAAGCATACCGAGTGCTAGAATGAGTGCAAAGAGAACGACTATGTTAAGCGTGACGCCCATGATACTTAGGACGAGCACTCCCATGAGCATAGATAAAGGTATAGAGATACCCACAAATGACGCGTTGCGTAGTCCCAGAAAAAACAGCAATACTAATACTACTAGGATTACTCCTGAAATGATGCTATTCTCAAGATTAGATACTTCGCTTCTAGTGTTTACAGATTGGTCGTTAAATAGGCTGATTTTAAGGTCATTTGGCAAGTCTAGTTTAGCTTCGTCTATGACTCTCATGAGATTGTCAGAAGCGTCGAGTAGATTTTGTCCACGTCTTTTGATGACATCTAGTGATATTACTGGTAGCCCATCTGCTCGCGAGTAACTAGCGCGTTCCTTATAACCGTAGATTACTTTGGCGATATCTTTGAGGAAAATCGGACGTTGGTTTTCACTTTTGATGATGAGGTTTTCGATTTCGGTAACGTTAGTAAACTGCCCGATGACTCTTAGACCTCTTTTGAAGTCATTATTGGTGATCTCACCGCCTGACATAGTAAGGTTTTCGGCAGATACAGCATTTTCTATATCACCGAATGATACCTTCAGCGACTGCATTTTAAACAAGTCTACATCTATTTTTATCTCGCGCTCTAGTGAACCTTTGAGGTTGACTTTTGAGACTTGCTTGATATTTTCAATTCTATCTTGTAGGATTTCGGCATATTTTTTAAGATCGTCATTGCTATAATTACCTGCTATATTGACGGTAACTATCGGAATATCCGAAAAGTTGATTTCCAGCACTGTTGGTTCGTCTTTGAGATCATCAGGTAGTTCGGATTTTGCCTTGTCAACAGCATCTTTTACCTTTCTTACCACGATTTCCATATCTAGATCTGCTTCAAATTCTGCGATTATAATCGAAAAATCTTGAATAGACGTAGAGTTGACATTTTTGATTCCTGTGGTATTCTCTAGTTCTTTTTCTATCGGTCTAGTGATGAGGTTTTCGATTTCTTCTGCCGAGTTTCCAAAGTAAGGCGTATTGATAAATACAGTAGGTAGTGAAGCTTCTGGAAATTGTTCCTTTGGCATACCATTATAGGCACTTATACCCATCACAAAGATGAGCACGGCGAGCAAAAATATACTTGTGCTATTATCTACGGCAAACGAAGTCAAGCTAAACTCCTTAAGACTTTGTTTGTCTGGTATAGGGCTGTTATTGTTGTTATCCATTATTTTATTTTCCACTTTGATTAAACTTAATGCATATTGTTATTTGTCAGAAGGGACTAATTCTGTAATCAATGGTTGACCTTCGGATACGCTTTTTGCACCTTTGACTATGATTTCATCGTTTGCACTTAGTCCAGTGGTTATAACTATTTCGTTATGTGCACTTTCACCTGTGGTAATATATGTTTTTAGAGCTACTTTCTTATTATTTTCGTTTTTCACAATATATAGATACTTCTTGCCGGAAACTTCTTGTTGAATCAAATCTACGGGAATGAAAAGCGCATTTTTTTCAGTATAGTCGTTTACTTTTATGACGGACAGCAAGTTAGGTTTTAGTTCACCGTTCGTATTGTTCATAGCGATCTCAATTTTAAAAGTTCTATTGGCCGGATCTATGGTTCTGCCTAGTTGTGTTACTTTTTCGGTCACTTCTTTTGCTAAAGCTGGAAAAGAAATAGCTACTTTTTCGCCTACTTTTACTTTGCCGAGGAATGTCTCGGGTGCATCTGCTACTACTTTTACCTTAGTAGTATTGATGATCGTAACGATAGGCACAGAAGGGCCACTCATTTCACCTTGTTTTAGGTAAACTTTATCTACTATACCTGTGATAGGGGCATAAACATTCTTCTTTTTGAGTTGAGTATTAAGTGTTTGGATGCTTTTTTCTAACCTCTCCTTACTATTTTTCGTTTGGAGATACTGCACCTCCGAACCGATGTTTTGATCCCAAAGTCTTTTTTGACGATCATAAACTTCATTAGCTAGGTCAAGGGACTTTAATATTTCATCCTTTTGCCTATCCATACTCTCTACGTCCACACTTGCGATAAGTTGACCTTTACTGACCTTATCACCTTCTTTTGCTTTCATAAAAGTGATACGTCCACCCATTTCGCTGCTGACATTGTATATATCGTCTGTGATGACTGATGCTTGCAGCTCTACATATCTGTTAAAATCTTGCTTGATTACAGTCATAGTAGTAACTTGTAGAACACTTAATTCTTGTTTAGGGTCTGCTTTGGCAATTTCATCTTGAAGTATTTTTGCCTCTGATTCTAAAACAACGATTTGGTTAGTTTTTTCTAACAATAAAGCTTTTTTCTCTTCTAGTGTGTTGGTTTCTGTTGAAGCGTTTTTGCAGCCTAACGCAAATGTGATTACACTAAGGGTTATTAAAGTTAATTTTGATAATGTTTGCATATTGGATTGAGTATTATATTTTATTGTAAAAATTTGGGTCTTTATTTTAGATTTTTCCTATTGCGGTGAGCAACTCTACTTTTGCAGACAATAGGTCATAAAGTGCGTTTGTATAGTTGGCTTGTGCGGAGTACAGTTGACTTTCGGCTTGTGTCACCTCTATACTAGAACCTACACCTTCTTTAAATTTGATTATGGTTTTGTCATAAATATTTTGGGCTGAGGCAACTGATTTTTGTCTATTTCCTAATACATTCTTAGAAGTATAAAAACTATTGTAAGCATTGGTAACCTGTAGTGTAATGGCATTTTCTAGATTTTCTTTATCCAAGGCTGTCTTCTCTTGGTTGAGTTTTATTTTTTGGATTTTGGCTGATTTGTCACCACCATCATAGATAGGTATGTTGATGCTTACACCTACTAGGGACTGTGGTATCCATCCAGTCTGTGTGTTGTCAAAAAGATTTTGGCGCTGGAGATTGGCTTGTGCTGTAGCGATAGCTCTAGCAGTAGGTAGGTATCCTGCTTTGGTCCGTTTGTAATCAAGTTCATTAAGGGATTGCTGTAGCGTGATAAGCTCATATTCTGGTCGCTGTGTATAATCTATGTCGGGGTTGCCACCAAACTCTCTAATTTCATTGTCTTGAAGGACGACGTTTAACGTTTCGGAGAGCGTTATGTCTTCGTCGAGTGGAAATCTCATCTGATATTTCAGTACATTTTTAGACACCTGTATGAGTTGGTCAACTCTAGTCATTTCGATTGATAGATTATCATACGAAAGCTGCAATCTATCCACATCAAGTGACTCAGCAAAACCATTGGTAAATAATGCCTTGGTTTCGTTTAGCGACTTTGTCAATACAGAGAGATTTTTACTAATGATATCTTTGTTTTGAATAGCGATCAGAGCACTGGCGTAAGCTTTTGTGATATTGGATCTGATTCCCATTTCGGTTATGTCTAGATCTTTGGCTATTAACTCTTTGTATAGTTTAGAAGCCTTCACCCCGAATAGATAAGCACCATCAAATAGCATTGCACTTAACTCTAGTCCGCCTGTCAGCGTATTGGGTTGAAAAAGTGTGAATTGAAAGGTGTTGGGTGCACCCAAATCCCGCTTCGGTATTACATTTTCATCAAAAAGTACGCCATAAACACTAGGTGTGATAAAGTCAGCAACGGGTTGTGAGGGGACTATTAGATAATGCTGAAAAGCAACCGTACCATTAAGTTTAGGCATACCCGTTGCCCTAAATTCTTTGATGGATTGCACAGCTGTTTGTATGCCTATTTCTTTTATTTTAACATCATTTGAGTTTTTGAGACCGTAATCTATGGCTTGCGACAAGCTAAAACTGCTTTGAGCTTGTAGGCGGGTGATAAAGTTAGAAGTGAAACGAGTGTTAAATCCACTCAATATTGGTCCCATGACCAAAAGAAAGGCAACTAATGAATTTTTATTGTTAAACATGTGATTGATATGATTTTATATTAATTTATTAATCAAATTTAAGCTTTGTTAGCATCTCTCTGCCTTGCGGTGTCACGATTCCATAGATATGATAAGAGATCAATTGTTTATAAAGAGTGACCTTAGGGAAGCTATCTTGAGGAAAATATGTTTCGTCAGTTATCCCTCTTGTCATATATATGTATAGTATGGAAATGATTTCTGGTGATATATCTTTTCTGTAATTGCCTTCTTTTTGTCCTTTTTTTATATTATTAAAAATGACATCATGGATAAAATGGAAGTGATTATTTTCTATTTTGTCCCATGTCTGAGGATGATACTTTTTCAAATCATAAGTAAGAGAGGGCGAAATCCTGCCTAGGAATTTGATGATATGGTTAGAGATATTTACCATTTCTTCTAGGGCATTGTTAGATGATTTTAATAAATCTTGAATTTCTAAGCGATCCGTTGCAATATGTCTTTCCACTATCTCCGATACGAGCTCATCTTTGTTGGTTATACTTTCGTACAATGTTTTTTTTGAGATCGCCATTTTTCTACATATATCATCCATGCTGACACTTTTGATTCCATATTTGAGAAAAAGATCGAATGCCGCTTTAAAAATATTGTTTTTTATATCCATGATACAAAGATAAACTATGGAAACTAAAATATGTTTTAAAGTTTTCATAGTTTACAAAAGTTTAACATTGTCTTTATTATTGCAATGTTAAAAATCAAACAAAGTTGTAGTATAATCTTCAAATAAACTACTTTTATGGCTTATTTAATATCCATACGTTATGCAGCACAAAGTACATGACTACATTAGAAATATCAATTCATTGAGACTGACAATAGTTATATTGGTTTGTGTACATATTTTGACTTTAAGTGGTTGTAAACCTGAGCCAGCATCAAAAATCAATGACCTTGCAATCGAGAAATTAAAGGACACCTTGATTGCCGAAGTCTGGCTGCAAGACACTAGTTTTCTAAAGATAGTAGATGGATCATATATATTGCCATGGAGCTATATGCTAAACACAAAACTAGAAAAAGCATACAGTGACACTTTAGGTATGGATGTGAGTTTGCCTTTATTTTCGGACACGCTTCAGTGGTTAAATCACAAAATAGTAACCGTAGAGGGTTTTTATATCCCCGTAGATGAGACTGGTGATGCAGATATAGTAGTACTTTCGGCATTTCCTTTTTCTCAATGTTTTTTTTGTGGGAAGGCTGGGGTAGAGTCCATCATAGACGTAATGCCTAGCGAAAAACTGGGATCTATCAAAATGGATCAAAAAATAAAAATGAGAGGCCGCCTTAAGCTTAACCGAGAAGACTTTAACTATCTCATCTTTATGCTCGAAGACGCAGTGCTGGTTCGTAAGTAATCAACCTCCTGCTTTTTTAGTGCTTTTGTAACCTTGCTCTAGGAGTATAATTAGTATTTTTTCTCTATGGTTGCCTTGGATCAATATCTCATTATTTTTGACTGTTCCGCCTACGCCGCATTTTGATTTTAGCAATTTACCTAAGGATTCTAAGTCTGCCTCTTTTCCTATCCATCCTTTGATTAGCGTCACTTCTTTGCCTCCTCTAGATTTGCGATCTATATGCAATCGAAGCTCCATATTGCTGTTGCTAAGTTTTGATTCTTTCTCTTCGGTTATATCTGGTGCATTCTCAGGATTACCTAGGGCTCTGAACGCATCCCAATCTAGTACTGTTTTTTTTTCTTTTGCCATCTATTTATCCTATTTTTGATATGTGAAATCAATTATTTTTTAAATTGCCATTAGTGATCATTCGTAATATTTGTAATCCTAAGTCACCCACACCCACAGATGAATTGCTCAAGACGACAACTGCTTTATTTAAGTGATCTATTCTCCCTATAAATGCGGTATGACCTGAGGTAAAACCAGTATTGATGGTGACTAGGTTACTGCCCATCATCACAAAATGCCAGCCCAAGTTCTGATACAATTTAGCGTTAAATGACCGTTTGCTTTCGTTTTCGTTCCACTCGTCATGTATTGGATCTTTTAGTTTTTCATTTAGATGAAACTGTGTATAGAGCAGTAAGTCATTTATAGAAGATTTGATGCCTTCTGATCCTTTAAAAGATGCAAAAATCCACGGGCCTACTTGCTTTCTGCTTCTGTCGTGACCGGGAACCGTCACCATTTGCTTCTGCTCTTTGAGATCTACGAATGTGTCTTCTAGATTCAACTTGTCTAGCAAGTAAGCCGATAACGCATCTTCGTAGCTGTCCTCTGTGGTGTGTTCAATGATGAGTTCTAAGAGGGCATAATTGATGTGGCTATACCTAAAAGTAAAGTTTTCAGGAATATAATCACGATAGTAGATTAATAAGTCTAAAGTCGTGAAATTCGCATAAGGGTTCTGTGTATATTTTTCTTTCTTTCCGAATCCTTTAGGTAGCTTAGGCAAACTAGATTGGTGATTGAGTAAATCTAAAATCGTCACTTCAGATAGTCGCGGATTCCTGTATATCTCTGGTAAATATTGATTGATTTGACTGTTGTAATTGAGCTTACCTTCATCAACTAACGCATGTATGATATCGGATGTCATAGACTTGGAGAGGCTGCCGATCTCAAAAACATCGTTTACAGCAATTATGGAAGTCTTTTCTTTGTTTTTATATCCAAAACTTACAAAATATCGCTGATTGTTATCCAATACGCCTACTATGAATCCAGGTGTTTTTTTATAATCAATTTCTGTATCAAATTTAATAATTTTTTCTATCTCTGTTCTAAGGTCAGCTAACCTTGTAGCATGATCACTCAAGGCAACGGTCTGTGATTGTTGCGCACATATTGTATTGAAACTTATTAAATAAAGTGCGCAAACGAAAACTGATATGTATAGCTTATAAATCAAACTTATTATTTTATAAATTGCTTGTCTGTAAGAGAAACAAGAAATTCTTCTAGGTCTATTTTCTCTTGTTCGGTAAGATTAAGTGGTTTTATGAGTATCGAATCTAGGCCTATAGGATTTTTTACAACTTTATATACATCATCGTAGTAGTCTATCACTTCTCTAAGTGTAGCAAAACTTCCATCGTGCATATATGGTGCAGTTACTGCTATGTTTCTAAGGCCTGGAACTTTAAATTTGCCAAAATCAGCAGGAGATTTAGTGATATTACCCCTTCCTCTATCCGCATACATTTGTTCATCATAAAGGCCTACGTTTTTGAAGGCATCATCGGTAAAGTCAGGACCAAAATGACAATCAAAACACTTCGCTTTGTCTGACATAAATAATGTTCGGCCTCTGATGGCTGACTCGGACATCTTATTTGGTTTATCTTGCATCCAAGCATCAAATTCTGTATTGGATGTCTCAAGTGATGCCACAAAGCTAGCTATAGCTTTGGCAATATTTGAGGGGTTAGGTTCTTCTTGGTATATTTTAGCAAAGGCTTCATTATATTCTTTGACCTCCGTCAGCCTAGCAGCTACGCTTTGCATATCAAATTTCATTTCCTTGTGATCTTCGATTGGAAAATGTATTTGATCGAACAAATCTCGAGCCCTTCCATCATAAAAAAATATACTTCTATCTGCCATGTTCATCACAGAGGGTGAGTTGCGCGTACCTTTTGCACCATAAACACCAATACTTACTCTAGCGGTATCAGCAAATGCAAACTCAGCTATATGACATGATGCACAACTTACAGATCTATCAACCGATAATAATGGGTCGTGAAAAAGTTTATCGCCTAGTGCTACCTCGTCTTCTATCGTCAAGGCAACACTTGCACTCATTATTATGCCGATACATAAAAGACCGAATATATACTTAATCATAATACTATTAGAAATTAGAAAATATCAATCTTTGGCGAGTGATGAATTTGCTTAATTATTTGCTTCATCATTCTATATTAAAGCATCAAAATACAAAATTATTTGCAAATATTTAATTATATTTTCTAAAAAACTCACTTACTAGTGAATTTATCGAAAACTTAACTAATTTTACTCTCATATTGGGTAGAAATGCTAGTTATCCTTTCTGAAAAGTCAATAAATATAGTAAATGAAAACAATCTTTAATACAGTTAATGCCAATATCATAAGGCAAGTATTTTTTTTACTCATCATATTGATGATAGGTTGGGTGATTCTAGTAGAGTTGTATTTTGTGTTTGCGGGATTTCTAGGCGCAGTGACCCTATATTTAATTTTACTTGATTGGATGAAAAACCTAGTAGAAGTTAGGAAGTGGCCTAGATGGTTGGCTGCAGTTGTGCTCATATTGCTTACTCTCGTCGTGATTATTATACCGATTGTTTATTTGGTGAGCTTATTTATAGAGCGCATATTGCCGTTTATTCAAGATCAAACGATGATTACTAATAGCTTTAATCAAATCAATCAGTATCTGGTGAGTAACTATCAATTAGACTTGCTCAAAGAAGAAAATGTAAATAAAATAGTCAATGAAATCATCAATTTTGGGCAGTCTGCCATCAATGGTACTATGGCCGCTCTAGGCAATATAGCCTTAATGTATATAGTGGTTTATTTCATGTTTGTTAGTTACAAGGAAATAGAGAATTGGCTCAAGGAATCTTTACCCCTAAAGAGAGGAAACTCAGATTCATTGATATCTGAAGTAAAAAACTTAGTAGTGAGTAATGCGGTAGGGATACCTATCGTTGCTACTATCCAAGGACTAGTTGGTTTGGCTGGTTATTGGATGTTTGATGTGGAGATGTATGTCATATTTAGTATTCTCACTGCTCTTTGCTCAGTGATACCAGTGGTAGGTACAATGATTGTTTATCTGCCTATAAGTATATATCTATTGGCTACGGGAGATCAGTGGAATGGGGTGGCAGTGCTTATATATGGTCTGGTAGTCATAGGATCGGTAGATAATCTAGCTCGGTTTTTGGTACAAAAAAAGATTGCTGATGTCCACCCGTTAATCACACTTCTAGGTGCTATTTTTGGATTAAATTTATTTGGTTTTCTAGGCATTATTTTTGGACCTTTGATGTTGTCATTATTTTTTATATTAGTAAGAATATATCATGATGAGTTTGCTAAAAATATAATAAATAACGACAATTAAATTAATTTCATCAAAATACAGCTTAAATTTGGCTTATAAAGTAATGATTCCAATCATTATTTTTAGGATTTGTTAGATATCTGGTATTTCGGCATAATTTTGGGAGTACCATCGGCGACGTATAAGGTCTTGTCAAGATTTAATAAACGTTTTAGGATTTGTTAGATACAATTGCAATTAAATATCAAATAATAGGAAGTGTTATGGTTAGATTAAAAACATACTTCTTTTTAAGTATCATTTATTTACTCAGTGGTAACATTGATGGCCAAAGTCTGAATTGGATATATAAAGTAGGTGGGATCAATGCAGACTATGGTAGTGGCGTAGGAGTAGATACTGATCAGAATATCTATGATATTGTTGATTTTACTGGTACGGCATCCATAGGGTTTAATATCAATTACACTGCTAAAGGCGCGTCAGACATTTTGCTTCGTAAAAGCACTAACCTGGGTATTAGACAATGGGTAGCGCAGATAGGGGGCAAAGGAGTAGATAATGGCTATGACCTTAGTTTTGATGCTACAAATAACGTTTACGTGACGGGCACGTTTAAAGACACACTTTTTTATAATAATACTCCATTACTTAGTGTTAATTCGTTTTCTAATGGTGTTTTTATAATTAAGATCAGTCCTGCGGGCAATGTTATATGGTCACGCAAGTTTGAGTCTTTAACTTTTATCCAACCCACAACTATAACTAACATTGGAAATACTGAAGTCCTAATTTCAGGAAACTTCGAAGGTACTGCCATTTTTCGTAGTACATCACAACCCCTTAGTCTGACCTCAAAAGGATCTACAGATATCTTTTTTATAAAGATCAACGCAGTTAGTGGCGAACCTAATTTTTTGAGACAAATAGGTGGTTCAGGTCAGGAGCTAGTCAATCAGCACGCAAGCGATAACGCAGGAAATATTTTTCTGGCGGGTGAGCATAGAGCAAGTTTTGATGCAGACCCTAGTGATAGTACTCATATCATACCTAATAGTGGCAATTTAGATGGATTTTTGATAAAATACAATAGTGATTTTCAGTTCACATGGGCAAAAGACATAGGCGGTTCAGGGATAGATAATGTTAGATCTATAGCACTAGATCGAAGTAGAAATGTAATTATCACCGGTGGTTTTTCTAGCACAGTAGCGTTTGGTACAGGGTCTAATCTGATTAAAGTATCAAAAGGAAGCATTGATATATTCCTAATTAAATATTCAGAAACTGGAGTTCCACAATGGCTCAATACTTTTGGTAACACCGAAAACGACCAAGGCAGCAATGTTATCGTTAACCGCAACGACGTTATATACTTAGGAGGTACATTTTCAGAAGCTGTTGATTTTAATCCATCAATCGCATTCAAAAACGAATCAGTTTCGTTCGGTGGTTTAGATATCTTTGCGGCTATATATAACCAAGATGGTACTTACAACAGTCATTTTAGTTATGGGGGACAAGCAAATGAACAATTAGCCAATTTTGCTCTCAAAACTAACGGTGAATTGATATCCGTAGGTGGCTTCGGTGCCGTAGTTGATTTTGATCCAACCTCTAGTAGTGCCAATATATTTGCAAATGGGGGATTAGATGGTTTTATGGTTAATTTTTCAGTTTGTGTTTTTCCTTATCTAAAAACAGTTTTTGCAGTCCGTCCTATAGTTTGTCTAAATGATAGAGCTGTCATAGTGGTGCAAGAGGGCTACCTAAATAGTGCAACTCAGTGGTCATGGCAACGTGACAGTTGTAACAATATAACCTTTGCAAGCGGAGATTTCATAGACTTACTAGCAACAAGAAATATAACATATTTTGTACGTGGATTTGGTGGTTGTGTCAATTCAGATCCTTGTAAAAAAATAGATATTAAGGTTTTTAGAGACAGTATTAAGTATCAAAACATAAAAATTTGTCAAGGTGATACACTGAGCGTAGGCAATAGTCGATACACTTCACCAGGCACATTTGTGGATAGTTTGGCTTCTGTTTCAGGTTGTGACAGTGTCATCGTCTCGGAGATAAGCGTGTTTCCCAAGTACTTTCAGACCGTCAGTATCAGTATTTGTATGGGTGATACACTCAAATTAGGAAATTCAAGATATACACTAGCAGGCAATTATACTAAGATCTTTCAGTCTATCAACGGATGCGATAGTACCATTGTGATCAACCTGACAGTAAAGCCTATACTGATAGAAAATGTAAGAATAAATCTTTGCAGAGGCGATTCTATACGTATCAGGAATATCGTTTATAGAGAAGGTGGCACATTTATACAAACTTCTAAAAACACCAACGGATGTGATGATTTATTGATTATCAACATAAAGCTAATCCAAACTAAATTTAACAGAAGTAGCACCATTTGCGAAGGCGAGTTTATTAAGATAGGTAACAATAACTATTTTCAGAGTGGCACCTACTTAGACAGCTTAAAGTCGGTTTTTAGTTGCGACAGCATTATTACAACTAATCTTACGGTTAAACCTAACGCTTCTACAACTCAGGAGTTTGACTTATGCTTTGGCGAAACAGTGCAAGTAGGGAGTAAGACTTATGGAAATGTAGGTATCTTTAGAGATACGTTGATCAATAAGCTTGGCTGCGATAGTCTCATTACGACTTTTATCAATAATCTTACACCTCAAATCATAATAGATCAATCTATCAAATTATGCGAAGGTGATAGCCTCAAAGTAGGCAATAAGTTATATTTTTTAAATGGGATGTACAGAGATACACTTCAGAGCAATCGCAGCTGTGATTCTATAGTAAATACTGCGATTACTATCATCCCAAAAGATTACAGCTTTAGTTTTGACTTATGTCAAGGTACTTCTTTTCCATTTTTTGATACGACTTATACTACATCAGGTCAGTTTACAAAGCGTTTTGTAAACAGTATAGGCTGCGATAGTATAGTAACCTTAAACTTGTCCTTAAAGCCCGTCGTTACCACTTCCCAAAAGTATACATTTTGTGATGGGGATACCATAAGGGTAGCGGGCAAAAGTTATACAGAAGCAGGAAATTACGTAGATTCGCTTAATACAATATTTGGTTGCGACAGTATATTGAAAATTTCAATTGTTAAGCGAGTAATTGAGGTACCTCTTGATTATACGCTTTGTTTTAATCAGACTGTGGTCGTCAACAGAAAGACATATAATAAAACTGGATTATTTAGAGACACGATTATCACACAGAATAAATGTGACAGCATATTGGAAATCAATGTCAAAATATCAGAAGTATTGCGAAAAGACACCGTATTTAATATATGTCGTGGTCAAAGCATAACGGTAGGATCTTCGGTATATGCTAATGCGGGTCAATTTACAGAAGTCATTAAAAACAAACAAGGGTGCGACAGTTCTGTAGTATTTGAAATCAAGATTGTAGATTTTGTACCTATATTTTCAGTATCAAGGGATACACTCAAAACCCAAAGCGTATTGGGCGCTAGTTATCAATGGTTTCAATGTACACCTACAGGACAACGAATCATGATCTTAGGTGCTGTTCAGGCTACACTTGCCTTCCCTAAAAGCGGCTTGTACGCACTGGGAGTAACTTACCTGGGTTGTACTTACTTTACCGATTGTATATTTGTGATGCTGACGGCTACAGATGATATAGGTAGTGAATTGATGGAGCAAGTTACAGTCTATCCTAATCCAACGGATGATTTGCTTTTCGTAAATACATCTATTCCTATCGATTACAAATTACTCGATTTGCATGGTAGAGAAGTAAATAACGGAACTTTCTTACCGATTGATAATCAAAGGATAAGCCTTAAAGAATTAGCGCCAGCTATTTATATATTGGAGTTGAAAACAAATATAATGGTAAAACGTATCAGGATCATAAAACAGTAATTAGTCAAAACTTAGTATCAAGACAGTAAATCAAATAAAATAGTTTTGTGTGAATCGTAAGATTAGATTAGGAATGATAGGCGGTGGTCCAGGTGCGTTCATAGGTTCAGTTCATCGAATGGCAGCAGCACTCGACGGTCAGTACGAACTAGTAGCAGGCGCATTTAGTAGTGATCCAGCTAAGTCTAAACATATAGGAGAGGAGTTGTTTTTAGACCCAGCTAGAGTTTATGATACCTATCATGAGATGCTCACTGCTGAGCAAAATCTTTCTGCTGATGTACGAATTGATGTGGTTGCAATTGTCACGCCCAATCACTTACATTTCGGCCCGTCTGTTATGGCCTTGGAAGCAGGATTTCACGTTATATGCGATAAGCCAGTTTGTCATCAGCTTATAGATGCTTACACGCTCAGGGATGTTGTCAAAAGAACAGATTTGATCTTTGCACTAACGCATAACTATACTGGATATCCTATGGTCAAGCAGGCAAAATACTTCGTTAATAATCATAAGCTGGGCAAAATCCGAAAAGTCATAGTTGAATACCCACAGGGTTGGTTATCCACATTTATCGAAGGTGACGATCACAAACAAGCCGCTTGGCGTACAGATCCAACTAAATCTGGCTCAGCAGGTGCCATGGGCGACATAGGTACTCATGCCGAAAACCTAGCAGAATACATCACTAGTCTCAAAATCACAGAACTTTGTGCAGATCTTTCGATCATGGTAGATGGACGAAGACTGGATGATGATGGCAATGTACTTTTACGTTTTGATAATGGTGCTAGAGGTATCCTTCATGCATCTCAGATTGCTGCTGGTGAAGAAAACAATCTCAAAATTCGTGTATATGGCGAACTAGGTGGCCTCGAATGGTCACAAATGGAACCCAATTCATTGATCGTACGATGGTCGGATAAGCCTACCCAAATATATAGAACAGGTGGTGCTGACGTGTGCGATGCAGCTATGGCTAACACTCGTGTTCCCGCAGGTCATCCAGAAGGTTATCTAGAGGCTTTCGCCAATATCTATAAAAATGTAGCTACCGCCATTAGAGCTTACGGATCTGCTAACTTCGAGGTATCAGATTATGACTTCCCTACAATAGATGATGGAGTGAGAGGTATGGAGTTTATAGAAAAAGTGATCCAATCTAGCAATGGAGATGTTAAGTGGGTGAAAATGTAACTCGATTAACTACTTGCAAAATCACTACTCCAATATATTAGGTAGGTTCTTTAGCACAAAAGGTGAATTGTAAGTAGCTGACGAATCTAGATTGATTCCTTGCAGCAACGATCCATAATCTATTTTGAGGACGAAGTTGATATTTTCGCCTTTTCGAGTGGTTAGCGACTGACCCTTAGCAAATGGTATCGGTTGTCCGCCTAGGCTTAGACGATAGTTGTCAGTTTTCTCAAGCATCCTAGTAGTATCGGTTAGGATTTTAAATTTAGATACATTGAATGAGAAATCTATAAACGCGCCATTTGCATTTACTAATTTGGAGGCTTTTGCCAATGGATGAGTATTGGGCAAACCTACAAAAGTCTTGTTGGTAAAGTTGGTGTCCAATCCTAAAAAAAATCCAAAATCTTTAAAATCACCATAATTTTTTACCGTGCCTATTTTGATTTGTGGTGTCGTAGCTCTTATGAGTTTGACATCATCTGCAGGACAATAGGTTTTGTCTGAGGTGCATATTTGCTCTATTATGGTAGGTTTGCTATTATCAAGCTTAGTCAGTTCAAAATCACTAATATAAAATCTGACGTCACTGATTAAATAGTATTGATCCAAGTCATTTTTTAATAAACTATCAGCTCTGTATTTGACACCATTTACTTCGTGCGTTATATCTATCACAATCGATGGAAATACGCAGCAAGTCTCGCAACCATCGTCAGCGGATACGTCATAATTATTAGCCAGTAAGTCTAGACAACCTTCCGTGCGAGTATAACAGCTAGACGTCACCAGAGTAATCACAAAGGCAATCATAACTCCAAAGTGAGCAGATCGATTAGATATAAGAGCTTTTTTATTCAAACTTAAGCCAGATCATGCGTTTGGAAAAATCTCTTTATAAATCTTAGCTACCATTTGTTTGACCTGAGCCGAAAATTCTTTCTCCATGATCCAATGGTAGTAACTTTGCTCCATTCTGAATACTTTTGTCACAGGTTGACCTATGTATTTACCAAAGTTAAAAATGACTTCGCCGTTAGAATTGATTTTTAATCGATTGGTAATGTCCATCATATTATCTTCATGGATAAAAGCTGCAATTTTATCTACTTCTTGGGTGATAGGTTGGGGATCTACTTTCCCATCAGCATCTACATAATCTACACCTGCATACTTGCGAATCTGTCCTTTAAACACTTCTACTGTTGCACGTGTATCAGCA
>Ga0105045_10001578_pt1 | contig 18778 bp, 8 predicted proteins | sample MAT02_FD_78089 | JGI IMG/M metagenome (GOLD analysis project Ga0105045, IMG submission 78089) | Freshwater microbial communities from Lake Fryxell liftoff mats and glacier meltwater in Antarctica - MAT-02 (megahit assembly) | ecosystem: Environmental > Aquatic > Freshwater > Ice > Liftoff... | reverse complement strand
CTCATTATAGACACATCGCTACAGGTTTTGTATGTAGCAAAAGTTTGCTAAGCTATCTGAATAACCTTTTTAGCAGAAATGAAACGAATTGAGAAAGCCTTTACAAGAGCAGGAGATAAAAGGTTCGCTGTTAATCCTCGGAACAGGGACAAGCGTCGGTGTTCCAGTAATTGGTTGTGGTTGCGAAGTCTGCGCCAGCACTAACCCTCGCAACCATCGAACCCGATGCTCGATTCTCTTAGGCTTGCCCCGTGGAAATCTGCTGATCGACACTCCGCCGGATCTTCGAGTTCAATTGATCCGGGAGAGAATTGCGCGGGTCGATGCGGTTGCTTTCACCCACGAACACGCAGATCACCTCCATGGGTTGGATGATTTACGGTTGTTTCCGTTTACACTCGGTCATCCCGTACCCCTGTTCTGCGAACCCAACGTGGAGGAAAGAATTCGCAAAGTGTTTGACTACGCATTTTCTAACTTCACCCCTACGCATCCGGGTGGGGCACCCCAACTTGAACTTTTACCGATTAACGGAACTCCGATCGATATTCTGGGGGAAACTCTGATTCCAATCCGCCTCATGCACGGTCCTCGGTTCCGCGTCCTTGGATTTCGGGTAGGGAACGTTGCTTATTGTACCGATGTAAAGACGATTCCAGATGAAAGCATGGCCAATCTCGAAGGACTAGATACCCTCATCTTAGGTGCCCTTCGTTGGTCATCCCATCCAACGCACATGTCGATTGAGGAGGCCCTGCTGACGGTAGATCGCTTACGCCCCAAAATGACCTTCTTGACGCACACCTCGCACGAATTGGAATACGAAGAGATGAATCGACTGTTGCCACCGCATGTTCAAATGGCGTTCGACGGCCAGAAGATTCCACTGACCAATTAGTCTAGTCTAGTCTGGCACAAATTTAAAAAACCGCACTGGCTCGCAATTGCAATGGTGGAGTCTTCCATGGCAAAATTTCTGCTTTTTACCGAACTAGTTTCCGGCAACTACGGCTTCATTGCGAACATAGGGATTGGCAATTGTCACGTGCTTTCCAGTCCCTGTTGGAGCCAGCGTTGGCGAGGATGATGAGATAATTCCTGAAGCATTCATCTGCACATTCGACTCACCAATCGACCACTGTACTGGCGATTGCTTCGGTCGAATGTGGTAGGAAGAATTTCCTCCCAAACGAGAATTCGAGGCGAATGGACTATCTCCGTAGGGCCTTTCGTATCGGCGACCGTAGTAGACTGGTGGGAAAATCGCGAAGTATGGTGGCGTAGGCAACCGATACGCGTAGCTGTAGTCATAGGAACCTAGGAAAGGATTGCCGTAAAAAGCATCGAAAGCTTGAGCACTCGGTGCTCCTGTCGATAGACTCGCAAATACAACAACGGCTATCAGCGAAAATCGACGAACCATGGCAAGCCTCATTGGAGTTATTCCTCAACTAAGCCCGAAGGAGACCAACTTGTAGTGGTGTTGGAAAAACCCTATTCTGACATGGATCTACTCTAATCAGCAACGAAAGAACTTCAACAAGACTGTATTAAGAAACGCAAAAAATTTGGGAAACGCAAAAGTTGTGGAATCTACTTTTTCATCCATTACTCTTTCCGCGAGCTAAACCAACCACGTTTAGGTCGCTCTTCGTTGTTCGGGGATTTTGACCGATCCTGTGCCTGGGAAGCGGGCCCCTCGGTTTGTGGCTTTTTTGAGATTGGCTTCGTCGTTAATGAAGTTGGACGCGCGACAATTTTCTTAGGCTGGACCAAGTGCCCGACCGCATGCATTATCCGTTGTTGACACGCACCGCAAGTTACTGGCGGTTTGGGGATAGGCTTTCCACAATTTGGGCATAAAAAGGCCGCAGTAGGACGACCCGCCGCGGCCCAAAGCCCATTTATTTGGACAGAGGGGACCCAGTTCGAGTCACCCTTTCGAATCAAAGTGTCCTCATTGATCACGCCGTCACGAATTAGCTTGAGTAAATCGGGGCTTGCAATAGGCCCATTTTCTTCAGCCTTTGCTGCTTGGCTTGCTCGGTAGTACCAATCCGTCATGAGCTAATCCCTTAGAACCTTGGGCACCTTCTGAAGAGGATGGAGGATCTCCCGGCAATATACCCCAAAACCAAGAAGAGCTTTAGAGAACGGCAAAGATCGGAGTTAAACAAACTTGTATTTCCCTGGCTCGTTGATAACAACCTCAGGTGCCTTGCCCCAAGCAAGTTCCTTAGGCAATAGATCTTGCTGAGAGTTCATCGCTTGCTCCCAAGTGATCGCTTGGCCGGAATAGCACGCTTCTCTACCCATGATAGCCAGCAGCGTACTCTTGCACATGTAATCGCCGTTATTGATAGGCGTTCCATCACGAATCGATTTGAATAATGCGACGTGCTCGAGATCGTACATGTTTGGTTGCTCGCCAGATCCATCATAAGCGTACTTCCAAGGTTTCGAGCCGCTGATCTCATTTGCGATCAGCTTTGCAGTTCCTTCCAAGCCAAAAACGTAATCCTCAGTTTCGTTAAAGCAACCTTCCATTTGACGAGTAGCTGCGTAGGTTTTTGTACCGTCAGCCCATTCGTACACGACGTAGAAGTGGTCATAGACGTCACCATATTCTTCGCTAGTTCTGACTTGTCGCCCGCCCAAACCATAGCAGCGAACTGGTGGCACGTCGTGACGCAACCATAGGGCTTTGTCAAGCGAATGAATAAACTGCTCGACGAAATGATCTCCACTTAACCAGCGATAGTACATCCAATTCAGAACTTGGTTATGCATCGGAGTCCAATCCGGTTGTGGATTCCTTATCCAAAGCGTGCTAGCCAGGTAGTTGGCTTGAGAAGTCTGTAACTTTCCAATCGCACCATCGGAGATTTTCTCCATGGTGGCCTTCATCCCAAGGTCGTACCGCCAGCACAGCCCTGAGACGAGAGATAGTCCTTTTTTCTCAGCAAGCTTTGAACTCTCCATTACACTTCGTACACCGACCGGATCGACAGCTACTGGCTTCTCGCAAAAGATGTGTTTACCGGCTTCAACTGCGGCAGCCATTTGCGCAGGACGGAATCCGGGAGGCGTACACAGTAGAACTACGTCAATGTCTGAATCGAGAACACGTTGGCAAGAATCCCAACCAGCAAAGCATTTCTCTTCTGAGACTGAATATTGCTCTTTCAGCGTTCGCTTCAAGAGCTTCTTACCTTGCTCTAATCGATCTTCAAACATTTCGCCAATCGCAGTCAATCGACACCCAGAATCGGCCTTCATTGCATCGCTAGCCGCACCGTTTCCGCGCCCTCCACAGCCAACTAATCCAACCTTAATCAGATCGCTCCCAGCAGCGTGAGCGCTTCGAGTCAAAAACTCTTGAGTTGCAGCAACTCCTACTGCTGCCGTAGTCGCTGACGCTTTCAAGAACCCGCGACGGCTGGCATCTAGACGAACCTCCGTAGTGGAGCTACTCAGACTTGCGGCAGGGGTTTTTTGACTGTTGGATACAACTTTGCTCATCGATTTTTCTTCTTACTTTTCGCTTACGAAAAAGTGCATAATGAAACGTGGAGATAGTCGCTATGACTCCCATTATTATATACCAACCAGCAGGCAACTACTTACTAGACAACACCAATAGGTTAGAAATTGTGTAAGGTTGAAAAAAAAACTGCCGCAGCACTAAAACGGAGGCAATCGCTAGGCAACCGGGCCCCGCCCATGACGTATAAAGTACACCAGACAGGACTACCCCCAATACGGCGAAAAAGGTCCAAGGTCGGTCTTGCATGTATTTAAATATCGCGATGGAATACATCGAAGTCCTTTCCCGGAAACTTGTTAAAAAGGCCCCGATTATGATCAGAAAACCTATTGTCAAACAAGCGATCGAATATCGAAGTTGAGATAGTGTTTTCGTAACGGGTATCGTCAGGCTCACACTCGGTCCGGTGTGTTCGACCGAATGGACACTTGAACCATCGCTTTGAGTCTTCATGGAATCGTCGCTTGGTTTTGAAGCTTTCGAGGTTGAGGTTTTCGAGCAAACATACGTTTTACATTCAGGAACAGCGGACAAAACATCCCAATTAGGAACTCCTAGCCATTTTCCCAATCCTAATTTTTTAAATCGCCATTTCGCAACTAAGTTGTCCCGCTCGGCTAACCAATCATCGGTAGCTTTTGTCTCGACGCGATGGCGCGAAGGAAACAGCAATCGCGATGAAAACGCGTGCCATGACTCCCACCACAAACTTCGCAGCGGTACCGAAGCATCGATCGCGGCGTCGCCCAACCGGTCCGAATGCAATAGACTTCCTAATAGCAATTCTCGATTTAGGTTGTCGGTAGGCAAAACTTCCCAATGAAAAATATCTGTGTTGTGTAATCCCACCCGAAGCCCTTCATCCGTTGCAAGAAAAACCTTGGCTGGTGTCAATGACGCTAACGAAGGTAAGTCTAAACTTTGTGCAGATTCATGGCTTTCCACAGAGTAAACTGGTACTTCAAATACGGCTCGAATGAATTGGGTGAACACAGATGATTGCAAGAGAAAATCGATCGATTTAGGTGATAGTCCTTGATCATCAAGATCCTTAAATGCCGCGACATGGTCATTTACGTAAAGAGCGATAAGTTTGCTCCTCGCCGGGATCCGAAGTGTGCACTGCGAAACCCCTTGTGGGTCAAGCACGAAGAAGGATTCAAGTTTTGCGATAGTCGCGGATTGTCGGTCTACACGATGGAAGGTGCAAGCGACATTCGTATTGGAAGTACGATTCTCAAGGTTGTTCAATCGCACCTCTGGCTGCTGAGACACTGGGACATACCATATTAGCTCTTCCCTCAAAATGGGTTCTAAGAAAGGATTAGTCGGCAACTGGCGGGATACTCGCACTCCCGATGTAGTCCAAACAAAATCCTGACTCGCGGACGACCTTGGCACCGCAATCCATTGCTCAACAGCCCCTCCATTTAGCACTCGGATAACGGGGACTGAAATACCCACGGAAGACTGATCCTGTCCAAATATAAAATCGATGGAGAAATCTAATCGACTGTCCACTCCTTGTTGGGCGACGCCAACAGGCGGATCCTGTGACACTAACAATAGTCGTCGTCCCGCTTCGGGCGAATCAAACTGCGTTAATCGATTCTTGCTAACGACGGATGCAGTAATGCCAACAGGCACATCCAGCAGAAGTCCACCTAGGTTTGCCCCATTCCGGGAAACGGAACCGAAAACGCGGCAGGTCCAAGTTGCGTTATCAACTGATAAAGCTGAAACAACAAGCCCCTCTAATTCAGGAACTGAAGCCGTGATTCGATATCGCAGCGAATCTGATTCTAGCGAAACTGATTCTAGCGAATCTGATTGTAATCCGCCCCGCTCACGTCTTTTATCCTCCTCACTAAAAGCAAGCCCTTGTAGATCAATCGCCCACAATGGGGAATACATGTCTCGTTTACTTCCGTCTGAATCATCATCCTTTTCAATTGTAAGCTCCCTTTGAAACAAGTCGAAAGGCAGATCGACCGAGAGAATTGGATCCGTTATAGCATTCGCCTTGTCCGCCTCGACTCGTCCACTCGGTAATTGACTACCTGACGACGCAGAAGATACTCGTTCGATTTGCTCAGAAATACCAGCAAATTCGATCGGAATCTCCAAAAGCCCCGAGGCAGCGACATGACAAGACCTGATGTCGGCGTTCGAAAGTAAGACCAAAGGAATAGACTGCCACGCATCGGACGACGAGTAAAGTTGCTGAAAATTGATTCTTAGCGGCTTTGAAAGCAACTTAGAGGGTTCCAAGAAGACCTGAACTCGACGATGCCCTCCTGATAGTTCAGACTCGATAAACGAAACACTCTCGCTATCGATCTTTATCGACTGAACTTTAATACCAGGAGTAGCGATAAATATGAAATCGGACGGTTGCTGCCCAAGTGACTCAAAGAAAAAATCTGCACGCCCGAGAGCAGAGCCCGATCCAAATAAGAGACTTGTGCCTACCGAAACAACCGACTTCTTTAGGGTTTCAGGCTTTTGGATCGTCAGCGTAGCAGAAGCATCTTGGGTCGTTAATGTTCTAAAACCTCCCAGGCCAGCGCTCAACCACTCAAACTTGGACGTGAAGTTGACTGGCTCCCAAGTATTACCGTAGTTGACGACCCATAAACATGACATCTCTTGTGCAACCGTAACGGTACGAGAGTCAACCCGAGCGCCACCAATGTCGAAAGACGGCAGACTAATGCGAGACGATTGTGGATCAACAGTAGTACGGAGGAAAAACCGCAGGTTTCGACGAGAAACATCCGAAGGGACTTTCCATTGAACACGAAATCGCTTTTTTAAGTTCGTGCTACCGGCAGTCACCTCTATTACCTTCGCGTCTCCCCAATCAAAACCTACCGGTTCCCATATTTGTTCAAATTCTAACTCCAAGTAATTTTGGTCTAAAAAATAGCCGGTCAAATCCACGTTACACTTAGCGATAGAACGATCACAAAATGCGGCCCACTCAATACTAACTCCAGCCATGCTGGTTTTGGAACTCAATCTCGGTTGGCTTTGACGCCAGTTCAAAATGATCTCTGGTCGCCTTCCAAGGGACACCACGAATCGACCTACATTCGGATTAGTAACTTGGCCTGCTGCATTAGATTGAAGGTCCACAACGTCTTCTCCCATAATATCCACCGTCGCACTTGCGATCGGAATGACAGGGAATCGAATCGTTGCAACGCTCTTCAAATCCATTGTCGGTTCGTATCGAAAACTAACTTTCAAAGCGACACGCCCTGCCTTCCGAGGCAACCAATCCAGCAAGGAACTTGCAGGATTGACCGTAACTGCGACCGGATTATTACCGTCTGCTAACATGCTAATTGCTGAAACGTTTTCAGTCGCAATGGGAATTTGAACTATGTTGTTAGCCTCTTGAATATTCCATTCGTAAACGGATGTTACTACGCAACTGGGACTTGTCGACTTCCCTTCAGGCCCCCCGTCGATAACGACTTGATGCATAGCGGAAACTAGATAGTTTGGACGAGAGGGTAAACTTTGCTTACGATTTAAACTCTTTAGGAATTGTTCTCCGACGTAGGCAATATCACCTGACAGATTTCCAAGTTCATCAATCGGAAACACGACGCTATGAAGCGGTTCTAAATCAGTAGCAACCGCGTTTGAGTCAGAACCAACCTCCTCGCCTAAAGCAAAACTACCTGCTATAGCAAGGAGAAAGACGACACTCATTACGCCGGCCTTTGGACCGGCTTCAACAACCTCAACAGTGATTTTCGAGATCGAATTCAAGGTAGGATCGCTTCTTAAAGCACTCATCTTTTTACTGACCCAAAATACAGTCGAGAGAGAAGTGGCTATCAATAGGGATTGAATCCAATCGACCAAGGTATCTGGAGCAATTGCTAGCCCTATCAACAATGTTCCAATCGCCAACCACAGTCCTCTGGTTGAATTCTTTGCGAGCCAAAGAGTGATGACAAAACCGACGACGACCGTAAACCACTGCCATGCACTGGAGTTCTCATGAATTTGAAGATACTCATCAGTTGTCCCCGCAACAGTTTTAGGAATGTTCGAATCACTGGATTCAACAAAGATGAAAAGATTACTCCTGAGCCAGCGGCTTAACGAGAAACGCCCTTCAACATCGGGCTTTTTCAACTCTTCAATACTCGTTCGTATTCGGGCCGATGATTTCCTGTCCAGGCCGATTGAAACCCCACGTGGAAGCTTCACTGCAAAATCTTGACTAAGAACTTCGCAATCAGGTACTAGCGAAGGCCAATTAAGGGCAACTTGCTGACGCATCGAAATGGTCGGACCATCCATTACCACTCTGATTTTGGTAGTCTGCGAGTCGTCGTGGTTAATGAAGTCCGTCTTGGGTAGAACAAGTCTCCACGGATACTGCTTAGAATCTGACTGCATTAACTGGACCGGTTGTTGACTGTTGACAATCGACGCACTTCGAATGGTCCAACTTGGCGAGACACTCACGATTAGATCGCACGACATCCCGTGATACAGATCCAGTAACACTTCGGCCTCGCGATCGCCGTTGGTCGAGACATGCTGGATCGTGTTCATCTTACTCACCCAACATCGACTGATCGCACCAGTATATTCCACGCGAGCTCGAAGATCTTGAGATGGAGCATATTGAAAACGTCGGTACTCAACACCAGCAGAATCTTGCCACATTCCTAGTGGTTGAAACCGGGACTCTGCCATGGCCGGTGTAGAATAATTTGCCATCGATAGAGTTGAATCCAAACTCAGCTTGGCACGAACTTGCATCGCTTCTGGTGTCAGAGGAAACTCGATCGGATCCTGAACAAAACTTTGCTGTACGGCCTCCAATTCAAAAGGGACCGAAATCGCGCCCGGAAGAACTAATCGGTACCGTTGCGGCGATTCCATCCGAATATTCGAAGACGGTAAGGCATCGGTTTTTTCCATTTCAACGATCTTCTGGTTCTCAATCTTTACGGATTCAACAGGTGTCCAGGTCACCGGAGAGTTAGGGTTTTTCGTTCGAAAAAGCCATTTCAGATCCTTGGATTCATGATGGGAGAATGACACGACAACGTTACCTACCGCCCCGGCGACGGGAAGACAACGAAGCTGATAACGCGTCTCGAGCACGCCAAATTCATTGGTTGGTCGGATCGTGCTATCAAGTTCTGCCGTATAGGGCGCAGCTTGACGACGAAAGACCAGTCGAGGGATAAGTCCACTTGGCGGTTTGATTAGCCAGAACTCACCTAGCCTAGGAAGCATCGATCTATAAGCAACCGGCAATTCAGAATCCTCTATTCGAGACTCTACCAAACTAGGACTCGCGTCGATGGAATATCGTCCAGTGGATTCGATTAGGTAGATATCTTTTTGCTCAAAATCAGTAAATCGAATCGGATGACACGCATCGAGATACAAATTATTTTCGCCGAGAATGGACGACCGAACAGTCGAGTTGTTGTCTAGAAATTTGCTTTTTCTTGCGATAATCTCAATAGGCAAGGAATCAAACTCAACCGTTGTGCTAACACTGATATCGTAAACACTGTTCGCAACCCCTCCCTCAAGTCTTTCAGGGCTGCTGCGAACATTTGCACTCGCGGTCGCTCCCTCTAGCGCTTGAACAGAATCGATAACCCAGCCCTCGTCCATCTCTACTTCGATTGTAGTCGATTGTGAATACATTTTGCTAAGGTTGATACGCGAAGTAGTCGTAAAGCCATCGTTCGTATTGGTGAGGCGAGAGACTACCTCAAGAGGCGGAAGGGATCTTACTGGCGTTGCATGCAAACGAACGTCTGGAGGCGTTCCCTGCCAAGTAAAATCGAACCGACTCAGATTCGTATTTTCAATTGTCTGACTTGCCGAAACTAGTTGGCCTAACGTGGTGCGGAGGGAGTTTGCCTTCCAATCGTTGGATAGGCTGACAGTAGTCGAACCGTCTAAGACATACCTGTTGTTCCAATGCACGGATGGCAACTTTAGGTCTAGGTTTTCGCTTGACCATGCAGCGATCGCAAACACCTCTACTTGGCTCTGACGGTCCGCCTCCAACAGATTTTGCGGTTCCAAACTCACGATTATCGTGTTGGCTGTCTCGCCGGATCTCCATGAAGTCGCAGCACCGTTGACAGTTACTTCGCTAATTCCAAGACGTGGATCGACATCTAAAACTGCATCAAAATTCTCCTGAGACGAGTTCGAGGACTCTTCGCTACCACGAAAATGCTCGACTGAGGTTTTCGAGACAAACTCAAGTCCTTGATCAGTCAAACGATACTCGACTCGTTGATGATTAATCGCGTCTAGAAACGGCAGGGCGTAGAGATCGGAAGACTTTCCAATTGTAAAAACAGCTCGACCGTCAAGCGGCACATGAATTAGCCATCCGTTATTGAAGTTATACGTTCGCTTAAGGTCTGGCGGCCAATCCAATGGTAAAATCGCATTAAAATCTCCAGCTTTAGCCGCGACACTCGTGCTTGCTACAATCTTCCAACCGGGTGGCAACTCAAGTAGAATTCGCGAACGCACTGCCGACGGTAGCTGAATCGAAAATCGAATCAAAGAGTTATTGTTTACCGAATCGCCGCGCGCACTCCATCCAATCCACGTTTGCTGCGAATCTTTAACTAGGGTTTCCGCCAAGCCGTCGATCCGAAACTGGAAGACGTTGCCGGCGCCTTCATCGGAATCAGTAACATTCCGCATAGAACCTCGTATCGGTCTCCACGCGATCGAGGTATCCGGTACGGTCCACATTCGCGGTTCCGTACCAGTTGATTCCACCGTCCAACGCGATGCATCCGAAACGAGATCTTGCCCGACCAGTCGAGCAACGTAGAAACCCTCAGTCATTATCGGTTCACGCATAAAACCAATCGCTGCATTTGCTTTCGTAGCGTTGTTAATTAAGTCAACGAGTTTCTCTCGGTCGGTAGGTATGAAGCTATCCCCTAAGACGGAAAGGTCAGATTCAGGTACAAACACCTGTCGCACTTGGAAGGGCTTAGGTTCGACTGACGATTTCGGCTCGCTGGCAATCTCTTGCGGCTTGGTGTCAGTAGCGGGAACAGCCTGTCCCAATAGCAATGGTTGGTTCAACATGCTACTACAAGCTAACAACAGCAACACCGAAACAAACCGTAAGAGTAGACGTGTCACGCCAAGCCGCTCAACGACGATTGATTGAGTTACTCGCCGGCAATGATGAACGGTCATTTCTGTGGCTCCGCCCCGTACGAATCAACTGGAAGTACATTGGTTCGCGTAGAGGGAGTTGCCAAACCACCAGCATCCGACGGAGGCAAATGGCTTGAAGTAATAGTTACCACTGGCGGATTTAGTCCAGAATTCGGATTGAGTTCTGCGTCTGCCGCACTGGGCGTTGGCTCGTCAGTTTGGGTCGGTGAAAACTGCGTTGGTTTTGAACCGGAACGAGACTCATTGTTGCTTCCACCGATCGAATTGATTTGTGTGCTGCCACCGGCCAATACGGCGGATTTCTGCGTCGCCTTCGTGGAGTCGCGTCGCTTTACTCGAATTGGCCACGCCCATTGGCATACTTGAACAATTCCGATCAAGCTTAGCGAAACTGCGGCCGTCAGGCAGATCAGGATCGTCATGTCGGGTGCCACCATCGCGGCAAGGAAAAGACTCACTAGGCCGGCGGTCAGGACAATAGGACTTCTAAACCAGGCTAAAGTGTTCCAAAGTACCGACACCACCAACAGTGTTATGCCTACAGGTAACCACAACCAATATCGCGGAATCACCACCACTCCATTCCTTTCTATCGGATCAGCCTGAAACGCTGAATCTAACTGCGGTTCGCGTGACTCCGGCCCCATTTTTCGAACTACAGCATTCGACTTACTCGGATACTTAATGATTGAAGTGATGACGTAACGGTTAGTTGATTGCGGAAGTGGCGGTTGCCCAGTAGCTCCAAATAAGCGTTCAAAATCAGCTTGTTGCTGTAGTTCAGCCCTCTTGAACCCCCAGTCCGAAAAAGCCCAATTCCAGTCCGCTAACCAACCAACCGGAAGAGACCAAAGAATCTCTTCAATAGGGATGGCTATTTGCCAGACGCAAGAGACATTTCTGCCGGAGTCTAGAATCTTGGGACTTAGCGGTTCCAGGATTCTCAAATTCTTTGGCCCCCGCGGGTACCAGTTCCAAAACTCCAACACGTGCGAAGATCGTTCGGGTACACCGTTTGCGACTAATGGGCAGCGATATCCTTCCTCATTCGGACTGGGAAATACAGGCACTTTTACGCCGTCTACAAGTACTTCCAACGTATCTGGATTCCATCGGGTTGGGAGCTGAAATGCAACAGTGCGTCCATTTGTCACCGCCCTCATTACCACCCTCTGGCGAATCTGCAACTCGTTGGCAAGTGTCTGTACCCAGATCTTTTCAATTCCCACAGGAGGAGTGTCAAGTAATTTCAAATCTGTGGATGCCAAGTCGATAAACGCGTCCACTTCAAACAACGGCTTTGTTATCGGCCCATCGAAACTTGTATACCGCCGAACAATACCACCGGCGTAATTCAACTCACATAGAACGTTCTCCTCCATTCGTATGGTCGCCGGACTAGATTGAATAGCTAAATCCCCGTCAATCCAAAGCTTTGCAAGCGGTATCTTTCGTGGCGTTAATTTTGATGCTCCAACTGCCACAACTCCAGCGCCTACCGAATCAGAATCGGATACAGTAGTTTTGTCCATATCATTCATATCGGAATAAGAGAGCTCTACAAACGCTTTGCGAGTGGGGTCCACCAAGTCCGCTTTAATCACATACGAACTTGGATCAACCAAGTCCAACTGCGTTGTAGTAGCGACAACCTGATCGTTTACACGGAGCTCCCATTTGCCACGATTGCTATCCGTGGATGTGAGTGGCGTCGAGCCTGAAGCCGGCGTCGTAAAAACGGGAACACGAAATTTTAGTTGCTGAGTGGCCGGGCCCTCAATATCGATTCTCCATCTTCTTTGAACATTCCACCCCGCATCCTGGACCTTAACGTCCGTCTCACAAATGCCAGTTACCACCCGAGGCGTCAACATTAACCTGGATTCCCAACGGGCAGGCGTACTTCCAGAGCGAAATCGATAAGCCAACGGATTCTCGATTGGTCCCGAGAGTTGAAAGTAAGATTGAATACTTTCCAATCGATCGTAGGCTCGTGTCATGCCGGACAGTTTCACCTGCTCGGGAAACAGCTCAAACGGCCCCGGCGCTACGTACAACCAACCATCGCCCCGCTCCTGGATCTGCTCTCGATTGTTCTTTAACCATCGTACGAGGGGAAGGTTAATCAACACTAGTTCATCCGTCTCCGCACTGAACCTACGCGTTGCAAGTAGTCTGATCGACCGACTGTCGGGATCTGATACGACTTGGCCCGAATCAACCGTGGATCCGGGTACAACCCGTAGCGAGGCCTCGCCGACTAAATCAGCTGGTATTAGGTCGGAAGTATCCACCCAAGATAAACCGTGCAACGTCCAACCCGGAGCCTCAAAGGTTAGCTCCTGAAGCGATGCTGGGGACTGCGTGAACTGATAAATTCCATCCAACTGAACCTCGTCAGCACTGAACCTCGCTAGCACTATCGACTTCAATCTTGATTGCGCCTGATCAGTACGTAGCACAGCAGCAATGACTCCACCTTGCCGAGCAAAACGAAACTCATAATCACTCCGATTGCTAGTAACCGCTTGATTTAGGAACTGAAACTCGCTCGTCGGCGACCAAGAAAACTGTTGGTCTACCGGTATCTCGATAGATATCCGCCCCTCGTGACGCTGCGCGTCTAATACGACTAGCGAGGAAAGTGAGACAGCTTGTTCAGTTTTGTCGGAGATCGGAAGCCTCCATTCAATGGGAATGTCTTCCGTAAATCCACGAATTCGCTCCGATAGTCGTAACAGTAAGCGCTGACGTGCGGGCTCAAGAACATCTCCCGAACCTGCTTCAGTACCTTTGAGATTCTCGCTCTTTTCACCGTTGCTTAAACTTGTTTTGGAATCTGTGGTCGTTGAAGGCACGCTGCCGAGAGTCCAAAGCGACTGTAGGCCAGAAACTTGCGATGGAATCCAAACAGCATTCTCGGGGAGCTCCAAGATAACATCCTGCGGACCCACACGATTGGTAGTCCGAACTCGAAGCTTTGTAACCACATCCCAGCGGAGAGACTGGCGGTTCAGCAAAAACCGTGTGTCAGTTTCCGCCTCGACGGACCCAAGACTTGGTTGGTTGTATCCTTCATTCCAGTTGAGCAGGCCAGTGCCGCCACGGCCGGTAACAATAGCTCGCACCAGGTCGTTTTCAACTCTTGTTTCCAGAACTTCGCTATTGACACCAACCCACTGAATATTCGCTGCCGGAGAATTGGCATTAGATGGAATTTGCAAGTCGATCTTGGTTGGACCAATAGGAGTTTCAAGTCTCATCGAACTATCCAATCCAACACGTTCGACCTTCACCAAGACTTCGATACGAATTGTATAAGTCTTGGAACCGTCAGGTTGAATCGCCCAGATTAAAGACAAACTATTTTTCGATGGATAGAGTAGGCTTCGTTTTCCACCTTCAGTCTTGGGTATACCCTGAATGTTACAATTACCAAGCCCCAAATTGAGCTCGACGATTTTGGTCTCGGTCTCCGCAATAGCGGCTTGGCATTCGATCTGGAGATCAGCATAACCGTCTCGAATTGCACCTGTCACTGAAACAGACTCCAGCATCGCCGCCGGAACCTCAGTAGCGTTCTTGGACGTCTGCTGAAGCAGGTATCGTTCAAATTCTTGATATCGAATCTGAGGAACAAACACCGCCTCACCATTTTCTCGTCGCAAATAGACCGCGTCCGGTCGGCGCGACTCTTCTCCTAGAATCGAAGTGATCCCGGTCGAAGGCAATATGCTCGGCAACGCCATCCCATTGGACTTCTTAGGCTCGCGTAGTGGGTCAGATACCTTCGGTGTATCAGCGGAGCTTGAAACCTCCTCTTCGGATGAAACCTGCGCCAGAGTGGGCATCGAAATCGCAACAAAGACTGGGAAGAGAACCAAGAATGTTTGGAAACGCAGATCCATTTGCCAGAGAAATCGCTTTACGAGGCGCAGACGTGAACGACTGATACTCATACCGATTAGTATCTGCACGAAAACAGGCAAAAATGCTCTGAGGTGATACGAGGGGATCACTGAAAAAGTTCTAACTCCGAGTTAACAAATCGAGACTCCCTTCACCAGTCTACGCAGTCGGCAAACTCAACGAAACAGGTTATTCACTTTGTTTGTCAAAACCCGAGCCGATTTAATCGGAATAATCGAACCCGACTGTCAAAACCAAGTTTTTCAAACAATCTCTGGTCAACCATTTGTCGTTTCAGCCAACTGTCGTTGGGCAAGCAATTTGTTTACGTCGCGGATATAGGACTTGCCTTGTTTAGTGAACGGATGAATCAAGTTGTAATAGCAAATGAACCAAAGGGCTTCAAATCCGTCGCGCAATCCAATTTTCTTTCCTTCTTCGTAAGTTCGCCCGTAGTAAGAGATCGGTACTTCGTACGTTCTTGCTTGGGTTTTACAGATCATCGCGGTGATCTCGACCTCCATACCGAAGCCTCGGCTAGTCAGCGTCATCGGCTGTATGACCTCTTTACGAAACGCCTTGTAACAGGTCTCGATGTCTGACATGTTCCGATTGGTCAAGAAGTTTGACAACAAGGTCAGCCCCTTATTCGCTAGAAAATGGTAGAAGTAGAGCACACGAGCGGCTCTCTTGACCATAAATCGACTCCCGTAAACAACATCAGCGCGATTGCTAAGAATGGGCTGAATGACGTCAGGAATCTCTTGCGGATCATACTCTAAATCTGCGTCCTGAATCATCAGAATGTCGCCGGTCGCTTCGCGGATCGCTCGTGCAATCGCTGCTGTCTTACCTCCATTGAGTGGTTGCTGATAAAGTCGTAAACCTGAGTAAGTCGCCAAGCAAGCCTTCGCTATTTCAAAAGTCCCGTCGTTGGACCCATCATCCACAACAATTACTTCGAGATTATCGATAGGAAGTGAAAAAACGCGTTCTATCACTGTTCGAATCGAGCTACGCTCATTGTAGGCCGGTATGAGTATGGAAATTTTCAAACGCAAGGCCAATCGAACGGTATCAAGGACGAACGAGAACATAGAGCAGAGACTACCCAATGATACCACTCAGTATACTACGACTCCCGTCCTACTATACTGACGAGTATATCGAAATTTCCCGAGAACACGCCCCCTTTGGTCAGTTACAGTCCGCCTATTTCGGGTGTAGGTGGTTGACAGACCATGCCGTGTCCATACGCAAGTAAACCCCAAAAGGGTTGTTCTGCCTCGAAAAATCGCATAGCATATGCTCGAAATTAAGAAGTCCTCGTAGCTCAGTTGGATAGAGCGCGGCTTTCCTAAAGCTGAGGTCGCAGATTCGAATTCTGCCGGGGATATTGTTAGGGTTTGCTGGTTTTCGTTGGTCGGACGCGTTTTTCGTGTACCACTGTTTTTCAGTGTGCGACCCTTCAATAGTCCATACGGCTACCCCTTAACCCGGGAAAGTCGTTAAATGAAGGAGTTGCAATTATGGTTCAACCAAAGTCGGAATTGCTCCAGTTGTGAGCGCATGTCAGTGGGCAGTCATTCGTCCGTGTGAACTGTCGAAATATCTACCTGGGACGCACTGGCGACCCTCTAACCCTCGCTCGTTACTCATTGTTCATAGCAGAGTACCAAGCGAACGGGCTCGTTGTACCTGATGGTTTTGACCCGAAATCAGTAGATGCACGCGCCGCTCTGTTACTTTCATCGGCTCCAATCCCTGATGAGCACTTGGGAGACAAGCCGATAACCGTTTGTCAAATAAGCGAAGCGTATCGGGAACACGCCCAAATCTACTACGCGAATGATCCTCAGATGCGGGGTAAGATTGGTAGGATCACCAAATTCATCGATGAGGACTATGGCTCCACAGAGGCGGCTAAGTTTGGGCCGGTGAAGCTTGAGTCGATTCGAAATCGTTGGGTGGCAGACGGAGCTTCGCGACCCTACGCCAACTCCATGACAAATCTCGTGTTTCAAATGTTCAAATGGGCCGTTGGCAAAGAGATGGTAGCGATAGAGGTCTATGACAGGCTCAAGACGCTTGCGCCGCTACGAAGGGGTAAAACGGAGGCCAGAGAGACGAAGGCAGTGGTGGCCGTTCCAATCGAATACGTGAGACTTACCGCAAAAAAGCTTTCCCCTGTTCTCAAGGCTATGCTCGCGGTGCACGTGGGAACGGGAATGAGGCCATCAGAGCTATGTTCGATGAAACCGATAGACATCGATCGGACTGGACCGGTCTGGATTTATCGACCCAGCAAGCACAAAAACACAAACAAAGGAAAAACTCGAGTTGTCCCGTTAGTGGGTGATGTTCGTGAAGCGGTTACCAACTATATCAACAGGCCCGCAAATGCTTTTCTTTTCTCGCCAATTGAGTCTGTAGCTTGGCACATTGCACGCAAAAGAGCAGCAAGGAAAACTAAAGTTCAACCATCGCAATTGAACAGGCAGCCAAAGGAAAATCCTAAGGTGGCTCCTGGCACATGCTATACCAAAGATTCCTATCGTCGCGCAATTCAAAGAGCCGCAGAAGATGCTGGTGTACCCTCATGGCACCCGTACCAGCTCAGGCACTTGAACTTGGAGGAAATCGCGGATGCGTTGACGCTCGAACATGCCCAAGCCATGGGAGGACATAGCGACGCAACTACGACGCGGATCTATGCCAAGATTGCGGAGAAAAAAGCCATCGAAGCCGCCAACTATGCTCCCCGCTTGGGGGGCTAATCATGCGTATAGATTTAATCGACCAACGAACAGCAATCATTGAGAAAGCACTCGAGGAACTGCGTGAAAACGATCAGTAATCCCTTGACCAAGCCTATACGCACTTGCGTACGACTCAAAAAGCGTCGCCAATACTGTCAGAACTGAGATACCCAAAGCTAAGCGAACGACTCATGGCAAGTCACCAAGTTGACGCCCACATAAGTGTGACCCGGAACTATGCATAAGTGAGCAAACGTAAAGCGATAGAAGCCCCAGCAAACGCTCCAAAGCTATGATCAAACCAAATCGCCATCTGACTAATTATCCGTGAGATGTCCGTTGCTATTGGTCCCTTCTCCATAGGGTTTTCATCATGGCGAATGACCTTAAAGTCCCGTTATGCGAAATCTCATAACGGTGGAAGACAAATCGCAAAAGGTAGTGGTGGTGGCGAGATCTGGTGTAATCGTACAAGTCTTTCCCGCAAGCCTGACCTATTTCAGTCGCATTGACTTACACGTCAACAGATGTCGCGAGGATTTCATAACTCGTGTGCCGAGCATTCGAGCATCGTGGTGCCACCGCTAACTTCGGCGAGCACCACTGACCAAGGTTGATAGCTACATCGGGGTGCACCCATGTTCCTTGCTCACGCCGGTTTCCGCCCTTTTTTCCCTGGAAAAGTATCGATGCCGGAATTCCGGCATCGACATCAAGGGCAGAAATAAACTCTTTAGTGGTTTTGTTACTTAGGTAGTGACTGAGCATTTTCCCGCACGCCTGGCACATCGTAGTGACGTTGAAATAGCCGTCAACAGAGTTTGCGAGGATTTCGTAGCTCGTATGCCGAGTATTCGAGAGTTGCGAGTCGACTACAAACCTTGGGAGCACCACTGACCAAGGTTGATAGCTAGTGTCTGTCCGGAAATTGATCCGGTGGCTAATTTTGTGGGTTTTTAGTCCGCTTCTGGCGGGCGAAGGTCAACTTCGGGAATGGTCTGGCCTGCGAGGGTTTACTTTTTTCGACGCCTCCGGGGCTTTATTTCGTGCTTCGCGCAGACCGGTAGCCAGGGTAATTTGTCACGCTTCTTTATTGCTTCAATTGTTATACCGCTTGGCGTCGACTCTGCGCTGATGCAGTCTGGCCGTGATGTTCAGCGAGTAACAACTTACCAAGGGTGTGAATGTTGCGGCCCAATATTGCCAAGCCAAAGTAGCGCTCGAAACCCAGTTCACTGCGATCACGACAACGCTTCAAGCCATTGCCTCGCTGCATCGCACCGATTGCGGATTCAATCCCGCTGTGGTGCAGACGCGTTTGATGAAACTTGACCGTGCCTTCCTTGAG
>Ga0105045_10001577_pt1 | contig 18784 bp, 9 predicted proteins | sample MAT02_FD_78089 | JGI IMG/M metagenome (GOLD analysis project Ga0105045, IMG submission 78089) | Freshwater microbial communities from Lake Fryxell liftoff mats and glacier meltwater in Antarctica - MAT-02 (megahit assembly) | ecosystem: Environmental > Aquatic > Freshwater > Ice > Liftoff... | reverse complement strand
CATGGACGCTCGTTAGTGGCACAGGCGCTTTTGCCAATGCGAACAGTCCTACATCCGCCGTGTCTGGTCTTTCCGCAGGCACCAACGTGTTCCGCTGGACCATCGACAATGGTGCATGTACTCCGCCAACGGGTAGTCAGATCACGGTGCTGGTGTTCAGCAATACGCAGCCAGCGGCCAACGCGGGTCCGGATCAGCAGTTGTGTGCTCCTGGCGCTACTACCACCTTGGCAGGCAATGCGATCATTGCCCCAGCAACTGGACTGTGGAGCGTTGTAAGTGGCACTGCGACTTTCGCCAATGCAAGCTTGCGCAATACCACGGTAAGTGGTTTGGCCATCGGGGTGAATACCCTGCGCTGGACCATCAACAATGGCCCTTGTGTACCAAGCACGACCTTGGATGAGGTGAACATCGTAGTGTTCACCCCCAGCAGTCCCAATGCGAATGCTGGGCCTGCCCAGCAAGTGTGTTCCGCGATCTCGAGTCTTGCTGGCAATGCACCGATCGCCCCGGCCACCGGACAGTGGACCTTGGTAAGCGGAACCGGTACTATCACAACCCCGAGCAGCCCAACGTCCACCGTGACCGCTCTTGGCATTGGTGCGAACGTATTCCAATGGACCTTGAACAACGGTCCATGTGCGAACGGGATCACAACGAGCCAAGTGACCATTACCCGCTTCGATGCTGCTCTTGCAGCCGCGACAGCAGGCCCGGCTCAGGACCTGTGTACCGTGGGTGCGACCGGACTTGCCAGTACCACACTTGCGGGTAACGCAGCCGTGGCTCCGGCTACCGGTGCATGGACCGTGGTCTCTGGACCTGCCGGTGCTGTGATCACGACCCCTGCCAGTGCGACCTCTGCGGTCACCAACCTAGCGGTAGGCACACACGTACTACGCTGGACCATCAACAACGGTCCTTGCACGCCGCCTTTCACGAATGCTACGGTCACCATTCGCGTGTTCGATCGCAACGCAGCCGTGGCGAGTGCCGGACCCACCCAACAGCTCTGTGCTCCTGTCGCCAACGTTACGCTGGCAGCCAATGCAGCAGTAGCTCCCGCAGCAGGTACCTGGACCTTGGTAAGTGGAACAGGAACATTCGCGAACGCAGCCAGCCCCACCACAACGGTAAGTGGCATGGGCATTGGCGACAACGTGTACCGCTGGACCATTGTGAACGGCCCTTGCCCAGGTGCAACGACCACCTCGGATGTCACGATACGCCTGTTCAACCCTGCCGCCCCGGCAGCGAACGCAGGTCCTGATCAACAGCTGTGTGCAACAGCTACCACCGCGCTGGCTGCTACTCCAGTAGTATTCCCGACCACGGGCAATTGGACACTGGTAAGCGGTACGGGAACCATTGTGAACCCTTCAAGCGCCACGTCTTCCATTACAGGAATAGGAGTGGGAGTGAGTGTTTTCCGCTGGACGGTGAACAATGGACCTTGCGGGAATACCACGGATGAAGTGAGCATTGCCCGCTTCGATGAGAACAACCCGGTCGCGAATGCAGGTCCAGATCAGAGTATTTGTGTGCCAGTTGCACCCAATCAGGTGAGCATGGCGGCAAGCAATGTGATCTTTCCGGCCACTGGAACATGGGCAGTGGTCAGTGGTGGTGGTATCATCGCGAACCCCAACTCGCCTACGACCACAATAGCGAACATGCCGGTCGGGATCAATGAATTCAGCTGGACGGTAAGCAATGGTCCTTGTGCCAACAGCCTTACCAGCGATGTCGTGCGCATCCTCGTGTTCGATGCCGGAACACCGGTGGCAGATGCAGGTCCGGATCAGAGCCTGTGTACCACCAACGGTAGTAGCATCATGGCAGGTAGCTCAGTGGCATCGCCAGCTTCGGGTCAGTGGGTGCTTGTAAGTGGAACAGGTACACTCACGAACCCCGCATCACCCACCACAGCGGTGACCGGTCTGGGTGTAGGACAGAACATCTTCCAGTGGACGGTGAACAACGGCCCCTGCGCATCGGGCATCACCACCGATCAGATGAGCATCTTCGTGTACGATCCGAACAACCCTTCGGCGAACGCTGGGGGCAACCAGAGTTTGTGTACCTCGATAGGCAACACCATCACCTTGGAGGGAAGCAACGTGATCTTCCCGGCTACCGGTCTTTGGACAGTGACCGGTGGTGTGGCCACGATCGTGGATCCTACAAGCCCGACCACCTTGGTCACCGGCTTGGGTACAGGGTCATACACCTTCACTTGGACAGTGAACAACGGTGCATGTCCCAACCCGATCTCCAGCAATACATCCATTGTGGTGGTGGCCGATGGCAATGCGCAACCAGCCGAAGCCGGTCCTGACCAGAGCGTGTGCGGTGCCTCCACGACAGTGGTGATGGCAGCCAACACACCCACTGGTGTTGCGACCGGTTCGTGGTCGGTCGAGCAGGGCACAGCCACTTTCAGCAACGTGGTTTCCAGTACTGCTACTGTCAGTGGCCTGTCGGTCGGCGTCAACATCCTACGTTGGAGCATCGACAATTTGGAGTGCGGTATCACCAGTGACCTGGTGAGCATTCTGGTCTACGATCCGAATAATCCGATCGCCAACGCGGGTACCGATGAACAGCTCTGCACGCCCACAACGAGTACAACACTCACCGGCAGCGCGCTCATCATTCCGGCCGTTGGTCAGTGGACCTTGGTGAGCGGAAGCGGAACCATCGCTAATCCGAACAGCTCTACCACAGGTATTAGTGGCTTGGGCATCGGAGAGAATGTGTTCAGTTGGCAGGTGAACAACGGTGCCTGCCCGAACCCTATCACTACAGACCTGATAAGTGTGTTCGTGTTCGAGCAGGACGCACCCGCTGCGAATGCTGGTCCCGATCAGGAGGTATGCACACCCACCAGCAGTGTGAGTATGGCGGCCAACAGCCCCGTAGGCTCGGCTTTGGGCACGTGGAGTGTTATAGTCGGTGGCGGTATCATAACCATACCGAACAGTCCGAATACCAGCATCACGGCTCTGCCGGTCGGTATCAACGTCTTCGCATGGACCATCGACAATGGTGTCTGCGGCACCACGGTAGACCAAGTGAGCATACTCGTATTCGATGCCACGAACCCGGTAGCGAATGCTGGTCCTGATCAGGAACTCTGCACACCCAACACAAGCACCACCCTGCAAGGAAGTGCATTGACCAGCCCTGCAACGGGCCTTTGGACACTGATCAGCGGAACAGGTTCGATAGCGGATGAGACCGATGCGAACAGCGCGGTAAGCGGCTTGTCCATTGGTGAGAACGTGTTCGAGTGGACCGTGAGCAATGGCCCATGTGCGAATGGGGTCACGAGTTCCACGGTGAGCATCTTCGTGTTCGATGAGAACAACCCGGTCGCCAGTGCTGGTGCTGACCAGGAGTTCTGCACGCCAACGGCCAGCACCACGCTCACCGGTAGCGTACTCACCTTCCCGGCAACTGGACAATGGACCATTGTCCTAGGCGCTGGCGTGATCGCCGACCCAACGGCTTCCGTCACAACGATCTCAGGCTTCGGAGTTGGTGAGACCATTTGCCGTTGGACCGTGAGCAACGGTCCTTGTGCGAATGGCATCACAGCGGACGAAGTGAGCATCTTCCTCTTCGATGCTACCAACGCGGATGCCAATGCAGGTCCTGACCAGCAACTCTGCACACCTGCAAGTTCAACAACGTTGGCCGGTAGTGTACTGATCTTCCCTGCTTCGGGCACATGGACCTTGATCAGTGGCACCGGTCTCATTGTCGATCCAAGTGCACCTAACTCATCCGTAACGGACCTTACTATCGGAGAGAACATCTTCGAGTGGACGGTGAGCAACGGTCCATGCGCAAATGGCATCACGACCGATCGCGTCAGCATTTTCGTGTTCGATGAGAACAATGTGGATGCGGATGCAGGAGTCGACCAAGAGCTTTGCACACCAACTACCAGCACCACGCTCGATGGCAGTCCCATCACATTCCCGGCCATCGGTACGTGGACCTTGGTGAGCGGCCAAGGTTCGTTCGCCTCGCCCAATTCTCCAAGCACTACGGTCTCTGACCTTGGGGTTGGGGTGAACGTATTCCGCTGGACAGTGGACAATGGTCCTTGTGCCAATGGGGTCACCGTGGATGAGGTCAGCATCTTGCTCTTCGATCAGAGCGATCCGGTTGCCAACGCAGGACCTGATCAGGAACTGTGTACGCCGAATTTGAGCACCACCCTGCAGGGCAGCTCGGTCATCTTCCCGGCACAGGGTACATGGACTTTGGTAAGCGGTCAGGGTACCATTGTTTCGCCCAACGCGCCCAACAGTGCGGTAACGGGATTGGCAGTGGGCGCGAACGTGTTCGAGTGGACCGTGAGCAATGGCCCTTGTGCTAATGGGATCACCACATCGCAGGTGACCATCTTCGTGTTCGAAGCAGAGAACCCTGTGGCCGATGCAGGAGTGGACCAGGAACTCTGCACACCGAACACTGCCAGCAGCACGCTGTCGGGTAGCACCATCATCTTCCCTGCCGTGGGCACCTGGAGCCTAGTCCAAGGAACTGGCACCATTGCTCAGCCGAATAGCCCTGTCACGCAGGTGTTCGATCTCAGCATCGGCGAGAACATCTTCGAATGGACCGTGGATAACGGCCCCTGCGCAACGGGCATCACCACCGACCAGGTCAGCATCTTCGTGTTCGACGCCAACAACGCGAATGCGGATGCAGGACCAAGTGTGGAATTGTGTACGCCGATCGCGGGCGTACAACTGAACGCAAGTCCGGTCACCTTCCCATCCGCCGGGGTCTGGACCCTGGTGCAAGGCACCGGTGTGATCACTGACCCAGCCGATCCCAACACCACTTTCACCGGACCGGGTGTCGGTGTGATCGTCTTGGCCTGGACCGTGGATAACGGTGCCTGCCCGAACGGCATCACCAGCGACCAGACGGTGATCACCTTGTATGACGAGAACAACCCTGTAGCCGACGCTGGGGCCGATCAGCAGTTGTGTACTCCGGACGAAGAGACCCAACTGCAAGGTAGCAACGTGATCTTCCCTGCGGTAGGTACTTGGACACTTGTTCAGGGTACCGGAACCCCTGCTGATGCCAATGACCCAACGACAACGGTGAGTGGACTTACGGTGGGCGAGAACATTTTCCTCTGGACCGTGGACAACGGAGTGTGCGCTAACCCGATCACCACCGACCTGGTCAGCATCTTCGTATTCGACGAGAACAACCCGGATGCCAATGCTGGTGCTGATCAGCAGGTCTGTACGCCGGTCACCAACACGCTCATGGCAGGCAGTTCCATCACCTTCCCAGCAGAAGGAACATGGGCGCTGATCAGCGGTCAGGGTACGATCGTGGACCCGAACGATCCCTTGACGGAGATCACCGATCTGGGCATTGGAGACAACGTGTTCGAGTGGACGGTGTTCAACGGAGCATGTGCGAACAGCTTGACCACTGATCAAGTGACCATCGTACTCTTCGATGCGGATGCGCCACCAGCCGATGCCGGGATCGATCAAGAGATCTGTGCACCCGACGATTCGGTCACGCTCACGGGTAACCCAACGGTGGGGTCCGCAGTGGGCACTTGGACCTTGGTGCAGGGTGCAGGAACCATTGCTTCTTTGAACAGTCCGGTCACCATAGCCAACAACCTGCCGGTAGGCGAGAACATCTTCGCATGGACCATCGAGAGCGGTGATTGCGCGACCACCACGGATCAAGTCAGCATCTTCGTATTCGACCCGAACAACTTGGATGCGTTCGCAGGCCTCGATCAGGAGTTGTGCATTCCGCAGGATAGCGTGTTCATGGCCGGCAGTGCGCTGATCTCCCCTGCTGTGGGTACGTGGACCGTTGTCGCTGGCAGCGGTACACCAGTTGATCCTAACGATCCGAACACGCTCATCGAAGCACTGTCCATCGGTGTGAATACCTTCCAGTGGGAGGTGGACAATGGCCCATGCGCCAACGGTACTACGATCGATCTGGTCACGGTGATCCTCTACGACGATACCACAGCGGCTGCCAATGCAGGACCTGATCTGGAAAGCTGCATACCGGTGAACTCCATCACCATGCAGGGCGAAACACCGCCGCCACCTGCGGTCGGTACATGGACACTCTTATCCGGAACAGGGACCATTGTGGATCCCAATGACCCGAACACGGTGATCAATAACTTGTCACAGGGCATTAACACCTTCGTGTGGAACTTGGTCTGGGAACCCTGCCCGAACAACGGTATCCTGAGCGATACGGTAAGCGTGTTCCTGTACGACCCCAATGCGCCATTGGCGAACGCCGGACCGGATCAAGAGCTGTGTACTCCGGACATCGATACGAACCTTGCCGGCAATACCCCCGCCATTCCGGGTGTAGGTACCTGGACGGTGCTCCTAGGCAACAGTACTGTGGTGGATGTGAACGACCCCAACTCTGCGGTCGTCGGCCTAGAAGTGGGTGTACATACCTTCTTGTGGACCATCTACAACGGTCAGTGCGGGTTCGGTCCGCCAAGCACCGATACGGTCAGCATCTTCGTGTTCGACGGTGACGCACCTTTGGCACAAACTGGTGCAGACATCTCTTGGTGTACCCCCACGGACAGTGCAGTGTTGCAAGGCAACGACGCCATCTTCCCCGGTGTGGGCACATGGACCTCGTTGAGCGGCACGGGCGATATCGCCGATGTGAATGATCCCTTTACCGCTGTCTTCAACCTTGGTGTTGGTCAACACGATTACCTGTGGACCATCGACAATGGCGCGTGCGGCACATCGTCCGATACCATCAGCGTATTCATCTTCGACGGTGAAAGCGATGTAGCCAGCGCTGGCGCTGATCAGGAGCTGTGTACGCCCAATACCTCGGCGAGCCTTGGTGCGAACGCGGTGGTCTTCCCCGCTTCTGGCAATTGGGAAGTGGTGACCGGAACGGGAGTCTTTGCTGATGCTGCCGATCCTGCAACAACGGTCACAGGTCTTTCGATCGGTACCAACACCTTCCGTTGGACCATCGACAATGAACCCTGCGGCACCACAGAGGATCTTGTGACGATCACGGTGTACAACGAGAACCAGCCTTCCGCCAACGCAGGGCCCGACCAACAGCTGTGTACGCCAACGAGCAGCACCACCTTGCAAGGCAGCCCTGTCGCCTTCCCGGCCACCGGCACATGGGTGTTCGTAAGCGGTACCGGAATTGTAAGCGATCCCAATTCGCCCACGTCCACACTCACTGGCCTTGGGGTCGGTGTAGTGGTGCTGCAGTGGGTGGTGGACAATGGTCCCTGTACCAATGGCATCACAACGGACCAAGTCACCATCCAGATCTTCGATGGCAATGCGCAAGAGGCAGCTGCGGGTCCCGACCAGAGCTACTGCACACCGATCACCGATCCTGTGAACATGTTCGCCAGCAGTGTTCCTTCTCCCGGTGTGGGATCTTGGAGCCTGACCGGTGGCGCAGGCACCATCGCCAACGTGAACGATCCATTCACAGCGATCACGGGACTTGGTCTGGGTAGCAACACTTTCACTTGGTCCATTGAGAATGGAGCCTGCGGCAGCTCGAGCGATGTGATCGAGATCACGGTATATGACCATACGGTACCGCCTGCTGATGCCGGACCAGATCAGCAGTTCTGCCAGGACGTGAACACGACCACCTTGGAGGCTGTGCCTGCCACAAGCACCGCCAGCGCTTTCTGGAGCCTGCTCTCGGGCAACCTCTCCACCATTGAACAGCCCGGCGATCCCGAGACCCGTGTGGATGGCCTTCGCCTGGGGGACAACTGGTTCATTTGGACGGTGGACAATGGCACCTGCGGCACGACTGCGGACACCATGCTTGTATTCATCAAGGACTGCCTCACCATTCGTATCCCCGACTCTTACTCGCCGAACGGTGACGGTGTCAACGACATCTTCGTGATACCGAACATCGAGTCCTATCCGAAGAACCGCTTCCAGGTCTTCAACCGATGGGGAAGCAAGGTGTTGGATCGAAGCCCCTACACCAGCAATTGGGATGGTGAAAGCCAATTCGGTGCGGCCTTCGGTGAGAAGCTGCCAGAAAGCACCTACTACTATGTCCTGGACCTCGGTGATGGCTCCGACGCCTACACCGGCTTCATCTACCTGCGCCGATGAACTCCCAACGCACACAACAGCTCACGCCGATGCGACCTACGGCTTACCGATGGATGGGGATGGTGCTTGCCTTGGGCATGACCACCTCTTTGCTGGCCCAGCAGGACCCGCAGTTCTCCCAATACATGTTCAACCTGCTGGCCATCAACCCAGCGTATGCCGGTAGTTCTGGGCGAGCGAGCATCAAGGCCCTTACCCGGCACCAATGGGTAGGCTTCGAAGGAGCGCCGACCACCCAGACGCTTACATTCCACACTCCGGTCTGGAAGGAAAGCCTTGCCGTGGGCGGGACACTTATGCGCGACAGCCACGGCCCGCTGACGCAGTACAACGTGCTGGCGGATGTCGCATACATCATCCACATGGGCGATGCAAAGCTGTCCTTCGGTCTCAAGGGAGGATTCAACCTGTTGCAGGGTCGCTTTGCTGAGTTGAACCCGCTGGAAGCGAACGACCAGGTGTTCCAAGCGAATGTGGACTCCAAGCTCGATCCGCAGTTCGGTTTCGGTATGATGTACTACAGCGATCGGTTCTTTGTCGGTATCAGCACACCCAAGTTGTTGCGCACAGAGTTCTTCCAGACCGATTCGCTCTCGTTCATCTCCTTGCCTGGACAGCGGCCACACTACTTCCTCACTGGTGGGTATGTGTTCGATCTGGGCCTGTACCACAAGTTCAAGCCTACATTCCTGGTGAAGGCAGTGCAGGGCGCACCGGTCAGCTTCGACCTAACGGCCAATTTCCTCTTCTTCGACAAGTTCTGGTTGGGTGCCATGTACCGCCATACAGATGCCGTAGGCGCGTTGGTCCAGTACCACATCACCAACGAGTTCACCGTCGGGTATGCGTATGACTTTCCGCTCTCGCCATTGCGCAACTACAGCGGAGGCTCTCACGAGATCATGCTCGGATTCGAGTTCGGCAACAAGTTGAAAGGCGTCCGTTCACCACGTTATTTCTGATCATGGACCAACGAACGATACCCCTGATGCTCCGCTCTTTGCCGTTGGCACTGCTGCTGGTCGCTATCCTTCAAGCTCCCACCAGCCAAGCCCAGAAGTTGCAGGGCCGCATGGTGGACCGCTACGCCGATGTGTTCGATTACGCCAAGGCCAATTCGATCCTGGAGAACCTCGATGCCAAAGGCAAGGCCACACCGGCCGATCTGCGCCGCTTGGCTGTGAACTACCGCAAGATCGGTGAGCCCAAAAAGGCGGAGTATGCCTACACCCGCTTGATGGCCACAGGCGCTCAGGTGCCAGAGGATATCCTCAACTATGCAGATCAACTGCGTGCCAACGGGAAGTACAAGGAAGCGTTGGAATGGTATGGCAACTATGCGGCCCTTCGCCCGGATGATCCACGGCCGAAAGCCTATTTGGCCAATCCGGATGTGTTCGACCGCATGTTGCGCGATAGTGCTAGCGCCACCATCAGAACAGTTCCCATCAACTCGCCCCAGGCCGATCTGGGCATGAGCGTTCTGGACGAACTGCTCCTGTTCTCCAGTGCGCGCGGTGAAGGTGTGGGAGGGTCCCGCAGCTACGCTTGGGACAATGAACCCTTTCTGAACCTGTATTCTGCATTGCTAAAGGGCGAGACAGCTGAGGAGCCCATGGTGATGCGCAAGGATGTGAACAGCCGCTACCACGATGGTACTGTCAGCTATGACTCCACAGCCAAGCGCATGTACTTCACGCGGAACAATTTGTTCTATGGCGTGCAGAGCAAAAGCGAACGTGGCGACCTGAACCTGGGTATCTACTACACCAATGTCCTGACCGGCGAATTCGGTCAACCGGAATGGTCCGCATTGATCCCCGCATCCTTCAATGACCCCGAGTTCAACTACGGACATCCAGCAGTTTCATCCGGCGGCCAACGCTTGTTCTTCGTCAGCGATCGTCCCGGTGGTCAAGGTGGAACGGACATTTGGTTCTGTGAAAAGCTGGGCGAACAATGGGGCACTCCGCAGAACATGGGCACCAAAGTGAATACCCCCGGTGACGAGATGTTCCCATTTCTGCGCAGGGACAGCACCCTGTTCTTCTCCAGCACTGGACAACCAGGGTTGGGAGGCTTGGACCTGTTCCGCACGAAGCTGCGGGCCGATGGACCCGGAGCGATCTTCAACTTGGGTTATCCCATGAACACCCATTACAATGATCACAGCCTGATGCTGATCAACGATAGCGCGGGCTTCTTTTCCAGCGATCGGCCGGGTGGGCAGGGTAGTGATGACATCTACGGCTGCACCGTACGTCCGCCAATGGTCTTCCTCGCAGGCAGGGTGATCGATAGCGTTACCAAGCAGCCCATCGAAGGGGCGACCATCGTCTTGAAGGACGAGACCGGTGAGCACGTGAAGCGGTACACCTTGACGAGTTCGGCAGGAGGTCGTTTCAGCATTGACGCTGAATACCATGAGCGCTACCTCTTGGTAGCCAACATGAACGGTTACTACCAGCTTGAAATGACCGTGCTGACCGATAGTGACCCATTGGAGGAGATCGTGGTCGAGATGAAGAAATACGACTACCTGGCCAATGGTACAGTGTTCAATGGTGAGACCGATGAGCCCATGGCAGGTGTTAAAGTTGTGCTGACCGATGCCGCAGGTGATACGCTGGCTTCGCTGATCACCGACGCCAGTGGCAAGTACGAGTTCCCCTTGAAACCCGAAACGGACTACCGCGTGAAGGCGGATAAGCAAGGCTTCTTCAAACAAAGCGCGAAGGTCTCCACCAAGGGCAAAGCCAGTTCGGCCATCACCACCGATTTCCGCCTCTTCCCATTGAAGGTGGATCAGGTGGTCCGCTTGGACAACATCTTCTACGACTTCAACAAGGCCGATATCCGTCCGGATGCCGCGTTGGAGCTCGACAAGTTGGTGGCGACCCTGATGGAGAATCCCACTGTGAAGATCGAGCTAAGCTCGCACACCGATTGCCGTGGCAAGGACGCCTACAACTTGAGCCTCTCCGAACGTAGGGCCAAGAGCGCTGCGGACTACGTGATCTCAAAGGGCATTGCCAAGGACCGCTTAAAGAGCAAGGGCTACGGCAAATCCAAACCTGCCGTGGATTGCAAGTGTGAAAAATGCACCGACGCGGAGCACGAGCAGAACCGCCGTACCGAGTTCAAGGTATTAGCAATGTAGTAGGGTAGGGACGAAGGGAAGAACGCGCCATGGCGAAAGCCGTGGCGTGTTCGTTTTCGGGCATCGGGTCTCCTAGACCGGCGCTATTCCTTCGCGATGCTGACCTCCTCCAACTCCACCTGCGTAGCAAGCAGGTCCTGCAAGGTCTCCCGACGGCGGATCAGGTGTGCTTTGCCATCCTTTACGAGCACTTCCGGCGGACGGAACCGGCTGTTGTAGTTGGAGGCCATGGAGTGCCCGTAGGCGCCTGCATTCTGCATCGCAAGTATGTCGCCTTCGCGCACCTCGTTCATCTGGCGGTCCCAGCCGAAGGTGTCGGTTTCGCAGACGTTGCCAACTACCGTATAGATCCTGTTCTTTCCGGCCGGGTTGCTTGCGTTCACGATGTGGTGGTACGCACCATACATCATGGGTCGCAGCAAGTGGTTCATGCCGCTATCCACGCCGGCGAACACGGTGGCAGTGGTCTGCTTCACCAGGTTCACGCGTACCAGCAGGGTGCCAGCCTCGCTCACCAAGAACTTGCCCGGCTCGAACCACACTTCCAAGGGTTTCTCGCGACCTGCGTTATAGGTTGTGATGCGCTGGGTGAGCAGTTGGCCCAAGTCCTCGATGTCGGTGGTGAGGTCGCCTTCCTTGTAGGCCACCTTGAAGCCGCTGCCAAGGTCCAAGTAGCGTAACTCGGGGAATCGATCGGCCATCTCCAGCAGGAGGTCGGCCGCTTGCAGGAATACTCCAGTGTCCAGGATGTCACTGCCCGTATGCATGTGCAAGCCGTGAACGTGGATACCGTGAGAGGTGACAATGCGGTCCACGTGCCGCATCTGGTGGATGCTGATGCCGAACTTGGAGTCGATGTGGCCAACGCTGATGCGTTCGTTGCCGCCGGCCATGATGTGCGGATTGATGCGGATGAATACAGGCACCTTGCCTCCATAGGCATGGCCGAAATGCTCAAGCATCGGGATCGAATCGATGTTGATGTGGACCCCCAATTCAACGGCACGTTCGAACTCATCGAAGCCCACCATGTTGGGGGTGAAGAGGATGTCCTCGGGTGCAAAACCGGCGTGTAGTCCAAGTTCTACTTCTTCGATGGAAACGGTGTCCAGGCCGGTGCCCGCCGCTTTCACCAAGCGCATTACCGCTATGTTCGGCAAGGCTTTGCAGGCGTACATGATGCGGTGCGGCATGCCGGACAAGGCTTTGTGCATGCGTTCCACCTGCCGCTCCATGATAGCTGCATCGTACACGTACACCGGGGTTCCGGCCAGGCGCACCAAGTCTTCCACAAAGACACCTCCGATGCGCGTCCGGCCATTTTTTACTTCCATGATCGATCGAATTGAACGAGCGGCGAAAGTAATCGACCGGAAAGCAGCGGCCTGAATGCGCTGTGCCTGCTAGGATCCAGGGTTAGCGCGAACGCGTGCTCGCACGTTCCGCATAGAACCCGTCCTCGGCCACGATCCGTGCATAAGCCTCCCGTGCAGCATCCACTTCGCCCATGCGTTCCAAGGTGAGTGCATGGTACCATACAGCTTCTTCGTAGAAGGTATCGAAGCTGTGCGTTGCTGCGCGGTGCAGGTAGCTGCGTGCCCGCCCATAAAGCGCGAGGTTGTGGCTGCAAAGACCAGCATAGAAGAGGGCATTCACATCGTCGGGATATTGCTCCAGCAGGAAACGCAGGTCCTCCAAGCAGCCCTTGTGGTCGTTGATCTTGAACTTGGCAAGCGCAGCATCCATGAACGCGGTATACTGCTGCAGGCGTTGGGCTTCGCTGAAACTCTCTACGGAGTTCCGGTCGGTATATCGCGCAGAGACTCCGAGCTGCTCCGTGTCGATCGCCGGTCCGATGGGGTACAGTTCTTTGGGATGCACAAGCTTCAGATCGTGTAGGAACAGCAATTGGCGGGAGCCGCGCGAGGCTCGCTCCGGCCGCATGCGAACGGGTTCCACCACGGGTTCTTTGGGCCGTGTGGATGGCATGGGTAGCACTCCGGTCTCCCGTTCTATGGGGGTCACTTGCTCCTTTTCGACGACCAAGGGTGCCTCAAAGGAATGGCCGATCCGAAGCGACTCGGGCTGTTCCACGGCTGCCGCGATCTCGGTCTTGTCCATGACTAGTGGCAGCGTTTGTCCAACAGGCATCTCAGGAACTGCGCCCCGATCTTCCACAGGTGGTATGGCAGCACTCGTTCCAGTCCTGTCAAGCAAGGGCGAGACGACCAGCCAGATGCCAGCCACCAACGCAATGCCTGCAATGGCACCTACGAGCAGCATTGGGCCGGGTCCAGATGATCTTGGTCCATTTGGACGGTAGTGCCCAAGGCTGTTCAAGCCATCCAGTGCATCCGGTCCTTGAAGACCCTCCACGGCTTCGCGGAGCAGGCTATCTTCTTCAAGCGCACGCTCTATCGCATGCGCGTCAGCATCCGACAGCTGCCCTGCGAGGTAGGCTTTCAGTTGCTCGGCGCTGGGCAGCTCCGGTGCAGCGTAGGGGCGATCGATCTTAGGTCCGGTCGGCATGGCGTTCAAGGATGAGCCGCAGGTTCCTGCGGCCGTTCTGGAGATGACTGCGGACTTGTTCCACCGAAGATCCGGTAACGTCCGCCACATGTTGGTAGCTGTGCCGTTCCAAGTAGAACAAGCGGATGCAGATGCGCTGGCCTTCGCCAAGCTGGTCGATAGCCTGTTCCAACTGCTGTAGTTCGGCTTCGTGTAGGATCGCGCTTTCCAAGTCTTCCTGCTCCGTGGTACGAAGCAGGTCCTCAGGTACAGCAGTGGTCGGTCTCTCGTTCCGAAGGGCCAGCAGGCAGCGGTTGCGCGTGACCGCATGCAGCCAAGGCCGGAAGCGTTGGACACTGTGTTTCTTCAACAGGTCCGGAAGATCCGCAAAGAGCTCGACCACGACATCCTTGCTGCGTTCATTGTCCTTCAGATACTTCATGCCCACGCCGAAAAGCAAGTGGGCATACCTGTCCCACAGGTAGCCCAGCGAGGCCTGGTCCCCGTTGCGCAAAAGCGTCACCAGGTCCTCGTCGCTTGCTCGTTCGATATGGCTTCGGCGCAGGAACATTGTTCTAGTCCAGGAGGTCTGCGGCTTGTTGCGCGGCAAGTGCGCGACGGGCAACTTCTGCCTGGTACATTTCTCCGTAGGTCTTTGTCTCGATCACCACCACACCACCGGTCACATCACCGTAGCGCGCAGGCAGGCCGCCTGTGTAAACGCTTACACTGCTAATGGCGCTGGGAGGTATGCTCGGCACGGTGCCGCTCACCTTTACGCCATCGAGAAAGGAGACCATGTTCTCAGTGCGTGATCCACGGAAGTGCAATCCTTCTCCGTTCAGCGAAGGGGTCACGCCCACGAAGTTGGCACCCACGAAAGCTATCGGGTTTCTCTTGTTCGGGTCGCGCACGAAGTCTTCGGCCAGCAAGCTCATGCGGGCAGGGTCATCCTTGTCGATCAGTTTGCGTCTGTATACCACGACCTCGAAGGTATCTAGTGCCGCCATGAACTTCATCCGCATGTCCTTTAGAAAGGTCGCGCGGTCGGCCGTTACCTCGATACCGGGCATTTCGATGGTCTGGAAGCCGATGAAGGAGATGCGTATGCTATGGATGCCCGGTGGCAGTGGCTTCAGCACGAAGCGGCCATCCATGTCCGTGGTGTTGCCTTGGGTGCCGGAACCGGTCCCTGTCGTGATCGTAGCCATGGGCAGCGGTTCCCCAACAGGGTCGTAGATGCGGCCACGGATCTCGCCGTGGTTCTGGGCGGTAGCGCTCGTTGCAGCAAGCAGGCCCATGAGCAGAAGGGTGTTTGATAGGCGCATGATGAGTGTGTTTACCTATGGGATGCGGGACACGCACAAAATGCATAGATCCGAGGGTCAAGTTTGAGGGGCAAGTCCGAGGGCCGACGACCCTCGGACTTGCCCCTCGGACTACCGGAAGCACTCCTTCCAATGGACCACAGGCATCGACGTTGGGCCTCCATGCGAGTAGAACGCGGCGCTGGAATGCAAGCATGCTTCAGGAGTCTCCGCTAACCGCCATTGCTCCTGTAAGGGGTTCCTATGAATGTAGTCCAGCTTTTGGACGATCATGGCCTCCGAGAAGCAAGTCTTGATGTCCGAAGACGGCTCCCAAACGCTGAACCATTGTCCTTTGGCATGTCTGTGGGTATTTACGTCCCGCTGTAGTCTGAAAAGCATGTTGTGATCCTTGGCCTCGGTAAGCCGGTCGATGATGACCTTGGACCACCACCGTTTGCAGTTGCCGAGGATGTCATTGATGGAAGCACCGGGTGGTGCATACATCAGCAAGTGGACATGGTTGGGCATCACCACGTAGCCATTGACCGCGCACCCCTTGTCCGTCCAACGCTGGAGCTTCTCATAAATGGAATCGTACAGTCCGGTCTTGTCGATCAAGGGGATGTGCTTCCAGCAGACGAACGTGCAGAAGAAGATCCCTTCTGTGGTGGGCATCCTTTTCCCAAGGGTCATGGGAGTAAGGTAGGAAGGCAGGTACTGTAGTATCGAGGGCGACATTATCAAGGGTCGAAGACCCTCGATAATGCCCTCGATCAAAGTTCCTCTGCCACCACCTCGCGCACTCCCGGTACTTCGTGCTTCAGCAAGTTCTCGATGCCCTGCTTCAAAGTGATCATGCTGCTGGGGCAACCGCTGCACGAGCCGCGCAAGGAAACGGTCACAATGCCGTCGTCAAAGGACTTGAAGGCGATGTGCCCGCCATCCCCTTCCACCGTAGGGCGGATGTATTCTTCCAATACACGGATGATCTTCTCATCGTCCGGGCCCTTTGCATCGGCATGTGTGGTGGCACGTTCGTTCGCATCGGCCAGGGCCTGCGACGGGGCATCTTCATACACCACCCGGCCATCGCGGTTCAGGTAGTCCTGTATGTATTCCCGCAACTCCCGCTGCACCAGATCCCACGTAATGGAGTTGTTGCGCGTTACCGTGATGAAGTTGTTCGAGATGAACACTGCGGTCACGAAGGGCAGGTTGAACACGTGCTCGGCCAAGGGCGATACACCCGTGGGTTCATCCGGGGTCCGGAATTCCAACAAGCGGCCATCCTGCACAAGCAACCTGCTGCTCACAAATCGCATGGAGGCGGGATTCGGGGTCATCTCGGCGTATACCGAAACGGGTGGGCGTTTTGTGGTCTCTTGCATAGACTTTCTGCCGCGCATCAATGCGCTCAGCGGGACACAAAGTTACATCCTACCCGGGGGCAGCATCCCAAGAGGAACGCAATGTCCGAATGCGGCCGAATTCCAAGTGCCGTAGTTTTGTACCCTAACAATGCGCCGCTCGCTGTTCATCCGTTCCTTTTTCTCGCCTTTGTTGGTGGGCTTGCTGCTCTTCGCTACCAGCGGTGCGGCCCTGTCGCGTATGACCTGCCTGATGAGCGGACAGTCGGTCTTGGAGTTGGGCCTGCTTGCTGACTGTTGTCCGGAACCTCCTTCATCGGATGTACCCACGCTGAGTGCCCAGTGTTGCCTGTTCAGCGAGGCTTCCGCCGAACGGACACCATTCGTTCCGGTACAGAGCTTCACGGTCTTACTTGTGCCTGTTGTGGCCGTGTTCTCGTTTTCGGCTGATGTTGTTCTGGACCAGCGCCCCTTGCTGGCTGCCTTGAACAACGGTCCGCCTCCGCTCAAAGGGGCGGAGCGCAGGGCGCTTTCGGCCACCTTCCGGATCTAGTCCGGGTCTTTTCGAGCGTCGCATTGCGGCGCTGGAGGCGTTATGCCTCTTCGTGTTCCAACACATCATCGAAAGACCCGAACCATGTACAAACATCGAATATTCGTGCTACTCTGGACCCTGATCCAGGCTTTCCTGCTACAGGGGCAGGACTTCGTATCCGGCACTGTGGAGTCAACGGATCCTGCTGGGAACACTCCTTTGCCCGGCAGCAACGTGCTTTGGGCAGGCACCACCATTGGCACTGCTTCCGATGCGAACGGGCGCTTCAGCTTGGCCTATCCCCCACAGTGGCCCGCACGCTTGGTCGCGACCTACGTGGGGCATACCTCCGATACACTTGTGTTGCAGGGACCACCGCCGAGGGCCTTGCGTTTCTTGCTTCGAGCCAGCGCCGAACTGAAGACGGTGGAGATCATCGAGCGCCAGAGTGGCGTACACCTCGATAGCCGATCACAACTCGCCACAGAGATCATCACCTCCATGGAGTTGAAGCGCGCAGCCTGTTGCGACCTCAGCGAAAGCTTCGAGACCAACGCCACGGTTGATGTTAGCTTCAACGATGCGATCAGCGGCACCAAGACCATCCGCATGCTCGGTCTCGATGGCAAGTACGCGCAGATGAGCGTGGAGAATATCCCCTTCATTCATGGGCTTTCCACCGCATCAGGTCTTACGCTTATTCCTGGCACATGGATCAAGGACATCAATTTGAGCAAAGGCATCGGGACCGCCGTAAATGGCCCGAATGCCATTACTGGCCAGATCGACCTTGGCCTGTTACAGCCATCTGCCGAGGGGCCGCTTTTCGTGAACATCTACGGCAACAGCCAAGGCCGGGCCGAGACCAACATCCACACGGCGCAGCGCACCGGAAAACACAGCGACAACCTCTTGCTGGTGCATGGCAATTGGTTCAACACCGAGATGGACCAGAACAACGATGGGTTCATGGACATGCCCCTGACACAGCGCATCAACGTGATGGACCGCTGGATGTACCGGGATGAAAAACGAAGCGGCCAGCTTACGGCGCGGTACGTGAATGATGTGCGCAGCGGCGGGCAATCCGCTAAGCACGGTGCACGGCCTGTTGAAGGGGAGCACGACATACACCGTCCAGATATGCTGTATGGCATCGACATTCGCAACGAAATGGTGGACGTGCTGGGCAAGTACGGGTTCATCTTTCCGAATGATCCCACCCGCAGTTTCGGCCTGCTGGTTTCAGGACGCCGCCACGATGTGAATTCCGTGTATGGCGATCGGCGCTATGGGGGCGTGCAGGAGAGCTTCTACGCGAACGCAGTGTACCAACAATTGCTGGGCTCGGGAACGGATCAGCTGAAGGCCGGTGCCAGTTTCCAGTACGACGGCTTCCGCGAATCCTTCCGCAGTTCCATCGCCTTCGGGAACGATAGCCTCTTCGACCGCATCGAACGCATGCCCGGCCTGTTCGCAGAGTACACCCGCAAGCGGGAAAAGGTGACACTCGTTGGGGGCTTGCGCATGGATGCCAACAGCTACTTCGGCACCACCGTCAACCCGCGAGTGCATGCCAAATTCGATCTGGGTCCGCTCACCACGGCACGTCTTACCGCTGGTTCAGCATTCCGAACAGCGAACCCTTTGGCTGAAAGCGCAACGGTATTGGCCAGTTCTCGCCGAGTGGTGGTACAGGGCGATCTGGGTATGGAAAAAGCGTGGACCGT
>Ga0105045_10001576_pt1 | contig 18794 bp, 14 predicted proteins | sample MAT02_FD_78089 | JGI IMG/M metagenome (GOLD analysis project Ga0105045, IMG submission 78089) | Freshwater microbial communities from Lake Fryxell liftoff mats and glacier meltwater in Antarctica - MAT-02 (megahit assembly) | ecosystem: Environmental > Aquatic > Freshwater > Ice > Liftoff... | reverse complement strand
GGATCTGGAGACGTTGCTGCAACTGACCTGGCTGCGCATGACGTCGCCGCGCGCGGATACGACCGCGTTTCAGGCGCTGTTGCAGCAGTTTGACGCCGTGCTCAAGAACAAAGATGCCAATCCCGCCTCGGTGTTCAGTGATACGGTGCAGGTGACGCTCGCCAACGGCAGCCCGCGCGTCCGGCCCCTGTCGGTGGAGATGCTCAAGGAGCTCGATCTCGCCGAAATGACGGCGATCTATCGCGATCGCTTCGGTGATGCGGGTGACTTCACCTTCTTGTTTGTTGGTACGGTAGATACGGTGGCGCTCAAGCCGCTCGTGGAGCAGTGGCTGGCCTCGCTGCCGACTACGGGGCGCAAGGAAACGTTCAAGGACGTCGGTCCGAAAATGTTCACTGGCCAGATTGACAAAACGGTGCGCAAAGGACTGGCCCCACAGAGCCAGACGGCGCTGCTGATGGGCGGAGAGGCGCCGTGGAGCCGCGAGCAGTCGTATTTGCTGTCGGCGCTTGGCGAGGTGCTCGAAACGCGCTTGCTGGACCGGCTTCGCGAGTCGCTGGGTGGTACGTATTCGGTGGGCGTGAACACGCAGTTCGCACGTCAGCCGCGTGAAGAGTGGCAGCTGGTCATCAGTTACGGCTCTGCGCCGGAAAAGGCGGACACCATGTTCGCGGCGGTGCGCGCCGAGCTGGATTCGCTGCGTCGCGTACCGCCGTCGGCGGAAGAGGTGGAGCGGGTGCGTGAGAAGCAGCGGCGCGAAATGGAAGTGGCGCGCAAGCAGAACGGATGGTGGGCGAGCGTGATCCGCAGCCGACTGGAGAACGGTGATGCGCTGAACACCGTTATGGCGGATGACGCGCTGATTGCCGGGCTGACCGTGGAAAAGCTCACCGCCGCGTCGAAGCTGTTCCTCGATGAAACCAATCGTGCGCGCTTCGTGCTGTTGCCCGAAAAGCCGTAAACTCAGCGTCTCGTATCGTGGTGCCGCACTACGGGGAGGACTCGGCGTTTGCCGAGTCCTTCTTCGCTTTGTGGGTGGCAATAATGGCGGTAATCGACCGCTTGAGGGCGCGGCCTTCAGCAAGGTAGACGGCATCGAAGCGATCCAACCCTTCGGCGTAGACGCGGCGTGACAAGAGCACCGCATTGTTGAGCACCACGCGCTCCGCCCAGCCGGCGGGATAGGTACGAAGCTGCGGGGCCACGTCGTTGATCAAGCGCAGCCGCGCCTGCGCATACACCGAGTCGCGCGCCACAATCCGTGCCTCACGCGCGGAATCGGGTAGCGTGGCAAAGACGCTATCGATTTCGATCGCCGTGCGCTCCCAGAAGGCGCCCAGCAGCAGATCATCGTGCCAATCGGCGCGCGCGCGGGCGGTGAGCAATGAGTCACCCTGCGCACGAAAGAAATGCTCCGCCCCACGTCCCCCCACGAACGTGGCAAAGGACTCGTTGAACGCCACCTGCCCTTTGGCAAAAAAGGTGGTGTGCAGCAGTTCGTGAATGACCGTATTCACCAGCGTCACGGAGTCTTGCTTGACGGTGGTACTCACCAGCGGATCATTGAACCAGCCCAGCGTGCTGAAGGCGGACGACGGGCCAACCGTAACGTCGAACCCATCGTTTCGCAGCGACTCGGCGGTGCGCAGTGCCCCCGGGAAGTCAAAGAACCCTTTATACGGGAAGCTGCCCACCACCGGAAACCACCACGTCTTGCGTTCCAACCGGTCGCGGTAGGCGGCTGAGACAATCAACACCAGCGTGTCGCGATCGAGCTGTGAGAACGTGGTGAAGCTTTCGCCGGCCTTGAGCCCGAGCGAGTCGATAGCGAACTGGCGCGCCGCCAGCACCAGCGCCAGCTTGGCCCGTAGCGCGGGTTCTGTCGATTCCCGCGCCACGAGGCGTGGGATGGGCTGACGACGCGAGAGGATCCGTGCCTCCTCATAGGCAGCGCGCGAGATGTAGCAGCCCATGGGCGTGAGCGCGAGCGCCACGGTAAGCGCGACCGTGGCCAGTGCAGTGAGCCGACGCAGCAGTCGCCACGACGTACGGCCGCGTCGTGACGGTAATACCGCCTCGTTGTCAATCCCGTGTTGTGAGCTGCCTGGATGCGCTATCATTCCCGGTCCATGTCGTTCGTTCATCTGCACTGCCACTCCGAATATTCGCTCCTCGACGGCGCGAATCGTATCGATGATCTGATCAAGCGGGCTCAGTACTTCGAGCAACCCGCCTTGGCCATCACCGATCATGGAAACATGCACGCCGCCTGGGATTTCCAGGAGAAGGCCAAGAAGGCCGGCGTGAAGCCGATCATGGGGATGGAAGCCTATGTGGCACCGGGCGACCGGCGTACCCGAGGCCGCCCGGCGCCCGGCGCCAAACCCTACTACCACCTGGTGCTGCTGGCCCGCGATCTGGTGGGCTACAAGAATCTGGTCAAGCTCTCCTCGCTCGGATACACCGAAGGCTTCTATACGAAGCCTCGCATTGACCGGGAGCTGCTGGCGGCGCACAGCGAGGGGCTGATTGTGTCGTCGGCCTGTCTGGCCGGCGAAGTGGCGTCGCACCTCATGGCAGATCGCGTGGACGAGGCGCGCGAGGTGGCGGCATGGTACGCGGAGCTGTTCCAGGGGCGCTATTACCTGGAGGTCCAGGCGCACACCAGCGAGGGGCAGGCGAGGCTCAACACCAAAATTCTGTCGCTTGCCGACGACGTCGGGCTGCCGGTCATCGCGACCAACGATGCACACTTCCTCAAACACGAGGATCACGACGCACACGACGTGCTGTTGTGCATCGGGCTGGGCAAGGATCGTAACGACCGCGATCGCATGAAGTACGACGACGGATTGTACTTCAAATCTGCCGACGAGATCCGGCCGTTTTTTCCGGGCCGGGACGATGTACTCACGAACACCCTCGCGATCGCCGAGTCGGTGGACGTGCAGTTCGCGAAACAGTATTTCGTGCCGTCGTTTCCGTTGCCGCCGGGTGTGGCCACCGAAAACGAGTTGTTGGTGCAGTTGAGCACCGACGGGGCCAAGGTGCGTTACGGTGATCCGTTGCCCGCCAACGTGCAGGAGCGGTTGGACTATGAGCTGGGCGTGATCACGAAAACCGGCTACGCCGGCTACTTCCTGATCACCGCCGATTTCATCAAGGCCGCGCGGGACATGGGCATTCCGGTGGGTCCGGGGCGTGGATCGGCCGCCGGCTCGCTCGTGGCGTACGCCACGAAGATCACCGACGTGTGCCCGCTCGAGTTCGACCTGCTCTTTGAGCGCTTCCTCAATCCCGAACGCGTCTCCATGCCCGACGTGGACGTGGACTTCTGCTTCGAGCGACGCTGGGAAGTGATCGAGTACGTGCGGCAGAAGTACGGCAAGGATTCGGTTGGGCAGATCGTCACGTTCGGCACCATGAAGTCGCGCGCCGCGATTAAAGATGTCGGACGTACGCTCGGCTTTACGCCGGGCGAAACCGATGCGCTGGCCAAGCTGATCCCCAACGCACCGAACTTCTCGCTGACCGTGAAGGAAGCGATCGAGCAGGTGCCCGAGGTGAAGGCGTTTTACGCCAACGAGCCACGCTACCGGCAACTGCTCGACTTTGCCGTCAAGTTGGAAGGGCTGTCGCGTCACACCGGGGTGCATGCCGCCGGTGTCGTGATTGCGCCGGGTCCGCTCGACGACTTCGTGCCGATCTGCACGCAGGCTACCAAGGGCTCGGGGAGCGACGGCGACGAGCGGGTCATTGTCACACAGTACGACATGACATCGCTCGAGAAAGCCGGTATGCTCAAGATGGACTTTCTCGGGCTGACCACACTCACCGTGATCAGCGATACGCTGGCGAGCATCGAGCAGCGGCACGGCATCACGGTCACGCTCGAAGAGCGCGGCTTCACCGACGCGAAAACGTATCAGATGCTGCGCGCCGGTCGCACCGGCGGCGTGTTCCAGTTTGAGTCGCCGCTCGCCACCGACGTGCTCAAGCGCATGCGCTGCGACCGGTTCGACGACCTGGTCGCGTCGAATGCGCTGCTGCGTCCGGGTCCGCTCGACGCGGGCATGCACCACGTGTACATCCGCCGCAAACGCGGCGAAGAGCCCACGGTGTACGCCCTGCCGGAACTCGAACCGATTCTGTCCAACACCTACGGCGTGATCACCTATCAGGAACAGGTGATGCGCATTGCGCAGGTGTTGGCCGGCATCTCGCTCGCCGAAGCGGACGTGCTGCGAAAGGCGGTGGGTAAGAAGGACTCTGAGCTCATTAAAAAGGAGCTCGGCAAGTTCTCCACGAAGGCCGTCGCCAATGGGTACGACCCCAAAATTATCGACGAGCTGGCGGGGCAGATTGAGACGTTCGGGCGCTACGGATTCAATAAAAGTCATAGTGTCGCCTACTCCGTCGTCGCGTACCACACCGCCTTCCTCAAGACGCATTACCCGGCCGAGTTCATGGCGGCGCTCTTGTCGTCGAACATCGGGAAGACGGAAGAGGTCATCAAGTACATCGCGGAAGCCCGCGAAATGGGGCTCGAGGTGTTGGCACCCGATGTGAACGAATCCGGGTGGCGTTTCACGGTGGTGGGGGACAGGCGGATCCGGTTCGGGCTTGGCGCGATCCGCAACGTGGGGCGTGGTGCGATTGATTCGATGATCGGGGCGCGTGCTGAGGGACCGTTCACGTCGTTGTATGATCTCTGCTCGCGCGTGGATCTGCGGGTGTGCAACAAACGGGTATTCGAAGCGCTCATCGCGGCCGGTGCCTGTGACGGGCTGGGCGGCCACCGCGCGCAACTGTTGGCGGCGCTCGATCATGCGATCAGCGAGGCCTCGCTGCGACAGGAGGAAGCCGTCAAGGGGCAAGGCTCACTCTTCGGCGACCTGATGGGTGGTGCTCCGGAAGAGATCGCCGGCTCAGCCGGCCAAGGCGCCGCCCCGCCTCCCCTGCCCTCCACGCCGGTATGGAGCGAAAGCGAGCGCCTACAGCGCGAAAAAGAGCTGCTCGGCTTCTACATTTCAGGACATCCGCTTGAGCCATACCGAACAGAATGCGAACTCTTTGCGTCGAGCACCGTAGCCGCGCTGGGCGAGTGGACACCGGAGCCGGTCACCATTGGCGTGGTGGTCACCGCCATCAAGCGGCAGATCTCCAAAAAGTCGGGGGCAGAGTTTGCCCGGTTGACAGTCGAGGATTTTTCCGGATCTTCTGAGGTACTGGTTTTCCCGGAAGCGTGGGCCGTCATCGCCGAACGGGTCCGTCCCGATGTACCCGTGCTGCTCAAAGGCGGTTATTCGCGTAAGGATCAAGGAGTGGAAGGCGCCACCTTCATCGTGGAAACGGTCACACGCTTCGCCGAAGTGCGTGCCAGTGGTGATCTGGCGGTCGCGATCGACCTGAGCACCGGGATCGATCTGCCGCCGTCTATCATGGAGGATGTTCGTGCCGCCCTTGAGAACCATCAGGGATCAGCACCACTCGAGGTCCGATGGCGGGATGGCAACGGCAAAACAGTCCGTTTCCGCTCCCGCTCGCTGACCGTGGCTGCATCAGCCATGATTCTTTCTGATCTTCGCGCGCTGCTCGGCGCCGATCGGGTGCGCCTCAAGCGCGCCGATGGCTGACGAGCTTCGCGTTCTCATTCTCCAGGATTCCCATGGCCAGTGCCCCGGTGCTTGAATTCGAGCGTCCCATTGCGGAGCTCGAAAAACAGATCGAGGAGCTCAAGCGAATGGCAACAGACCAGTCTCTCGATATCGGAGACGATCTGGTGCCGCTGCAGCGGAAACTCAGCGACCTGCGCGTACAGATCTACCAGAATCTGACGCCACTGCAGCGCGTGCAGGTGGCGCGTATGTCGCGTCGCCCGTTTACGTCGGACTACATCAAGTACGCGTTTACCGACTTCATCGAATTGCACGGCGATCGTGCCTTCCGCGAGGATGCCGCCATCATGGCGGGCTGGGCCCGATTGGAAGGGGAAACGGTCATGATCATCGGTCACGAGCGGGGTCGCGACACCAGGGAAAACCTGAAGCGCAATTTCGGCATGCCCCATCCCGAGGGGTACCGCAAGGCGCTGCGCCTCATGAAGCTCGCCGAGAAGTTCCAGGTGCCCGTGCTCACGTTCATCGATACGCCGGGCGCGTGGCCAGGGCTCGGGGCGGAAGAGCGCGGTCAGAGCGAGGCCATCGCGCGCAACCTGCTGGAGATGAGCAACCTCCAGGTACCGATCATCGCCACCGTCATCGGTGAAGGTGGCTCGGGCGGTGCGCTCGCCCTCGGCGTAGCCGATCGCGTGATGATGCTGACCAACTCCGTTTACTCCACGATCTCGGTGGAAGGCTGTGCCGCCATTCTCTGGAAGGACGGCAAGAGCCCCGAGATGCGCGAAAAGGCCGCGTGGGCGCTGCGCTTGACGGCGATTGATCTGATGGAGCTCAAAATCATCGACGAGATCGTCGCCGAGCCTGTGGGCGGGGCGCATTCGGACCATGTGGCCACGGCGCAGGCGCTCCGTGAATCCCTGACGCGCAACCTCGAGGAGCTGCGACGGCTCAAGCCCGACAAGCTGGTGCGCCGCCGACGTGAGAAATTCCTGCGCATGGGTCAGTTCATCGAGTAAGTTGCAGTTGTGGCGCACCTCATCGAAGTCGCGTTTCGCGGCAACCGCAAAGAGTTCTTCTCCTGGGACGGCGAGACGCCCCCCGCCCTGCGGGCGGGGATCATCGTGGAAGCCGACCGTGGGGAGGATTTCGGCCGCGTGCACTCCACCGGAGAACTGGCCGAGGTGCGCTGTAACGGGTGCGCGCATGGCTGTGGCACCACACCGCCCGCACTCAAAGCACTGCGGCTGGCGACCAAAGACGACGAGCGCTCCGATGGCGCGCTGACCGAAGACAACGAACGCTGCCGACGCGAGGCGATCGCGCGCGTCAAGGCGAACGGGCTGGTCATGAAACTGACCGACGCCGAGTGGCAGTGGGATCGCCGCAAGCTGACATTCTATTTCACGGCCGAACGCCGCGTGGACTTCCGGAACCTCGTGCGTGATCTCGCCGCCCTGTTCAAGGCGCGCATCGAACTCAAGCAGATCGGCGTGCGCGATGAAGCCAAGCGGCTGTCTGGTGTAGGCCGCTGCGGTCGTGAATACTGCTCGTCGTCATGGCTGCCCGAACTGCTCCCGGTCAATCTGGGCGTCGCGAAAGATCAGAAGCTGTCGCTCAATCCGCAGCAGATCTCGGGCGCCTGCGGGCGTCTCATGTGCTGCCTGCGCTACGAGCACGAGTTCTATGTGCAGAGTCGGCGCAAATTCCCCAAGGAAGGGAAGATTCTCGTCACGTCGCTGGGCGAGGAGAAGGTCGTGTCCTGCGACATCTTCAACGAGCGGGTGACGCTCCGCACGGCCGAAGGGGACTCCCGCGTGATCACGTTGGTGGAACTGCGCACCGAAGTGGAGCGCGCCGGTGATCCGACCACTTCGGTGACTGAGACCTTCGCGATCGGTGATTTTTCCATGGAGATCACGGCGGAGATGCCGGTGGCGAGTGATCTCTTGCTCGACGAGACGCCGGTACGTGTGGCGGAAGCGCCGCGAGCGCCGGCGGCGATCATGCCAGTGGTCGAGGTGGTACCGGCGGAGCTGCCAGCTGGCGCTCCCGAGTTTCCGGGGGCGCCTGCGGAATCCGTAGAGGCGGAGGCGGACGCCGAGACCGACGCTGCCTCAGGCGACGAGCCGCGCCGCAAACGGCGCCGTGGTCGGCGCGGCGGCCGTCGGTTGCGCGCGGCCGAATTGCGCCGAGGGGGCGATGGAACGGATGGAACGGATGACGCAGAAAATTTGGAGGACGCAGCAGACGAAGAGGATGTCGCGCCCGATGGCTCCGATGCCGACGCGTCGTAATTTTCGCGTACTCACTACACCTTTTCTCTTACTTCGCCCTCCGTGCCGCGCTTTTTTCTGACCACCGCCATCGACTACGCCAACGGCGATCCGCATCTTGGCCATGCGCTCGAGAAGATCGGCGCGGACGTCATTGCGCGGTATCATCGACAGGCCGGATTCGAAGTCCATCTGCTCATCGGCATGGACGAGCACGGCCAGAAGGTGCAGCAGACGGCGGCGGCAGCCGGCATGGCGCCACAGGCGTTCACTGACGATATCGCGGCGCGCTTTCAGACCATCTGGGCGCGACTCGGTATTCAGTACGATCAGTTTATCCGTACCACGACGGCGCACCACAAAGCCGGCGTGCAGGCGCTGATTCGGCGCATCGCGGAGAAGAATCCTGACGACTTCTACGAACGCTCCTACACCGGCATGTACTGTGTGGGCTGTGAGGCCTTCAAGCAGGAAGCGGATATCGCGGATGGTCACTGCGTGTTGCATCCCACACGCGTGCTGGAGGAAGTCGAGGAGCGCAACTGGTTCTTCCGATTGTCCAAGTATCAGGACTTTCTGCAGGACCTGATCACGAACACGCCACAGTTTGTGGAGCCCGAAAGTCGGCGCAACGAAATTCTTGGCCTGCTCGCGCAGGGACTTGACGACGTGTCGGCCTCACGGTCGCGGCTGGAGTGGGCGGTGCCGTTTCCCCTGCCACTCTCCAACGGCGAAACGCAGGGCACGTATGTGTGGTTCGATGCGCTGCCGAATTATCTCACCGCCACTGGATTCCCCGACGCTGGCTACGAGACACGGTGGCCGGCGGATCTGCATATCATCGGCAAGGACATCACCCGTTTTCACGTGGTGATCTGGCCGGCGATGCTCAAGGCCGCAGAGTTGCCACTGCCCAAGCAGGTGTGGGCCCATGGCTTCGTGCAACTTGGAGGTGAGCGGTTCTCCAAGAGTGCGGGGGTGAAGCTCGATCTCGGCGAAGCGATCGATCGCTTCGGTGCCGATGCGTTTCGGTATGTGCTGCTGCGGGAAGTACCGTTCGACAGCGACGGCAACTTCTCGTGGGAGCGATTCGAAGAGCGCTACACCAGCGATCTGGCCAATGCGTTCGGCAATCTGGCCAGTCGCGCGATGGCCATGGTAGAGAAGTACTTCGACGGGCTCGTACCGGCAGCGGCGCGCCCGGCGGCGGAAGCGGACGACGACGCCGACATCGCCGCGTATCACGCCGGGCTGAATGGTGCGCGGGGCTGGTTGTTGCACGAAGGCCTAGCCGCCGTCTCTCGCATGACGGCCCGTGCCAATGAGTATACGGCCGCGACCGCCCCTTGGGCGGTAGCCAAAGATCCGGCGCGCCGTGAGGAGCTTGCGGTCATACTGGCATCGTTGATTCGCCGTATCGCCCGTCAGACGGTGCTGCTCGCGCCGTTCATGCCCGGCAAGGTGGACGTGGTGTGGCAGCAACTCGGCGCGCCCGGAACAGCGGCGGCTCAACCCTTTGCGACCTTGCCGTTACTGGACCCTGCCGGGTGGCATGTGGCGAAGGGCGATGCGCTCTTCCCTCGACCGATTGCGCCCCTCACGGCCTGATTTCCGTTACACCCCCGGACACAGCGTCACGCTGAATCAGCCCTGACCGCGACTGGAATGCCCGGCAGGACCGCCGAATCGTATCTCTCTTGATGAACAGGTCCCCATCAGGAGGTGGCGGTATGGTACGGCAGACAAACACGCAGGCAACAGGACCGCGAATGACGGTCGTTCGGCCCCGGCGCGGTATGGCGTTGGAGGTGGTGCTGCTCATGCTGGTGATGTTCTCGATCATCATCCTCGCAGGTCTTTCCGCTGTGACGACGATCTCGCGTACGTCGAACGCCGACTACCGCGGTGCCCGCGCAGGCTATGCCGCCGAGGGGGCCGCCGACGATATCATGTCGCAACTCGATGCCGCTATGCAGGACGGGGTGATCAACAGCGAGGATATCGCGAGCATCACGACCCCGGAACTGACGGGCTATCAGATTTCCCAGTCTACGCTGACCTCAGGCCTTCCGGTCACCCGTACCATCACCACCGGCCCCTTCTCCGGGCTGTATTCGCTCAATCAGCCGATCAACATCACGGTCGCGGCGCGGGATACCTCGGGCAACAAGGCGAGTGCGATGTTGTCGGTGAACGCTCAGACAATTCCGCTCTTCCAGTTCGGCGTGTTCTACGAAGACGACCTGGAAATCCTTCCTGGCCCACCCATGAACTTCGTGGGGTGGGTGCATTCGAATGGCAATCTGTATCTGTCGTCATCGAACGCCACGTTCCGGAGCAACATCACGACGCCTGACAGCGTCTTCCGAAATCGGAAGAATACAAACGACCCGCAAAGTGTGCGGATCAACAATGCGGCGGGTGTGGCCAATACGCTGACGTTCGATTCACGCTCGACGTCGGAGCCGGCGTTCAAGACGCAAAGCCAGGTGCGATTCAGCGGGCGCCTGATGTCGAGGGCCCACGGTGTGCGGCCGCTCAAGCTCCCGCTGCCCGCGAATACGCCACCAGTCACGCTGGTGCTGCCGCGCGAAAACGGCGACAGCCCGATGATACAGGACGTAAAAATGGCATGGAAGGCGGACTGGTACATCACCGTGAGGGCGACCGTCTTCGAAATGGCCGACACCAACGCGATGAAAAACGCCTTCTGCGATTCCATCGTGCAGGTGCGGACCGGTGGCCTGGAGGTTCCGAGCGGCGCCACGTGTCGTCGGATCTTCAAGCCGCGCCGCAACGCGTTCTGGGAGGGGCGGGAAGATCTGAGGCCCGACTTGGTCGACGTGCACATGGATTCGCTCCGCCTGTGGAGCGACGCGTCACCCGGCACGCGATCGCCGCGCATTATCTACATCAATATTATCGGCGACAGCGGCAGCACGAACCGTGACTACGTGGCGGTACGCCTCCGACAGGGGGCACAACTTCCGGCCTCACGCGTCGCGTCGGATACCGGTGGACTATCGATCGTCACGCAGCATCCGATCTACGTGCTCGGCGACTACAACACCCTAGTCTGGCGTCCTGCCGCGATCATGGGCGATGCCATCACGTTCCTTTCGCAGCCGCCCAACGCGGCAATGAGTGTGACCACCCCGGCGGGAACACGCTGTCAGAGTAACACCGGCTGGTGTGATACGCTGCAGGTCAATCCCGCCCAGCGTACCGCTCGGCCCACCACGGTAAACGCCGCGCTGCTTGTCGGTCACTCCGCCACGCCCTGCGACTTCGCGCGTGCCGGATGCGGCGCGCCGCAATACGGCGGTGGTCTGGAGAACCTTCCGCGGTTTCTCGAAAACTGGGGCGCCGGCACCACGTTTCGCTACACGGGGTCGCTGGTCTCGCTGTATCAGAGTCGCTATGCCAGTGGAGTGTTTAGCAACGTCACGAATGGCGGAGCCTACTACACACCCCCAGCGCGGCAGTGGAGTTTCGACGTCAACTTCCGCTTCCCGGAACGCCTGCCACCGGGGACGCCCTCGGTGGGGACGGTACTGCAAACCGCCTTCCGTCCACTGTACTGACCATGACACCTACCGTGTACCACCGGCGCACTCCTCACGGCTTCTCCCTCGTCGAGCTCCTCGTCATCATGACCATGGTTGGAGTACTGATGGCCATCATGGTGCCGCGCTTCCGAATTTCCGAACGGACGGAATCTCAACTCGCCGGGATGCAACTCGCCCAGGACATCGACCTGGCGCGCACGCGCGCACTCTCCACCCGCAGTGTGGTGCGGGTAGTGTTCGATGATGAAGCTGACAACTATGGTGGTTTCCGCGACAACGACGACGATGGGACCATCAACGAGTCGGCGCTTGAGACGCAGTCGCTTCAAGGGTGGGGGACCCGTCCACTGCCCGACCGCATGCTCTTTGGGCGTGGTGCCGCGTCGTCCGTCCCTGGCGACCAGGGATCGGGCGCCATCACCTTTGCTGATGGCCGCCTGGAGTTCGACTCCCGCGGGCTGACTCGGCCGTTCGGTGCGAGCGGTACCGTATACCTCGTGAGCGAGCACGATCCGACGTCGGTGGTGGCCGTACAGGTGGCGCCATCAGGGAACGTGCGCTTCTGGACGTGGAAAAAAGAGGGGGGCTGGAAATGATCCGCCGTATCGCGTCATCAACCAATCGCCGCCGCCGCCTGACGCGCGCCCGTCGTGGCTTCAGCCTCGTGTCCATGATGGTGGCCATGCTGCTGTTGCTGGTCGGCCTCATGTCGCTTGCCAACGCCAACGCGTCGACCACCAAACTGCAAACGATGGCGCAGAACCGCACGAACGCGATTGCCATCGGGCGCGCGTATGTGGAAGCAGTGCGCGTGCGGGATCCGTGGCTGGTCGTGACGGAATCGGCAGAGAATCTCACCGCCGACGGGCAACTGTCGGGGGCCGGTCCCTATGTTCGCACCCTGACTGTCACCGAGATCAAACAGAACCTGGTACAGATCGACGTGAAAGTAGAGTACCCGCGCGGGAATCGTCCAGTCGAACTCTCGACGATGCTTTTCCGCGGTAACGGCCTCGCCGGAGCTCAGTAATGTCTCTTACGACAACGCAGAACACCCGCCGCGCCCGCCGCGGGTTCACCCTCCCCGAAGTGCTCATCGCCATGACGGTGGGGATGGTCGTCATCGTGTCGGCGTCCAGCTTTTCCGTGCAAAGTTGGAAGACACGGCGGGGCTGGACGGTGAAAGAATTGGTCGACCGCAACGCTCGATTTGTCGGGCTCTCGCTGGCGCGCGACGTGCAAGAAGCCGGCATCTCCATGGAAAGCACTCAGAACTTCGCATCGCTGGGGACATTTGGTGACACAATAACAATTCTGTCGGTGCCGTATGAACCCGACGAGGCGCCGGTGTACCCGATCTTCAACGATGGCGATACGCTGCCGACTTATCCACCGGGCGGCACGTGCGGCGCGTTCTGTATCGAGTTCATGCGGGTGGGCGGGACGTTCCGCGTTGCTCCCGGTGATCTCGTACGCCTGCAGATCGGGAGCACGCGCCGCCTCTTGTTGCTGACCGCTGTGAAGGGACTGGCCAACAACAAGTTCCAGATCAAGTTTCTCGAGGCCACCTCGCTGTTCAACCGGCCGGCAGGGCTCGACAGCGTGCTGCTGGAGCGCTCCGGCACCACTATCCAGAAGCTCAACGCGGTGCGCTACTGGCTGGACCGCGACAGCAAGGAGCTGAAGCGCGCGGAACGGCTGGACAGTGGCGGGGACCCGATCGGCGCGGTGATGGCGAGTAACGTGGAGAACTTCGAGGCCCGACTCCAGTTTGTGTCAGGCAACGAAAGTATCAGCTACAACGGCCTTGATGCCGACACGCTGAACGATGGCAACGACATTATCGGGATCAAGGTCCGCGCAGAAATCCGCAGCGACCGGAGCGACCCGGCGGTGAACGGCGGCCTTCCCGTTTCTCGCTGGTACACGTGGAAAGTGGCTCCGCGCAACCTGCTGTACGAGAAGAACCGCATGTAAGCGCTACTTGTTGAAGTCTACGGTGGGCGCCGCGCGCGACGCGGCGTCCGTCACTTCGAAATACCCGCGCGGCTTGGCCCCCGTGGCCTTGGCCGTCATCACCGCCGGAAACTTGCGAATGTACTCGTTGTACGTACGGACGGCACCGTTGTAATCGGTGCGCGACACCGCAATGCGGTTTTCGGTGCCCGTGAGTTCATCCTGCAGCTTGAGGAAGTTCTCGTTCGAGCGCAGCTCTGGATAGGCTTCGACCACGATGCTCATGCGTCCAAGCGCCGTGGTGAGCCCTTGATTGGCGTTCGCCAATTCCACGGGATCGGATCCACCCGGCTTCTGCAGCGCGCCCACCAGGCCGGCGCGCGCCTGCGTGATCTGTGTGAGCACGTCGTTCTCCTGCTTCGCAAACCCCTTTACCGTGTTCACGAGATTGGGAATGAGATCGGCGCGACGCTGCAGCTGCGCATCGATGTTCTGCTTGGCCTGCGCGGCCTGCTCATCGTACGATTGAATCGAGTTGTAACCGCAGGCACCGAACGCCATCGGGCTGAGCACAACCAATGCCACGGCCAGCATGCGCTGGCGCACACGGGATGTAAAGGGCGCACGGGATCCGGACACCGCACGCAAGGTCTGAACAGTCGTCATGAGATGCCTCAGGAAAGATCGGGGGAAACCACATCGTCCGCATGCGCGGGCGGTGTGAACTGATCGAGATATACCACCAACGCGGTCATGCCCTGCACATAGCCGTGCAGCACGGTCTCGGTATCACGGTCGGACAGTGCGGTTCCGCGCACCAACGCATGGACCCGCGTAAACGGCGCCGCATCAAAGCCACATTGCGTCGCCACGTCGGTGATCACCTGTCGAGCATCGCGGGCCGGCCGGTGGCCATGCAGGCGCAGCACCGCGCGAAAGATCACCAGTAACGCACTCAGGCTGGACTGCAGCAGGGCACGCTGCTGCTCGGCGTCGGTTCCGGCCACCATCACACCGCGCCGGAGCCGCAACAGCTTGCCCATCGCCTCGTGCTCGGTCTGCAGGCGCAGCTCCGGCAAGTGCACGGTGATCCCTTCCAGTGGGAACGCGCCATGCAGGACGCGGTGCCGTTCCAGAATATCCGCGTACTCGATGGGGAATATGTCGGCCGAGCGCTGCCATTCGGCGCGCGTGAGCTCAAGTACCGGCGCATGACCGGCCTCCTGCCACGCGCGCATGGTTTGCGCGAGCTGACGCAGTTGCGTGAGATCCACGGCCTCGACGATCACCAGCACGTTAAGGTCGGAGCGTCCGGCTACCTGTTCGTCGGTTGCCGCCGAGCCGTAGAGCACGACCGCATGCAGCGCGTCGCCGTGCACCTGGCGAAGCTGCGTGACCAACGCGTCGACGGTTATTGTTTCGCGTGCCATGTCTTTCCTGTGCCTGCAGTAAACGCGCTCACCAGTTGGACCCGCCGCCACCACCACTAAATCCGCCACCGCCACCGAATCCACCAAATCCGCCACCACCACCACCGCCGAAGCCGCCACCAAACCCGCCACTGCTCCCGCCCCACCCGCCGTGCATCGAGGGGCCGGGTATCGGGATCGGAATGCATCCGCCGCACCCGCGACGGCCACGGCCACCTGCGGAACTGAGCACGATGAATACCACAACCAGAAAGAGCAGCACGGCAAAGTCCGGGACCTGCCGCTGTGGGCGGGTGGTGCGCTGCCTGGGTTGGGGCAGCCCTTCCAGCGTGACGCCGAAACTCGTGGCATACCGACCCGCCACCTCCACCGCGAGCTGCTCGATCGCCCCGGCGTAGTCCTGCGCGCGGAACCGCGACGTCTGACTCCGGCACAGCGCACCGGCCGTGGCATCGGTCAGAAATCCCTCGGCCCCCTGCCCGGTTTCGATCCGGCAGTACCCGTTGCCATCGGTGGAGCTTTCCTTGGGCACGAGCAAGATGATCACGCCCGCATTCCGCGCCTGCTCGCCGATGCCCGCGTCGGCACCGACTTTCCACTCGCGTCCCAAGCGGAGCGACACCTCTTCGACGGGGCGCCCACCCAGGTCGGGCAGCGTCACGATGACCATATCGCCGCGCGTGGCGGCCTGCACGCGGCGCGCCAAGTCGTCCAGGCGTGCTTCTACATCGGCCGGAATGACGTTGGCAAAATCGTTCACGTACCCCACGGGCGCGGGCAGCGGCTGCGGCTGGGCCGTCGCTACCGGCGCCGCTGCGGTGGCCGCGAGCACCGCCCACGCAACGGCAATCAGCAGCGACGACGATGCCACCCGAAGCGTTTCCAGTTTCTGCATCAGCCGAGCCGCGCGGAGCGGGGCCTGCCCAAAGTTCATGACGTGTTGCACCCGTGGAAGATAGAACACCGTACGTCGCGCGCGGCACGGCGGTGTCAGCCATATCAGGACGGTACCCGCTCGAGGCCACTTGGTTCGCCCCCTGCGCGCGGGCGCTGATTCTGCTAGGCTTCAAGGATGCGTCTTTTCTCTGCTGCCCGCCACGCGGGTGTTCTGGTTGCGGTCGCGCTCTTCGCGACTGCCTGTGACCGTGCTGATGCGGCCGCCGGCGCCGATTCCACGATCACGCGTGTGACGGCAACGGGTGTAGCCACGCCAGACTCCGCTGCCGACGCCGCGCTCATCGCGCTGGCCGACCGCGGTCGCCTGCTCGGCCCGGAGCAGGCGATGTGGGTGATCATGATCAGCGACTACCAGTGCCCATACTGCAAGCAGTGGCATGATTCGTCGATGGCGGCCGTGAAGCGCGATTATATCGACACGGGCAAGATCCGCATGGCGTATCTGCATCTGCCACTACCCATGCACCCGCATGCCCGCGCCTCGGCGGAGGCGGCGATGTGCGCCGGCGCCCAGTCGAAGTTCTGGGAGTATTCGGAGGGGCTGTTCGCACAGTATGCCCCCATCACGAAAATGGGCGACGTGGGGCCGATGCTCGATCGCCTGGCCCGTGATCAGTCGCTCAACATGACGGCCTTCGCCCAGTGCCGCCGCTCGAACGCGATCAAGTCGCTGGTGGACAATGACATCCGGCAAGCGTCGCAAGCGGGCGTGCAATCCACTCCGTCTTTTCTGATCGGCGACTTCCTGGTGCAAGGCGCGCTGCCACTGCCTGACTTCCGGCGGGCGCTCGATACGGCGCTGCTCGTGGCGGCGAAGAAGAGGACCCCCTGAATGCGCTGATCCGCTCCATCTATGGAGCGGGTGTGCTGGCGGCCCGTGTAGCCGCTGCAATAGCGCCAGACCACCCCTCCAAGGTGTGGCGGTCCCTGAGGGCTCGCCGTGACGTGGTGAGCCGTTTCCAGGCCAAGGCGAAGGCCGTGCGCGACCTGTCGCGTCCGCTGGTGTGGTTTCACGCCCCCTCCGTGGGCGAAGGACTGCAGGCCCGTCCGGTGGCACACGCGCTGCGCGCAGCGCAGCCGACGGTGCAGCAGGCGTACACGTTTTTCTCCCCCAGCGCGGAGCGGTTCGCCGCCAGTGTGGGGGCGGAGATTACGGAGTATCTGCCCTTTGACGGCGTGCAGGAGGCTGACGCGCTACTCGATGCGCTGCGCCCGGCCGTGCTGGTGTTCGTGAAGCTCGATGTGTGGCCCGTGCTCGTGGAGCGTGCGGCCGCGCGCGGTGTGCCGGTGGCGCTGCTGAGCGCCACCCTGGCACCTGACTCGGGGCGTCGCGGTAGGCTGTCGCGCCTGCTGCTGCATGATGCCTACGCGGCACTCTCGGCGGTGGGGGCAATCGACGAGGCCAACGCGGAGCGGCTGATCGATCTTGGCGCGCCGCGCGCGGTCACGCAGGTGACGGGCGACACGCGCTTTGATCAAGTCCGGGCGCGGGCCAACGACGTGGACTCTCTATTGCCGTTACTGCGCGCGCTCGCGAGCACGCGGCCCACGCTGGTGGCCGGCTCTACGTGGCCATCCGACGAGACGGTGCTGTTCGAGGCTTGGCGCAACGTCAAGATCGCCATCCCCGACGCCCGCCTGATCATCGCACCCCACGAACCCACGTCGGAGCATCTGGAGCCGATCCGTCGCTGGGTGGTGCGCGCTGGCCTGGCCCACGCCACACTCTCCGACGTGGAACACATTGCCAACGCCGGCCAGCGTGATGTGATCATCGTAGACCGGGTGGGCGTACTCGGCGATGTGTATGCACTCGCCACGGCCGCCTTTGTGGGTGGCGGCTTTCACGCGGCCGGCCTGCACTCGGTGATTGAGCCGGCAGCGTTTGGCGCACCGGTGGTGTTTGGTCCGCAGTGGCGCATGAGCCGCGAAGCCGCGCTGCTGCAAGACTGTGGCGGCGGCGTCAGCGTGCCGTCAGCGGAGGCCCTCGCCATCACGCTGCGTGCCTGGCTCGGCGACCCTGACGCCCGTGACACGGCCGGCCACGCGGCACGCGCACTCGTTCAGCAGGAACTCGGTGCGACCCAACGCTCGCTGGCACTGGTGGAGCAGCTACTCGGTCGCTGATCAGGTCGGCGCGAAACCTGCTGTCTGGTTGGGCTTGGCGATGTTCCTTTGCCACTTGTGCGTGCTGGCGTGGTGTGTTGGTTGCCGGTTTCTCTTTGAACTGATCACACAGAGAAAAAGAGGAAAAGAGGAAAAGAGAAAAACTGTACCCTCCTTCCCTCTTTTTCTCTTTACCTCTGTGTGATCAGTTCAGCACACCCGTGTGGTCACTTCAGCACACCCGTGTGATCAGTTTGGACTTGACCCGATTTCGTGGACGCTCAACTGGCCCTAATTTGAGGGCGGAGGTGGCATAGGAAATCGACCAAGCAGGGAGCACGGCGTGAACGCCGTAGATTCACGACGGAGTTCAAGGCCGAAGCGGTGCGGATGCTGGCGGAGCGTCGGGCAGCCGGCGCGACGGCGACCCAAGTCGGCCGCGAACTGGAGGTGCGCCCAGACCAGCGGCGGGCGTGGGCGCGCGCGCCGCATGAGGCTACGGGTGCGCTCGCGGCCGTGGCGGGCGAAACGCTGGAGCAAGAGAATCGACGGCTGCGGCGCGAGGTGACCACGTAGCGCCAGGAGCAGGCGTTCGTAAAAAACGTGGCGGCATAATTCGCGAACGCGTCGCGTTGCGGTGCGCCGTCATCGCCCGCCATCAGGGCGAGTGTCCGGTGCGACGCATGTGCCGCGTGCTCGAGGTGTCGGTCGCGGGCTTTCCGTGAGGCGCGGCACCCGGCGCCAGGCCTGATTTTCCATTAGGACCGCGGAAGTTAATATGCCGCGGAAGCGTACCGCACCGAGCGCACTGCGCATGGCATGCTGTCGAGCATGAGCGGCAAGGGCGACTGTTATGATAACGCCGTGACGGAACGCTTCTTT
>Ga0105045_10001573_pt1 | contig 18798 bp, 16 predicted proteins | sample MAT02_FD_78089 | JGI IMG/M metagenome (GOLD analysis project Ga0105045, IMG submission 78089) | Freshwater microbial communities from Lake Fryxell liftoff mats and glacier meltwater in Antarctica - MAT-02 (megahit assembly) | ecosystem: Environmental > Aquatic > Freshwater > Ice > Liftoff... | reverse complement strand
TAATCGCCCATTGCCCGATGGCATTTCCAGATACATTACCAGTAATATATGTGCCATCATCTTTAAACTCATACAAGTTTTTCATCATTACATCGCGTAATATCATTTTTCGCTGTGTTAACATATCTCCTTGCATGGTGTCGCTTTGCACTTGTGCGTCATTGGCATTTATAAATTGCACATCACTAACCTGCCATAATTTGCACAGCATTTTTTCACGCTTTCCACTACAACTTATTAAAATAAATATTCCCAAAAAAATAAAAGAGTTGTTTAAATGTTTCATTACCGATTTACAAATTTTGAGATAAATGTAGTAGAAAAAAATTAATTTCGTCCAACTTATAATTTAATTTTCCCTTTATGAAAACCATTGACGCAATAAACTTTGCAGGAAAAAGAGCACTTGTTCGTGTAGATTTCAATGTACCGCTTGATAAAAAAACACTTGCCATTGCAGATGATACACGAATAAGCGCAGCAATGCCTACCATACATAAAATACTTAATGATGGCGGTGCTGTGATATTAATGTCGCATTTGGGAAGGCCTATTAAAAAGCTAAAGGAAGATGGTACAATAGATATTGAAAAGTATACACTTAAAAACATACTGAATAGGGTAAGTGATTTTACGGGAAAGCCAGTAAAATTTGCACCAGACTGTATTGGTGCTGAGGCAACTCAAATGGCGAGTGAATTACAGCCAGGCGAAGTTTTATTGCTTGAAAACCTCCGCTTTTACAAGGAGGAAGAAAAGGGTGATGCTGGCTTTGCCAAAAAACTTTCAACCTATGCTGATGTTTACGTAAATGACGCTTTTGGTACTGCACACAGAGCGCATACAAGCATTGCTGTAATTGCACAATTTTTTCCGCAGGCCAAATGCATTGGCTATGTGATGGCGAAAGAAATAGCCAATGCCGAAAAATTGATGAATAATGCAAAAAGACCTTTTACAGCTATTATTGGTGGTGCCAAGGTTTCTGATAAATTGCTTATCCTTGAAAACTTGATTAACACCGTTGATAACATCATTATAGGAGGGGGAATGGCTTATACCTTTTTAAAATCGATGGGTTATGAAATAGGATCATCCCTATGCGAAGATGATCGATTAGAACTTTGTCAGCAGCTGATTAAAAAAGCAAAAATAAAAGGCGTTAAGTTATTGCTTCCTGCCGATTCAGTAGTTGCCGATGCTTTTAGTAATGACGCTAATCATAAAGTTTGTAATAATAAATTAATTGAAAAAGGATGGATGGGATTGGACATTGGCCCAATATCCACCCAAGAATTTAGTGTAATTATCAAACAATCACAAACAATATTGTGGAACGGTCCTATGGGTGTTTTTGAAATGAGCAACTACGAAAAAGGTACAAAGGGGGTGGCAAATGCTGTTGTTGAAGCTACCCAAAACGGAGCTTTTAGTCTCATAGGTGGCGGTGATAGTGCCGCAGCAGTAGCTCAGTTTGGTTGCCAAAAACACGTTAGCTATGTTTCAACTGGCGGAGGTGCTTTACTTGAGTATTTTGAAGGCAAAGAATTGCCAGGTATAAAAGCTATTAACGACTAAAAAATAAATTAGAACCAATTTATTAAGCATTTTGGCTTTTAATAGGTTTACGAATATGAAAAGCCTTCAGCTTAGTTATATTTTCGCAAGTATTTGGGCTGCTTTCATTTTGTTTGCTACCATTGCAAGTACCTCTTCCTTACAGGAACTTCCACTAAAAGATTTATTTCAATTTGATAAACCAATCCATGCAACATTATTTGGTGTGCAAGCATGGCTGCTTATTCGCGCTCGTCTACAACAAGCTTATCAATCGTATTTAACAATAATTGTAGTTTCTTGTTTGGCATCAACTAGCTATGGTATGCTTACAGAGTATTTGCAAAAATGGTTAACCACATCACGCACATTTGACCTATATGATTTTGTTGCTGATACTATCGGTTGCTTGATTGTAGCAATATGGTTTCTGAGCAAACGAAAAGCATTTGCACAATAAACAACTCTCCACTACATTTGAATGCTAGGTTTTTTAAGTTTGACAAGAAAAATACAGCATTAAGCATTCAACATGATGAAACTACTATTAGGAAAAACGGCATTGGTTACTGGAGCAACTCGCGGCATTGGAAAAGGCATTGCCTTAAAGCTTGCTCAAGAGGGTGCGAATATTGCATTTACATTTGTTAGCTCTATTGAGAAAGCAAAACTATTTGAAAGTGAACTTGCTGCTCTAGGCATAAAAGCAATAGGCTATCAAAGTAATGCTGCTGAATTTTCCGAAGCTGAAAAATTAATTGATACGGTTTTGAAAGATTTTGGTGGTATTGATATTTTAGTAAACAACGCAGGTATTACCCGCGATAATTTAATGATGCGAATGACCGAACAAATGTGGGATGACGTAATGGATACCAACTTAAAGTCTGCATTTGCGTTGATAAAATCTGTACAACGCCCAATGATGAAAGCACGCTCTGGATCTATCATAAACATTACGTCTGTGGTAGGTATTACAGGCAATGCAGGGCAAGCAAATTATGCAGCATCAAAAGCAGGGATGATTGGGTTAACCAAATCTGTAGCTAAAGAATTAGGGTCGCGTAATATTCGCTGCAATGCCATTGCTCCTGGCTTTATTGAAACTGAAATGACCGAAGCGTTGCCAGAAGAGACACGTAAAGAATGGTGCGAGGGAATTGCCCTTAAAAAAGCCGGCAGACCAGAAGATGTAGCCAATTGCGTTTTGTTTTTAGCATCAGGCATGAGCTCATATATTAGCGGTCAAACACTAAATGTATGTGGAGGAATGGTAATGTAAAAACGTAGGAGAATGATTGTAATTATCCCTTAATTATTGAAACCATTCAATAACAAACCTTATATAATCTTACCAATGTAGCCAACAATATGACCCTTACTACTGAATTTTCTTTATGGTTTACATTGCTGTGCATTGCTGGTGCTGCTGGTGGTAGCTTTTTTTTATATCGAAACAATAACCTTGAGCTTACTGGTAAATATGGTAAATGGTTGGAATGGCTATTGTTTGGCTTTCGTTTTCTGTCCATTTTTACAGTAGCTTTTTTACTATTGGCTCCGTTGCTAAAAATATGGAATACCAAAACAGAAAAGCCAATTATCGTAATTGCAATAGATGGATCCCAATCAATAACCGCAAACAAATACGGAACGTTTTATAAAAGTGCTTTTGTTGGGGAAATAAAAAAACTCCAACAAAACCTACTCGATAAATACGAGGTAAAAACATACACATTTGGCAACACCGTTAAACCAGATTTTAACGGCTTATTTGATAATCAACAAACAAATATTAACCAACTTTTTGTTGATGTTAAAACCACTTTTGCCGACCAGAATTTAGGTGGTGTAGTGCTTGCAACTGATGGCTTATACAACAACGGAAATAACCCCGTCTATTCTGCCCAAGAACTTAAATGCCCAGTATTTACAATTGCCATGGGCGATACTAATTTACAAAAAGATATTTTAATTCGTCAGCTAAAATTTAATCAACTTGTGTATGCTGGCAATTTTTTTCCATTGCAAATTGATATTGCTGCCAATGGTTTTGAAAACAATCAATCAAAACTCACCGTTATTCATAAAGGGCAAACAGTTTATACGCAACTTGTCAAAATTACTTCATCCTCGTTTTTTATTTCCATTCCAATTTCTATTGAAGCAAAAAATACAGGTTCGCAGCATTATATTGTACTGCTTTCAACCTTGCAAGGCGAAGCATCAACTGCAAATAATAGATACGATGTTTTTATCAATGTAATTGATGGAAAGCAAAAAATAGCCCTTGTTTCACTTTCTCCTCACCCCGATGTTGCTGCCTTTAAACAAAGTATTGAGCAAAATGAAAATTATACAGTCCAAGCTTTTAGTTACAACGAAATTACCGCAGCCAAACTTGCCGATTATAGTTTGATTTTGTTTCACCAACTGCCAGGCATAAATGGAGAAGGTTTGCCATTAATAAAAGCAATTGCGGCAGCACAAATACCAAAATTATACGTGCTTGGCAGCCAAACTGGAATAGCACAATTGAATGCTATTGAACCTACGCTAACTATTGCATCAACAAGATCGAGTACTGCTGAAGTGTTGCCAAGCCTAGATCCTTCTTTTGCTCTTTTTTCATTAACAGAGGATGAAATCAATACCATCAGAAAATTCCCTCCATTGCTCGCCCCTTTTGGATCGTATAAAACTTTAGGCGAAACGGCCACCCTATTTACCCAGCAAATAGGTTCTGTTAAAACCACCTTCCCTCTAATTTTTTTTGTAAAGGGAGAAAATAAGATTGGCTTTATATGTGGCGAAGGATTTTGGAAATGGCGGTTGCACGATGCTGCACTTAGTAACCAAAAAGTATCTTCTGATTTAATTGGAAAAATGGTGCAATACCTTGCCGTAAAGAACGATAGGAGCCGGTTTAGGATTGCGGGTAAAAAACGCTTTGATGAAAATGAGCAAATCCGATTAGATGCTGAAGTGTATAATGAAATTTTTGAACTGATACAAATGGGCGATGTGCAGATAGAAATACGAAACGAAAATGGTAAAAAATTTACCTACACCTTCAGCAAAACAGAAAAGGCGTACGCGCTCAATGTGGGCATTTTACCTGCTGGAAATTATACTTACGAGGCATCCACAGCTATTGGAAGTAAGCTAGAAATGGTTAAAGGACAATTTGCCGTTATTCCATTGCAATTGGAGTTTTTACAAACTACTGCCAACCATCAATTATTAAATGAAATAGCCAAACAAAGCCAAGGACAATTGTTTTATCCCACCCAAATTGCAGCATTGGAATATGCCATTCGTAATAGCGAAACAATCAAACCATTGCGCTACACGCAAGAAGATATTAAAAGCTGGATAAACCTAAAATGGATTTTCTTCTTGATTCTAGCTTTATTATCATTAGAATGGTTTATCCGTAAGTGGAATGGAAATATTTAATGGTTTTATTTGTATTGTAGTAACCAATTCACAACATAATCACCATCAGCGATCGACCAGGAGTGAGGATTTTTTCTTCCAGTAAGTTTTCTAAAGCCTTTATTTTGTGTAAGAACGAGTTTAGCATTTTTATTTCCTAAAAGCATTAACGAATTGATGACTAAAGAGCAGTCAAGTGTATTTAAGTCATACATACTTCTGTTTCGCTGCTCCATTTGCCAAATAATATCGGGCTCAGATAGTAACAAAATTGGGCAATTTACTAGCGATTTTACATTGGCTTGAAGTGTGTCGCTAAAACTATAAGGGGAAATTTTCCAAAAAGGCAATTTATTAACGTTTGGTGTGCTTTGAAACTCATATTGAATCCTTTCAATAAAATAGTTGGCTTCCGCCTTTGAGATTTCTACACTACTATTTCTAACCGTATATTCCAAGCTATAATACATCCTTTCAAAATCAAGAGGAGGATCGATGGAGAATATGGCATTAGGCCTAACCAAGGTTGCAGATGAAAAGGCTCTTTCCGCATATTTTACAACTCCAGATCCTCCTAATGAAAATCCTCCCAAATACAATGGTTTATTTAATACGTCATATTTTTTTTGAATATCAACAATAAGCTCGTCAATGGTTTCTTGTGATACATTGTCAATAAAAAATGTTTGCCTCCCCATTTGCAAAGAAGCAAAAATGGTAATAATGCCTTTACTTGCAGCAATTTCATGAATATTTGTTTCTTGTGAAGCAATTTCAGGTGTTTCATTAAAAGAAGTAAGCAATAGCAACAAACCATTAATTGATCCGCTAGGCTTATAGGCAATAAAATAATTTGACATTGAATCTTTGGCATTTCTATAAATAGTTTCTTTCTGTTGCCCAAAGGCAAAAACAGAAACAAACGAAAAAATGACTGCAAGCGAAAGTTTTTGTATCACATTGTTAACCACCGCCACCTAATCAATAATAGAAACCTTAATGGCATTTGTACGCGAGCGATCTTTGATAGGCATACTGGCTGTGTTGATAATTATGTCGTTGGTTTTAATAAGTCCCATTTCTTTAAGTGCTGCGTTTACTTGCTGTATACTTTGGTCGGTGCTGTCAAATCCTTTGTAATAAAATGAGCGCACGCCCCAAACTAAGCTAAGGGTGTTAATCAATCGAATATTGCTGGTAAAAATATAAATTAACGCCTTAGGCCGAAATGCAGAAATTTTATAGGCTGTGTAACCAGAAAAGGTCATGCTTACAATTGCCTCTGCGTTTAAGTGGTCTGAAATACGCACTGCTGTAAAGCAAATTTCGTCACTTATAAAAGTTGGCGAATTTTCATCAGGTCGTTTTCCTTTAAAGTAAGGTGCATTTGTTTTTTCAGCTTCTGCGATTGTTTGTTGCATATTGCGCACAGCCAAAATAGGAAATGCCCCCACAGATGTTTCTGCACTCAACATTACCGCATCAGCACCATCCATTACCGCGTTGGCAATATCATTAACCTCAGCGCGTGTAGGCGATGAATTCGTGATCATGCTTTCCATCATTTGTGTAGCTATGATTACTGGCTTTCCAGCTTCAATACATTTTTTAACAATCCGCTTTTGTATTACAGGTACTTGTGCCATTGGCATTTCAACACCCAAATCGCCACGCGCCACCATTATTCCATCTGAAACTTCAATAATTTCGTCAATATTATCCATGGCCTCAGGCTTTTCTATTTTTGCTATTACCCTTGGTTTCCATTCGTCTTCATCAATCAGTGCTTTAATTTCAATGATATCTTCGGCTTTGCGCACAAATGATAATCCAATCCAATCTACTTTCATTTCCAATCCAAATATTAAATCTGCCCGGTCTTTTTCTGTCATAGCAGGAATAGAAAGCTTGGTATCGGGTAGGTTAAACCCTTTACGCGAGGTTAGGAACCCTCCAAATTTTATCAAACAACTTATTTCATTTATTCCATTTGATTTAATCACCTCTAATTCCAGTTTACCATCATCTAATAAAATACGTTCACCTGGCAATACATCATTAGCCAAAGTTGGAAACTTTACATACAAAAGGTCTGACGTGCTAATTTTTTCAGTGGTTGTAACGGTAATGGTCGAACCTGTTTTTAATTCGATTTTCCCATTTTGCATTTCGCCAACACGCAATTTAGGCCCTTGCAAATCGAGCAATATTGCGGTAAATGAACCCGTATCTGCATTGACTTTTCGTATGTTTTCAACCACCGCCTTATGGTCGGCATAGACACCATGCGAAAAGTTTAACCTGCACACATCAACCCCCTCGTCAATGATTGCTTTTAGCATTTCATAGCTGGATGTAGCTGGACCAATTGTAGCTACTATTTTGGTGCGGTTAAAATTGTGATTTTTCATAAAGGTTATTGGAGTTGAGTGCTGTTATTTAATGCTGCTAAAATATGAGGTTTTGCTTCGATTTCAATTTCTGGTGGTCAATTTCCGTAATTAGCTGAACGGATTCTGTTGGTTTTAAACTATTAATAAAGTAAGGCACATCCAAAAAGTTTAGTGCTCCCTTAATCATTAAAAAGTAATCTACAGCTCTTAATTCAGGTATCAAGTAATTTATTTGGTCTTTATTTTCTATCAAGGTTAGGTCAAGGTGATTCATTTCATCAGCAAACTGGTATTTTAAAAATGAAGCTGTTGGCGTTTCATTATTATACAGTTGTAATTCGTCATCATGTTTAAACGAGCTGCCAAGTTGCCTATTAATAAGCCAAACTAGCCGATGCGGCTTTTCTTGAGAAACAATACCTAATAATAAAAAATTATAATCGAGGCCAATGTCAACCAGCAGTTTTTTCACAAGTGCAATATGTGGTAATGATGTGTAAATAAGTTCAATAAAATGTAAAATTTAAAATTTATAGTTTTGTTTAAAAAAATCTTTTATTTGCACATTCAAATTTAAATAAATACAATAATGTCTGACGTAGCAGGAAGAGTAAAAACAATCATCATAGATAAACTTGGTGTTGAAGAAAGTGAAATTACTAACGAAGCTAATTTCACAAATGATTTAGGTGCCGATTCTTTGGATACCGTTGAGTTAATTATGGAGTTCGAAAAAGAATTCAATATTGCAATTCCTGATGATCAAGCCGAAAAAATCGGCACAGTGGGTCAAGCGATTGCTTATATTGAGCAAAACGTAAAAGGCTAATTTAGCATTAAACAAAAATTTGCATGACATCTCGAAGAGTAGTTGTTACTGGTATTGGTGCGCTTACGCCCATTGGTAACGATGCACAGGAGTATTGGAATGCCTTGGCAAATGGGGTGAGCGGGGCAGCTCCCATCACCCAATTTGACTGTTCCAAATTCAAAACAAAATTTGCTTGCGAGGTTAAGGGTTTTCAAGTCGAAAATTTTATCGAACGCAAGGAAGCTCGCAAAATGGATAGGTTTACTCAATTTGCAATGGTTACCTGCGCAGAGGCCTTGAAAGATTCTGCCCTAGACCTCGATGTTGTTAATAAATCTCGTGTAGGCGTTATTTGGGGTTCTGGTATTGGTGGATTAACCAGCTTTTTTGCCGAATCCATGGAATTTGCCAAGGGGGATGGAACTCCGCGCTTTTCTCCCTTTTTTATTACAAAAATGATAGCTGACATCGCTTCTGGCCTTATCAGTATCAAATACGGTTTCGGTGGTCCTAATTATACCACTGTTTCTGCGTGTGCATCATCAAACAATGCTATGATTGATGCCTACACGTACGTTAAACTTGGCCGGTCTGATATCATTATCACTGGTGGTTCAGAAGCATGCGTGAACGAGCCTGCAATGGGCGGTTTTAGCAACATGAAAGCGTTGTCAGAGCGGAACGATGATCCAACAACTGCCTCCCGCCCTTTTGACAAAGACCGTGATGGTTTTGTACTTGGGGAAGGCAGTGGTGCTATTATTTTAGAAGAATATGAACACGCAAAAGCCCGTGGCGCAAAAATCTATTGCGAGGTGGTTGGCGCGGGCATGAGTGCCGATGCTTACCACATGACAGCTCCACACCCTGAAGGATTGGGTGTTATTAATGTGCTTAAATGGGCATTAGAAGATGCTAGCATGAAGGCAGAAGAAATTGATTATATCAACGTTCATGGAACATCAACACCACTTGGCGATGTAGCAGAACTAAAAGCCATCAAATCCGTTTTTGGGGAGCACGCTTATAACCTCAATATAAGTTCTACAAAATCAATGACGGGACATTTATTGGGTGGTGCTGGGGCAATTGAAGCTATTGCCTGCATTTTAGCTATGCAACACAATCTTGTTCCGCCAACCATTAATCATTTTACAGATGATGAAAATATTGATCCTAAACTGAACCTTACTTTTAATAAGGCTCAACCACGAAATATTAACGCAGCTTTAAGCAATACATTTGGCTTTGGTGGACACAATGCTACTGTTATTTTTCGTAAAATATAATTACCGCAGGTGATAAGGGTACTCCTTTCTGGTTTGTATTTCTCCTATTTTTCCGATCATAAATTGTTGTACCGCAAGATTTCTAAAATTGCAGGATTTTATCCTGTAAAATTTAGCTGCTATTTGCAGGCTTTACGGCACCATTCCATGAGCTCCACTATACACCAAAATGGAGTGCGCGATAGCAATGAGAGGCTCGAATATTTGGGCGATTCTGTGCTAAATACAATGGTTGCCGAATTGCTATTTACCAAATTTCCGTTCAAAGATGAAGGTTTTTTGACAGAAATGCGATCGAAAATTGTGAGCAGAGAAAGCCTAAACGACTTGGCGCAAAAAATTGGGTTAAATGAAATAGTTGACTTTGATAAACGTGCTGTTGGACAAAACATTAAAGGGAGCATATTTGGCAATGCATTAGAGGCTTTTATTGGAGCCATTTTTTTGGATACAGGATTTTATGGAGCAAAGCGTTTTATCGAAAAAAAACTACTTACCCATATTGACATTGATAAGCTAGAATTTACAGAAAAAAATTTTAAAGGCAAGCTTATTGAGTGGACCCAAAAAAATAATAAAACCATTACTTTTGATAGCGATGAAGAAATAACACGCAAGCAAAAAATATTTAAGGTGCGTGTTAAAATTGATGGCGAAGAGTACGGTTCTGCCGAGCATCTATCTAAAAAAAAGGCTGAACAATTGGCCTCAGAAAAAGCATGCGACAAGCTCAATTTGCAATTGAACTAAACGCTCTTATTAAATGCCAAAAATAATTCTTGAATTTTCTGTAGTGATATTTGCAACATGCTCCACACTTGTATTCTTTAGCTCAGCTATTTTTTGGGCAATTTCTAAAAGATAGGCACTCTCGTTTCGCTTGCCTCTGTGGGGCAGAGGCGCAAGGTATGGTGCATCCGTTTCAAGCACTAACCTATCAAGTGAAATATGCTCAATTACCCTGTCTAGGCCTGCATTTTTAAACGTAATTACGCCACCAACGCCAAGGTAAAATCCCAATCCTGTAATTTGTTTAGCTTCTTCTGTACTGCCGCTAAAACAATGAAAAATTCCCCTTAATAATGGATGCCGCATTTCTTCTAACACAGCAATACAGTCGGGCGTAGCATTGCGTGAATGTATATTGATTGGCAAATTTTGTTGAATTGCCCATTGAATTTGTTTTTTAAAGGCAACCAGCTGCTGCTCCTTAAATTCGGTAGACCAATAATAATCCAAGCCAATTTCGCCAACGGCATAAAACTTACGCTTTTTAAACCACTTTTGTATTTGAAACAAATGCGCTTCAACATGTTCATTTACCGAGCAAGGATGTAATCCCATCATTGGAAAACAATGTTCTGGATACTCCCAAACCAAATTGAGCATTGGTTGAATTGAGTGTACATCAATATTGGGTAGAAACATTCTTTTCACATGTTTATGAAAAGCCCTTTCCATCATCGCCTTTTGATCAGCACCAAACTCTTCGGCATATAAGTGAGCGTGTGTATCGGTTAGTATCATTTGGCTATATAAATTGTTTGGGTTGGAAAGGCAAACTCGCAACCATGCTTTTCTACTATCGTCATTATTTGTACATTCACCTCTTCCTTTATGCGTATCATTAAATCAAATTCATTGCTTTTTACAAAATAAATAATGAGGATATTAAGTGAGCTTGAATCAAAATCGGCAAAACGAACAGTGAAATCTTCGCTTACCCATTCGTTATTGCCTAATATAATTTTGATGTCATCAACAATACTTAGAATTTGAGCAGACTTACTTGCATAGGTAAGGCCAATATTAAATTTTATCCTTCGTGCATCACTCAGGGTAATATTGTTAAGGGCTGTATCAATTAGTTTTTTATTAGGCACAGAGAGTAAACTTTTATCTAAAGTACGTATTCGGGTTGTTCTAAAACCAACATGCTCTACAATGCCTGTTACATTGTCTGATTCTATCAAATCTCCTGCTTTAAACGGTTTATCAAGATAAATAATAAATGAGCCCATTAAATTAGCAAGCGTATCTTGCGCTGCAAGTGCTACAGCCAAACCACCAATTCCTAAAGATGCTACCAAGGCCGTAATATTTACATGAAAAATAAAGCGAAGCCCAGCAAAAAGAACAAGCACTATAATGAACACTTTAATAAGCTCTTTAATAAAACCAGCAAGCTCTATTGAAAAAGGTGATTCTTCTCTGTGGGAAAGAGTATGCGAAAAATAATCGGTGGCTCGCAATAATATTTTTGTACCAATAATAAATAACGCGATGCTCCATGTTGTTTGTATAAACCAGCGTAATCCAATTTCATTAACGGGATTCAATTTCCACAATTCAGGAAACACCAGCCTGTTAAAGGCAAAATCTAAGATGAGCAACGTAAGCATTTGTTCAAATGGTTTTCGGATGAGCACAACCAATTCTTCAGCTTGCTGATTCCTTGAAATCCCTTTGAATAACTTAAAAGATTGCCTACTTAAGAAAGTTGCCCCGTAACGTTTAAACAAAAAACCTAAAAACAAAATCCCCGTACAAATAATCCATTCAATAATTGGATTACCCATCAACGTTCCATTTAATGGTAACAGCCTATCCATTTTTATCGGGTTTAAATTGCAACAATCTACTTACTTCTTTCGCCTTAAGCTGTGCTTGTTCGAGAGTACTGCCTAATACAGTTACATGTCCCATTTTGCGCATAGGTTTGCTTTCCATTTTTCCATACAAATGAACATAAACGCCTTCAATGGCACTTGCCTCCTTAAGTCCTGCAAGTTCGTAGGCTCCGTTAAAATCTTCTTCTCCAAGTAAATTAAGCATTACGGCAGGTTGTATTAATTGTGTGCTTCCAAGTGGCAGCCCCATCAGTATTCTTACTAGTTGCTCAAATTGAGAAGTGTAACAAGCTTCAATAGTATGATGCCCTGAGTTATGTGGCCGAGGTGCTACTTCGTTTACCAATATCTCTCCTGTTTTGGTATAAAATAGTTCCACGGCAAAAACGCCAACACCACCTAGTTTGTCTATGGTACGTAGGGCAATTTTTTGTGCTTCCATTTCTTTCGCTTTTGGTAAGCTAGCAGGACAATTTAAAAAAGTGACCAGATTCGCCTTAGGGTCAAAAACCATTTCTACAACAGGCCATGTTTTTATGCTTCCATCCCGATTACGAGCAACCATTACGGCAATTTCCTTTTCGCAAGGTATAAATTGCTCCAGCACTGTAGGTGTTTCAAAGGGAATCTTTCCAAGATGCACCTGTTCTTTTGTAATAATTCTTACCCCTTTACCATCATATCCATCAGTGCGTGTTTTGGCTGCAATTGTTTCGCCTTCAAGTGATGCAATGGCTTCTGACCATTGTTTTGGAAAGTCCACTAATTTAAAGGGGGCTGTTGGAATTTGATTGTTGCTAAAAAACTGCTTTTGCAAGCCTTTATCTTGTATAATTTGCAATACCTTAGGCGAAGGAATAATTTCTACTCCCTCGCCTTCCAATTCCAATAAGGTGGCAACATCAATATGTTCAATTTCATAGGTAAGTACATCACTGATGGCTGCAAGTTTTCGAATTGCATTTCCATCTGTAATTTTGCCAATAATATGCTGCGCTGCTAACAATGAACAGGGGCAATTTGCATCATCAAGGATATTAAACTCATTGTTTAAACGCAATGATTCTTCTATCATCATTCGGCCAAGCTGACCTCCCCCAATAATGCCTATTTTGATATGTAACGGATTTTGTTTCACAACCGCAAATATATCTTGATTTTTAGCTCTGTCTAAAACATAATGTGTATTTAATGACCAGTAATTTTTAAATCGACAAACTTAAACTAGTTTTACAACCCGAAACTAACACATAACGGAAACAAATTATGAGCGGAAAAGTAACCTTTACCATGATTAAGCCAGATGCAGTAGCAAATGGTCACGCAGGAAAAATTATTGATCACTTTATTAGCAAGGGATTTAAACTAGTAGCCTTGAAATATACACGTTTAAGTAGCGAAAAAGCAGGTGAATTTTACGATATTCATCGCGAGCGACCCTTTTTTAATGACTTAGTAAGCTTTATGGTTTCAGGGCCAATACTTGCTGCAATTTTAGAAAAAGACAATGCCGTAGCCGATTTTAGAATCATAATAGGAGCTACTGACCCAGCCAAAGCTGAAGCAGGAACCATTCGTAACCTATATGCTAAATCAATCGATGCAAATGCTGTGCATGGTAGCGACAGTGACGAAAACGCAGCTATTGAAGCTGCATTTTTCTTCAACGGATTTGAGCGATTTTAATAATCAAAATCACCGTTAATAAAAGAAGTTGCGTTGCTAATTCAACGCGACTTCTTTGTGTTTAAAAAACCCAGGTTTTATTTACTTCTTAGTCATCATGGCCTGTATTTCTACGGCTAGCGAATCTTGTTTGTGAAACTGTGCTACCTGTTGGCAATACGCAAGCACTTGCTCGTACTCTTGAACTTCTGCAGAAACTGAACCTCCTTTGCCAACCTTTTTAAACGAATTAAAATACGCATATTTTTCGGCACTTAAATTCGCAACTTCCTTTAAAAGTATATTGCCTTTTTCTGTTGCATCTGCCGCATAGTAGGCCTCTACCAAGCGCACAACAAACACGTCATAAGGCACATTTGCCTGCGGCATTACTTCAAAGCATTTGTCCAATACTTCTACAGCTTTGGCTTTATTTCCTTCTTGTACTAACTGCATAGCCAACCGATAAAATAAATTGCGAAGGTTTTTTGTTTGTCGCAATATTGTTTCGTCCAAATAAACGTTAGGATTGTTCATTCCTCCCCATTTAAACTTTTTCATCAAATTTTCATACATTACATCTGTATTCAGCCTTCCCATTGTACCATCATTTGGCTGATCATTTATTATTGGAACTAGTTGATAAACCAATCCATTTATTTGAAAGTATTGTTGCATGTTTAAGTAAACGTCAGATCCTGTGGTAATAGCGAAGCAAATAGGACGACTCCAATTTGTAGAAGCAACAATATCAAGAGTAATTAAATCTGCCTTCATCAGGTTGCTATTGCCAATTTCCCACTTAATAGAGTCTACAATCTTATCAAAATCCTTCGGATGAACAGCTCCCGATTTCATTACTTGCTCTTTATTTACAGGGATGTAAAATTTCTTAGTAGGGAAATAATTATACTTTTCGCCTCCTTGAGACGTCAGCTTTGCCATTGGGTCGGTATCATCATTTATAAATTGAATTATATTTTTCAACGGGTAAAAATCTGTTTGGTTGATGCCGTATGCCTGCTCCACTTGCGGGTTTTGGTAATAGTAAACAATGTCTCTATTTCCTTGCATATATTTATCACTTGACATACTAAACGGAACAGGAGTACTTTCGTATGCTTGGCGTTTTAGTCCATCTGCATACCAATCAGTATTCAATAAACTAAGGTTAATAACGCGAACATCACTTCGAATACCCTCTACATTTTGGGCATACCAAAGCGGGTAAGTATCATTATCACCATTGGTAAATAATATAGCATTTGCAGGGCACGATTCAAGATAATTGGTAGCAAAATCAACCGCAGTGGTTCTATTCGATCGGTTATGGTCATCCCAGTTTTCGGAAGCCAATAATACTGGCACACAAACAAGTGTTATTACTCCTGTTGCAACGGTGGCAAGCATTTTGTTCATCTTTTTCGATAGGAAATCTATAATACCAAGCACCCCTATTCCTATCCATATCATAAATGTTTGGAAAGACCCAACGTAGGCATAATCGCGCTCACGAGGCTGATGTGCTGGGAAATTTAGGTACAATACAATAAATGCTCCTGTAAATAAAAACAAAGTGGTTATAACGATGGCATCCTCTTTAGACTTTTTAAAATGGTAAAATAAACCTATTAAACCCAAAATGAGCGGTAAAAAATAATAGTGATTATCAGCCTTATTTTCCATAGATTTAGGCAGGGTTGCTTGTGGACCCAAACCAGATAATTTGCCAGGAAAAGCAATTGATTCATCTACAGCATTGATACCGCTTTTCCAATTACCATCAATAATTCCACCAAAGCCTTGATTATCGTTTTGACGTCCTACAAAATTCCACATGAAGTAACGCCAATACATAAAACCTAGCTGATAAGAAAACATAAAATCCATGTTTTTTCCAAATGTGGCTCGCTTGCCTTCTGGTATCTTTTCCCAATTACGATATGCTTGAACATAATCAGGCCTGTCGGCCCACATACGTGGCAAAACTGTACAATCTTTAGGATCATAAATGCGTTTCATGTCAATGCCTGCCTCTTCGTATTTTCCATCACCAGCGCGGTATTTTGTAGCTCCCTTTTCTACATCAATAACTTTAGCGTAAAAATATTGTCCGTAAACCAACGGATTGTCTCCATACTGCTCACGATTAATATAGGACACCAAATTGAATGGATTTTCGGGATTGTTCATGTCAATCACAGGATCAGCATTTGAACGAATCAAAATCATAGCATAAGACGAGTACCCAATGATAATGTAAGTGATTCCTAATGTGATGGTATTAAGCCACACTTTATTGTTTTTAGTTGTCCAAAATAATGTATAAGCCAAAATAGCCGCCAATAAAATTAACGTAACATAAGCTCCAGTATTAAAGGCCATCCCCATGCTATTTACAAACAATAAATCAAGCTTCGCCATTAGACTTGGTATGCCAGGAATAATAAAAAACTGAACCACGGCAATTGCTAAAATAGCCGCACCAGTAGCTTTAATAAATCCAATATTGGTAAACTGGTATTTTTTAAAGTAATAAACGTAAACGATTGCAGGTATTACAAGCAAATTCAACAAATGGACACCAATTGCAAGACCAATTAAATAGGCGATTAAAACAAGCCAACGATCAGCGTGCTTCTCGTTAGCAACATTTTCCCATTTTAAAATAGACCAAAAGGTAACTGCTGTAAAAAAAGAAGACGAGGCATATACCTCTGCCTCCACTGCAGAAAACCAAAAAGTATCACTCCAAGTTAGAGCTAATGAACCAACCAACCCACTTGCCATAACTGCAATTGTTTGTTGGAGGTTCAAATCCTGAACTCCTTTTAACACGATTTTTTTTGCAAGGTGCGTGATTGTCCAAAAATAAAACATCACACAAAGTGCACTAGTAAAAGCAGAAACCATATTTACCCAAAATGCAATTTTTGTTACATCAGAACCTGCCATCAATGAAAAAACCCGACCTACCATTAAAAACAATGGTGCCCCAGGAGGATGGCAAATTTGCAAGCGATAAGAAGCTGAGATAAACTCTCCACAATCCCAAAAACTTACTGTAGGCTCAAGTGTAAGGGTGTAGGTAAATAGGGCAATAACAAAGGTTATCCAACCCAATACGCTATTAATTAAATTGTAACGATTCATTTTATTAAGTATGATTAATGTATTCGTAGTTTATAATGTTAGCAAATATATGTTCTGATTGGTATTAACCAAATGTAAGACCTGTTCAAATCAAAAACCACTTCTAAAAGTCAACCTAGTATATGTAAGTACCATTAACTGTTTGCCATAATATATTATTGTGCGTTTCAGTTAAATCAACTTAATTTGTAAATTAAGTTTTATTCCTTAGATTTGTTCCAATAAAATATAAAGAAATAAGAGGGGACCGCAAGTCCCCTCTTTTATTATAGCATGGATATCATAACGCAAATTACGCAATGGGCAAATGAAATGCTTCCACCACATTTATTTTTGGTAGAAGTTGAACAAAAGCAAGGTGCAAAAAAAATTGCCGTTCATATAGATGGCGATACAGGTGTAAACATCGAAGATTGTCGTGCACTATCAAAAGCAATAAATACTAAATTAGATGAGCTTGATTTTGGTAATGAAGCTTACTATTTTGAAGTGTCTTCTCCGGGAGTTGAAAGACCATTAAAATTAGTTCGTCAATATACTCAACATCTTGGGAGAGAAGTATTGGTTAAACTAATAGGTGGCAATGAAATATTAGGTAAGCTTCATTTAATAAATGACAAAAATATTATTTTATTGTTAAAAGATAAAAAGAAGGGCTATAAGGATGCAACAGAAAAAGAAATTGCATTTGCGGAAATTGCCCAAATAATTGTTCAAATAAGTTTTAAATAAAATATATAGAATTATGCACAGCGTAGGTTTAATTGATTCGTTTAGCGAGTTTAAAGAGTTTAAAAATATTGATCGTGCCACCATGCAACGCGTGTTGGAAGATGTTTTTCGCAGTATGCTGCGCAAAAAATATGGCACAGACGAAAGCTTTTCAGTAATTATTAATGACAATAGCGGAGATCTTGAAATTTGGCAAAACCAAGCTATAGTACATGATGGTGAGGTAGAAGAACCTCGGGGTCAAATATCATTGTCGGATGCACAAAAAATTGAACCTGATTTTGAAGTGGATGAAGAGGTTTCGACAGAAATAACATTGGAAAGTTTTGGCCGTAGAGCAATTTTGGCTGCACGCCAAACGCTAATGTCTAAAGTACTTGAGTTAGAAAAAGACGAGTTGTATAAAAAGTACAAAGATAGGGTAGGCGAAATAGTAATTGGTGAAGTTTACCAAGTATGGAAAAAAGAGTTGATGGTGCTTGATGACGAAGGCAATGAATTATTGCTACCAAAAATTGAAATGATACCTGCCGACCATTACAAAAAAGGCGATTCGCTTAAATGTGTGGTGTTAAAAGTAGAAATGTACAATGGCTCACCTCGAATTATCCTATCGCGCACTTCAACAGTATTCCTAGAAAGATTATTTGAGCAGGAAGTGCCAGAAATTATTGATGGCCTTATAACCATTAAAAAAATTGTACGCGAGCCAGGCGAACGTGCCAAAGTTGCGGTAGAATCCTATGACGATAGAATTGACCCAGTAGGCGCTTGTGTAGGGATGAAAGGTTCTCGTATACATGGAATTGTAAGAGAGTTGCGCAATGAAAATATTGACGTAATAAATAACACCAACAACGTTCAATTGTTGATTCAGCGTGCGTTAAGTCCAGCTAAAATCTCATCCGTTAAACTAGAACTCGAAACAAAACGTGCTGCTGTTTATTTAAAACCTGATCAAGTGTCACTTGCAATTGGCAAAGGTGGTCACAATATCAAACTTGCTGGTAAATTGGTAGGAATGGAAATTGATGTTTACCGTGACAACGAAGAAGATGAAGGCGACATTGATCTGGAAGAATTCTCAGACGAAATTGATAGTTGGATACTAGATGAACTAAAAGGAATAG
>Ga0105045_10001571_pt1 | contig 18807 bp, 16 predicted proteins | sample MAT02_FD_78089 | JGI IMG/M metagenome (GOLD analysis project Ga0105045, IMG submission 78089) | Freshwater microbial communities from Lake Fryxell liftoff mats and glacier meltwater in Antarctica - MAT-02 (megahit assembly) | ecosystem: Environmental > Aquatic > Freshwater > Ice > Liftoff... | reverse complement strand
GAGCCTTGCTCGATCGGGCCGAGCAGGAAATCAAGCGACAGTACATCAATCGCAGCCTGTACGCGTCCGACGTGGTGACGACGATCACGCCGATCGAGCGCAACCGCGTCAACCTGTCATTTGCCATCACCGAAGGTGCGCGCGCCAAAATCAAGGAAATCCGGATCGTCGGTAGCAATGCCTTCAGTGAATCGACCCTGCGCAACCTGTTCGACCTGGACACTGGTGGTTGGCTGAGCTGGTATACCAAGTCGGATCAGTACTCCCGCGCCAAGCTCAATGCCGACATCGAAACCTTGCGGTCGTATTACCTGACCCGTGGCTACCTCGAATTCCGTATCGATTCGACCCAGGTCGTGATCTCTCCGGACAAGCAGGAGATCAGCGTTGCGATCAACGTCACCGAAGGCGAGCGCTACGTGGTCTCGGGCGTGAAACTCGAAGGCAATTACCTTGGCAAGGATGATGAATTCAAAAGCCTGGTGGCGATCCGGCCGGGTCAGGCTTACAACGCCGACGATGTGGTGCAGACCACCAAGGCCTTCACGGATTATTTCGGCAACTTCGGTTATGCGTTTGCCCGCGTCGAGGCCAGGCCCGAGGTCGATCGCGTCAATAACCGGGTCGCCTTGGTGATCCAGGCCGAGCCTTCGCGGCGCGCCTATGTGCGGCGCATCAACGTGGCTGGCAACAACCGTACCCGCGACGAGGTGGTGCGGCGCGAGTTCCGGCAGTTCGAATCCGCCTGGTACGACGCAGACAAGATCCGCCGCTCCCGCGACCGGGTCGATCGCCTGGGATTCTTTCGCGAGGTCGCTGTCGAAACGCAGGAGATCGCCGGCGCGCCGGATCAGGTCGACTTGACGATCACTGTGGTCGAGCGTGCCACCGGCAACCTGTCCCTGGGTGCTGGTTATTCCAGCGGCGATGGCCTCGGTGTGACCGCCGGCATCAAGCAGGAAAATGCCTTCGGGTCGGGGAACTCTCTGGGCATCCAGGTGGATACCAGCAAGATCAACCGGACCGTCGTCTTCAACACCACCGACCCTTATTTCACGGTGGACGGAGTCTCGCGATCGATCGATGTCTACCACCGCAGCATCAGTCCCTACACCGCAACCGACAGCTACAAGCTGGTGACAACCGGGGCAAGCTTGCGCTTCGGGGTGCCCTTCACCGAAACCGACACGGTGTACTTCGGTGCCGGCGTCGAACGCACGAAGATCGTTCCCGGCGTATCGCTGCCCGCCGCCTACGCGGCCTACGGTGACCGGTTCGGTTATTCCAGCAATGGCGTGCCGCTGACCATTGGTTGGGCGCGCGACACCCGAGACAGTGCTCTGGTCCCCAACTCGGGTCGCTACCAACGGGTCAACGGTGAATGGGGCGTGGGCGGGGACACCCGTTACCTCAGCGGGAGCTACCAGTTTCAGCAGTACTGGCCACTGAGCAAGCAATACACCTTGGCATTCAATGGTGACCTGGCATACGGCAAGGGCCTATCGGGCAAACCGTTTCCATTGTTCAAGAACTTTTATGGCGGCGGCTTGGGCTCGGTGCGCGGGTTTGAGCAGGGCAGCTTGGGCGAGCGGGAGATCACCAATGGCGGGAGCCTGGGCGGCAACAAGAAGGTCAACCTGAACTTCGAAATCCTCACGCCATTTCCGGGTGCCGGCAACGATCGCACATTGCGCATGTTCGGTTTTCTCGACGTCGGCAATGTGTTCGGTGAAGCACAACCGATGCGCCTGAACGAGTTGCGCGCATCGGTGGGGGTTGGCATCAGCTGGATCTCGCCCGTCGGTCCGTTGCGCCTGGCTATCGCCAACCCTGTGCGCAAGTTCGACGGCGATAGAATCCAGCAGGTGCAGTTTCAAATCGGAACCAATTTCTAATGAAGACAATAACCAGTCGCTTGTGCGCTGCCATCGTGCTGGCGGCATTGACGTTCGGCGCACAGGTGCATGCCCAGGAGTTCCGGGTGGGGTTCGTCAACACCGACCGCATCTTCAAGGAAGCGGCCAGCGCGAAGGCGGCGCAGACCCGACTTGAGCAGGAGTTCTCCAAGCGTGAAAAAGAGCTGGTTGACATGGGCGCGTCCATCAAGGCCATTGCCGACAAACTCGAACGCGACGCGCCGACTTTGGCGGAGGCGCAGCGTAGTATCCGTCAGCGCCAATTGGTCGACCAGGACCGCGAGTTCCAGCGCAAACGGCGCGAGTTCCAGGAAGACCTGAACTCGCGCAAGAATGAGGAGTTGCAATTGGTGCTGGAGCGTGCCAACAAGGTCGTCAAGCAGGTGGCAGAGACTGAAAAATACGACCTCGTGCTACAGGATGCGGTCTACATCAATCCCAAGCACGACATCACCGACAAGGTGATCAAGGCGCTCAACGCTGTCAAATAGCCGGGTATGGGCGGCGGTCGCGTGTCGGTGACCCTCGGAAGCCTTGTTGACGCGCTCGGTGGCAACCTTCACGGCGATCGCGACGCGCACGTGCAAGGGTTGGCCCCGCTGGTCACGGCCGGATCTGCCCAGCTAAGTTTCGTCAACCATCCCCGGTATGTGCAGCAGCTTGCGGCGTCGCGGGCGTTGTGTGTCATCGTTGCCCCCGAGCTGGAACTGCAAGCGAAGGCGCGTGGTGCGTGCATCGTCACGGAGCAGCCCTATCTTTATTTTGCCCGCCTGACGCAACTGTGGAAGCGCCAGTTGCGTGCGGTGCCCCTGCCGTCCGTGCATCCAAGCGCCATCATCGATCCTGAAGCGGTGATCGATGCCTCGGCGTCGATCGGTCCTTTGTGTGTGGTGGAACGCGGTGCCACCATCGGCGCGGGTACCGTGCTCAAGGCACGCGTGACCGTTGGCGAGGACTGCCGCATTGGCGAGCGCTGCCTGCTCCATGCCGGGGTGGTGATCGGTACCGACGGTTTTGGCTTTGCGCCGAACGCTGGTACGTGGGAGAAGATCGAGCAGCTGGGCGCGGTCGTGATCGGCAACGACGTCGAGATCGGCGCGAACACCTGCGTGGACCGGGGGGCATTGGACGACACCGTCATTGAAGATGGCGTCAAGCTCGACAACCTGATCCAGATCGGTCATAACGTGCGAGTCGGACGCCACACGGCCATGGCCGCGTGTGTAGGGGTCGCCGGTTCCGCGACGATCGGGGCCCACTGCACCATTGGCGGCGCGGCCGTGGTGCTGGGCCATCTGGCGATCGCCGACCATGTGAACATTTCGGCCGCATCGGTGGTGACACGGTCGATTCTCAAGGCGGGTCACTATACCGGGCTGTTTCCGATCGACGACAATGCGCAGTGGGAAAAAAATGCAGCCGTACTCAAACGCCTGCACAGGTTGCGCGAGCGCTTGGTTGCGCTTGAAGCCCGCAGCCAGAACGATGCAACGCCATGATGGACATTCACCAGATTCTCAAGCAACTTCCCCATCGCTACCCGTTTCTGCTGGTGGATCGGGTGCTGACCATCGACAAGGGCAAGAGCATCGTCGCATTGAAGAACGTGTCGATGAACGAGCCCTTTTTTACCGGGCACTTTCCGCATCGACCGGTCATGCCAGGGGTGCTGATGCTCGAAGCGCTGGCGCAGGCGGCGGCGTTGTTGGCATTCGACACCTTGGGTGTGACGCCTGATGACAAGACTGTCTACTACTTTGCGGGCATCGACAACGCCCGCTTCAAACGACCGGTCGAACCGGGCGACCAGTTGATGCTGCATGTGCAGCTCGACCGCATGAAAGCGGGCGTTTTCAAATTCAAGTCGCGGGCCATGGTGGGCGAAGACCTGGCGGTGCAGGCCGACCTGATCTGCACCATGCGCAGCATCGCCTGACCGGAGTGGTGCTACGTGCAGAACGTCCACCCGACGGCCATCGTCGACTCTGCCGCTGACATCGACAGCTCGGTCGCGATCGGTCCGTATGCGGTCATCGGTCCGCAGGTACGCATCGGCAGCGGCACAACGGTGGGCGCGCACTGCGTCATTGAAGGGCGCACCACGATCGGATGCGACAACCGCATCTTTCAGTTCAACTCGCTGGGGGCGATACCGCAGGACAAAAAGTATGCAGGCGAACCTTGCGAGCTTCAGATCGGCAATCGCAACACGATCCGTGAATTCTGCACCTTCAACATCGGTTCGCCGGGTGATGTTGGTGTAACCCGGGTCGGTGACGACAACTGGATCATGGCCTACGTACACCTGGCCCATGACTGCCAGGTTGGCAGCAACACCATCTTCGCCAACAACTCCCAGCTAGCGGGTCATGTGCATGTCGGCGACTGGGCCATCCTGGGTGGGTTCACGGTCGTGCACCAGTTCGTGCGCCTGGGTGCCCACAGCATGACGGCGATGTGTTCGTTGCTGTTCGCCGACTTGCCGCCATTCGTGATGTGCCAGGGCCAGCCTGCGGCTGCGCGGTCGATGAATTATGAGGGCTTGCGCAGGCGCGGATTCAACGCTGAACGCCTGGCAGCGGTCAAGGCGATGCACAAGTTGCTGTACCGCGACGCCTTGACGCTCGAACAGGCGCAAGCCGGAATCGAAGCACTGACAGACGTCCATCCCGTAGCGCAGCAGGACCTGGCCATGATGCTCGCGTTTCTGGCCGGTGTGGCACCTCAGCGCGGCATCGTCCGCTAGCGGACGATGGCAAACGTGGCACCGCCGGAGCGGGCCGTTCAGTCGGCACGCTGGCCTCAGGTGGCGATGGTGGCGGGCGAGGCCTCCGGTGATCTGTTGGCGGGCTTGTTGCTGGCGGGCATGCGGTCACGCTGGCCAGACCTGGCGACCATGGGCATCGGCGGCGCGCAGATGGCCAGCCATGGTTTTGAAGCCTGGTGGCCCAGCGATGCCCTTGCCGTGAGGGGGTATGTGGAGGTGCTGCGCCATTACCGCCGGATCGTTGCCATCCGGGCACAATTGCGCCAACGACTCTTGAAATGCAAGCCGGATCTGTTCATCGGGGTCGATGCGCCGGATTTCAATCTGGCGCTGGAGCACGATTTGCGCAAAAGCGGTGTTCGCACCGTGCATTTCGTCTGCCCATCGGTCTGGGCCTGGCGCGCTCGACGACTGGAGACGATCCGCGATAGTGCGGACCATGTGCTGTGCCTGTTTCCATTCGAACCGCCGTTGCTGCACGCGCACGGCATTGCTGCGACCTATGTCGGCCATCCGCTGGCCGATGTCATTCCGATGCGGGCCGACCGCAGCGCGGCGCGCAAGGCCCTGGGTTTGCTGCTCGAGGCACCGGTCTTGGCGATTTTGCCGGGCAGTCGGCGCTCTGAAGTCACCTACCTGGCTGGACGCTTCTTTGCTGCCGCCGCGTTGCTGCAGCGCGAACGTCCCATGTTGCAGTGTGTCGTTCCGACACTGCCGGTACTGTTGCCACTGGTGAAACAGTTGGCCCGCGCGGCCGGCATGGAGGAGCGACTGTGCATCGTGGCCGGAAAGTCGCATGCGGCGTTGGCCGCCTGCGATGTCACGCTGATTGCCAGCGGCACCGCCACATTGGAGGCGGCCTTGTTCAAGAGACCGATGGTGATCGCCTACAACATGCACCCCCTGTCGTGGCAGATCATGCGGCGCAAGCGCCTGCAGCCCTGGGTCGGTCTACCCAATATTCTGTGTCGGGATTTCGTGGTGCCGGAATTGCTGCAGGATGCGGCCACGCCGGCGGCTTTGGCCGCAGAAGTTGACCGGTGGTTCGATGTACCCGATCGAATAGCGACCCTCCAGGCGCGTTTCGATGCGCTGCACCGGCAGTTGCAATGTGATACTTCCCGGTGTGCAACCGATGCGATCGCGCAAATCCTCCAGTCCTGAGCAAAGTTCATTGGCATGGGCCTCGCTCGGCCTCATCGCCGGTGTCGACGAGGCAGGGCGTGGGCCGTTGGCTGGCCCGGTGGTGGCAGCGGCGGTGATACTGGACTACCGCCATCCGATTGACGGACTGGCGGATTCGAAAAAACTCAGCGCTGCTCAGCGCGAGCGACTGTTTGACCTGATCTGCACGCGTGCCTTGTATTGCGCGGTCGGTTCCGCCTCGGTGCAGGAGATCGACACCATCAACATCCTGCAGGCGACCCTGCTGGCGATGCGCCGCGCGGTCGAAGGCCTGCGCGTGACGCCTGGCATGGTGCTGGTCGATGGCAACCGTTTGCCTCTGCTCCAGGTCCGCGCGCAAGCGGTGATCGGTGGAGATGCCACTATTGCCGAAATCTCCGCCGCCTCGATCGTGGCCAAGGTGCATCGCGACCGCTGGTGCGCGCAATTGCATGACCAGTATCCGGAATACGGTTTTGCCGACCACAAGGGATACGGCACGGCGCGGCACCTGGCGGCGTTGCGACGTCTGGGTGCCTGCCCGGAGCATCGCCGCAGCTTTGCGCCGGTGGCGCAGGTGTTGGCATGATGGAGTCGGACCCCGCGCGCGTCAGCACCGTGGTCTCCAGGGATAACAGTGTCGTCAAGCTGGCACGCAAGCTGTCCCGGGACAATACTGCCTACCGCAAACTCGGCCAGGTCTGGCTCGAAGGCGATCATCTGTGCCGCGCGGCGCGCGATCGGGGCATCGCGCCCTCGGTTGCGGTATTCGCAGCGTCGGCGTGGACGGCGCAGGCTGCGCAGTGGCGCGATGGCCTCGCGCGGGTGGTGGTGGTGCCGGACAGTCTGTTCGACGATATCAGCGCTCTGGAGTCTGCCGGACGCATGGGTTTTGTCATTGACCTGCCTGCGGGTACCGCAGTGCGGCCGCACGTCGCCTCCGTTGTGCTCGATCGGCTCCAGGATGCCGGCAACGTGGGCTCCATCCTGCGCAGTGCCGCGGCGCTCGGATTCCATCAGGTGCTTGCGCTCAAAGGCAGCGCTGCGTTGTGGTCACCGAAGGTCTTGCGCGCCGGCATGGGTGCGCATTTTGCGCTGCATCTGGTCGAGGGGCTGGAGGCGTCGGCACTGCCGGGCTTGGATCTGCCGTTGATCGCCACCAGCTCCCACCGTGGCGAGCCGGTGCATGCCAGCGCACTGCCATGGCCCTGCGCCTGGGCTTTTGGGCATGAGGGTCAGGGGCTGGACGCCGCCGTTCTGCAGCAGGCGCAGATGTGGTGCCGGATCGGACAACCGGGTGGCCAGGAATCCTTGAACGTGGCTGCGGCCGCCGCGATATGCCTGCACGCAAGTGCGGTCGGGCATTCAAACTGATTGCCGCAAACCCCGTTCCACGAGTACTCGTGCCCGGGCCCGTGGCTATAATGAAGGGCTTTCGTGAAAGCATCCGCCCCAAGCGATTCTCCGATCCAACCCCCCTGTAGAGAGCAGCTATCTAGCAGCATCACGCGCCCAGTTGTCGGGATGCTTGGGTGCACCCGACATCAATCCGGAGATACCCGTGCTCTTGTCTCTCAAGGGAAACAAACCTCACGCTGTGCTGGCGCTTGCCGATGGCACAATTTACCAGGGCGCATCCATCGGCGTCTCCGGTTCGTGCGTGGGCGAAGTCGTTTTCAACACCTCGATGACCGGGTACCAGGAAATCCTGACCGATCCGAGTTATTGCCAGCAGATCGTTACGCTGACCTATCCCCATATCGGCAACTACGGCGTCAATACCGATGACATGGAGTCCAGCAAGGTGCAGGCCGCTGGCCTGGTGATCCGCGATCTGCCTGCTGTGGTGTCCAATTTCCGCCAGCAAGGCTCACTGCAAACCTATCTGGCCGCAGAGAACGTCGTTGCGATTGCCGACATCGATACCCGGCGCTTGACGCGGCAGATTCGTAGCCAGGGTGCCCAGAACGGCTGCATCCTCGCGCTGGCACCAGGCAGCGAGGTGACGGATGCCGTGATCGCCGATGCGCTGGCCAAGGCGCGCTTGGCACCATCGATGGCCGGGCTGGATCTGGCCCGCGTCGTGACGACCGAGACACGTTACCCATGGTCCCAGGGCGAATGGTCCCTGGGAGCCGAACCCGGTCAGAGCGGTCCGGGTTTCAGCCATGGACCCGAGCCCCGATTTCATGTCGTTGCCTACGATTTCGGCATCAAGCGCAACATCTTGCGCATGTTGGCCTCACGGGGTTGCCGCGTGACGGTGGTGCCGGCCACCACCACGGCGCAGGAGGCGCTGGCGCTCAAGCCTGACGGCCTGTTCCTGTCCAACGGTCCCGGCGACCCTGAGCCCTGTGACTACGCCATTGCCGCAGTGCGTGAACTGCTCGAGACGCAGTTGCCGATCTTTGGCATTTGTCTGGGCCACCAGATCATGGCGCTGGCCTCCGGTGCCCGCACTTTCAAGATGAAATTCGGCCACCATGGCGCCAACCATCCGGTCAAGGACCTCGGGTCGGGTCGGGTCAGCATCACCAGCCAGAACCACGGATTCGCCGTCGATGCCAATACCCTGCCAGCGAATCTTGTCGCCACCCATGTGAGTCTTTTCGACGGCACTGTGCAAGGTCTGCGGCGCACCGATCGACCCGCCTTCTGTTTCCAGGGTCATCCGGAGGCATCGCCTGGCCCCCACGATATCGACTATCTTTTCCAACGCTTCGTGGCGTTCATGGACGCGTCCAGCCGGAGCCAGCATGCCTAAACGTACCGACATCAAGAGCATCCTGATCATTGGCGCGGGCCCGATTGTCATCGGCCAGGCCTGCGAGTTCGACTACTCTGGCGTGCAGGCCTGCAAGGCCTTGCGCGAGGAGGGCTTCAAAGTCATCCTGATCAACAGCAATCCGGCCACCATCATGACCGACCCGGCCACGGCCGACGTGACCTATATCGAGCCGATCACCTGGCAGACGGTCGAGAAGATCATCGCCAAGGAGCGACCGGACGCGATTTTGCCGACCATGGGTGGACAGACCGCGCTCAACTGTGCCCTCGACCTGTGGCACAACGGCATCTTGAACCAGTACAAGGTCGAGCTGATCGGGGCCAGTCCCGATGCGATCGAGAAGGCGGAAGACCGGCTGAAGTTCAAGCAGGCCATGACCCGCATCGGCCTGGGCTCTGCGCGTTCGGGTATCGCGCACAACTTGGAAGAAGCCTGGACAGTGCAAAAGACACTGGGGTTCCCAACGGTCATCCGGCCCAGCTTCACGCTTGGCGGCACCGGTGGCGGCATCGCTTACAACTCCGAGGAGTTCGAGACTATCTGCAAGCGCGGATTGGAAGCCTCTCCGACCAACGAGTTGCTGATTGAAGAGTCGTTGCTGGGTTGGAAGGAATACGAGATGGAGGTGGTGCGCGACAAGGCGGACAACTGCATCATCGTGTGTTCCATCGAGAATCTGGATCCAATGGGCGTGCACACCGGCGACTCCATCACGGTGGCACCGGCGCAGACCTTGAGCGACCGGGAATACCAGATCCTGCGCAACGCGTCGTTGGCGGTGTTGCGCGAGATCGGTGTGGACACCGGCGGCTCGAACGTGCAGTTTGCGATCAATCCGGACGACGGTCGCATGGTCGTCATCGAGATGAACCCGCGTGTCAGTCGTTCGTCGGCGCTGGCCTCCAAGGCGACCGGTTTTCCGATTGCCAAGATTGCGGCCAAGCTGGCGATCGGTTACACCCTGGACGAGTTGCGCAACGAGATCACGGGTGGTGCGACACCGGCCAGCTTCGAGCCCAGCATCGACTATGTGGTTACCAAGATTCCGCGCTTCGCATTCGAGAAGTTCCCCACCGCCGATTCGCGCCTGACCACCCAGATGAAGTCGGTGGGCGAGGTGATGGCGATTGGCCGCACGTTCCAGGAGTCGTTCCAAAAGGCCTTGCGGGGCCTGGAGGTCGGCGTGGACGGCATGAACGAAAAGACACAGGACCGCGAGGTGCTGGAGAAGGAACTCGGCGAACCGGGTCCTGAGCGCATCTGGTATGTCGGCGACGCGTTTGCGCAGGGCATGAGCGTGGACGAGGTGTTTGCGTTGACGAAGATCGACCGCTGGTTTCTGACGCAGATTGAAGAGATCGTCAAGATCGAACTCGAACTCGAGACCCGGTCGCTGGACGACATCGATGCGCCGACGCTGCGTGCGCTCAAGCGCAAAGGTTTTTCGGATCGGCGTCTCGCACGTCAGCTCAAGACCACCGATACGGTGATCCGGGAGCTGCGACGTTCGCTTGGCGTACGTCCCGTCTACAAGCGGGTCGATACCTGCGCAGCCGAGTTTCCGACCAACACCGCTTACCTGTATTCGACCTATGAGGACGAATGCGAGGCTGCGCCGACCGACCGCAAGAAGATCATGGTGCTCGGTGGCGGGCCCAATCGGATCGGGCAAGGCATTGAATTCGACTATTGCTGCGTGCATGCCGCGCTGGCGCTGCGCGAAGATGGTTACGAGACCATCATGGTCAACTGCAATCCCGAGACAGTGTCTACCGATTACGACACCAGCGACCGCCTGTACTTCGAGCCCTTGACGCTGGAAGACGTGCTCGAGATTGTCGACAAGGAAAAGCCGCTTGGCGTGATCGTGCAGTACGGTGGCCAGACGCCGCTCAAGCTGGCGCTTGACCTGGAAGCCAATGGGGTGCCGATCATCGGTACCAGTCCCGACATGATTGACGCGGCGGAAGACCGTGAGCGCTTTCAGCAGCTATTGCATGCGTTGGGCCTGCGCCAGCCGCCCAACGCTACCGCCCGTACCGAGGCCGACGCGTTGGACAAGGCAGCCAAGCTCGGTTATCCCCTGGTGGTACGGCCCAGCTATGTGCTCGGTGGCAGGGCGATGGAGGTGGTGCATGAGCAGCGCGATCTGGAGCGCTACATGCGAGAAGCGGTCAAGGTGTCGCACGACTCGCCAGTGCTGCTGGACCGCTTCCTGAACGATGCGATCGAATGCGACGTGGATGCGATCTGCGACGGCACCCGCGTCTTCATCGGCGGCGTGATGGAGCACATAGAGCAAGCGGGCGTGCACAGCGGAGATTCGGCCTGTTCCTTGCCGCCTTACTACTTGTCGGCAGCCACCGTGGCTGAACTCAAGACCCAGACTGCCGCGATGGCACACGCGCTCCATGTCGTGGGCCTGATGAATGTGCAGTTCGCGATCCAGCAAGTACCTGGCGATGACGGTGCGTTGCGGGATCTGATCTTTGTGCTGGAGGTCAATCCGCGTGCGTCGCGTACCGTGCCCTTTGTCAGCAAGGCCACCGGAATCCAGCTGGCCAAGGTCGCCGCGCGCTGCATGGTCGGGCAGACGCTCGATGCGCAGGGCATCTTTGCTGAAGTGACGCCGCCGTATTTCAGCGTCAAGGAAGCGGTGTTTCCGTTCGTCAAGTTTCCCGGAGTCGATACCATCCTCGGTCCCGAGATGAAGTCCACCGGCGAGGTGATGGGCAGCGCCAAGACCTTTGGCGAGGCATTTGTGAAGTCGCAGATCGCAGCGGGCACCAGGCTGCCGCGGTCGGGGAAGGTATTCGTATCGGTCAAGGCCAACGACAAGCCGCGCGCCGTCGACGTCGCGCGCGGTCTGGCGGCATTGGGCTTCACGCTGATTGGCACCAAGGGTACGGCGGCTGCGATTGTGGCAGCCGGGTTGGAGTGCCAGACGGTGAACAAGGTCACCGAAGGCCGCCCCCACATCGTGGACATGATCAAGAACAACGAGATTGCGCTGGTGATCAACACGGTGGAGGAGCGACGCAACGCGATTGCCGACTCGGGTCAGATCCGTACCTCGGCGCTGGCGGCCCGGGTGACGACTTTCACGACCATCGCCGGAGCGGAGGCCGCTGTGGAAGGCATGCAGTACCTCGATCAGCTCGATGTGATTTCGGTGCAGGAACTGCATCGGCAACTCACGGCATAATTTCTCATGATTGGCATGGAGCACCTGGCGCGAGGCGTCGGGTGCTCCCTGAGACTTTTTCGGACGGATTACCCATGGCCACCATCCCCATCACCCAGCGCGGAGCCGAAAAGCTCAAGGCTGAACTGCATCGGCTCAAGACCGTCGACCGACCCTGGGTGATCAATGCGATAGCCGAAGCCCGGGCCCAGGGGGACCTGAGTGAAAACGCCGAATACGAGGCCGCCAAAGACCGCCAGGGCTTCATCGAAGGGCGTATCCAGGAAGTCGAAGGCAAATTGTCGGCGGCGCAGGTAATCGACCCCAGCGCCGTGGATGCGGGCGGCCGGGTGGTTTTTGGTGCCACGGTCGAGTTGGCAGACGAGTCCACGGGTTACAAGGTCACCTACCAGATCGTTGGCGAGGATGAAGCCGACCTCAAGCAGGGACTGGTCAATATCGGTAGCCCGATCGCACGCGCATTGATCGGCAAGGAAGAGGGTGACAGCGTCGAGGTGCGGGCCCCTGGCGGAACCAAATATTTTGAAATCGTCGCTGTCCGCTACGTTTGACTGGTTGCGCGCCGCCTGGCCGTTGTGGCTGGCGGCGTTGTGGTGGGGCAGCCTGACGGCGCTGGGATTGTGGGTTGTTCCGACCCTGTTTGCCCAGATGCCGACGAAAGCGCTGGCGGGCAATGCGGCGGCAGCGCTGTTCGGAGTTCAGTCGACGGTTGCGGTGATTCTGGGTTGCGGGCTTCTGCTGGCCACGCAGACCGGTGCTGGCGGGCCGTCCAGGGCTGGCGCGCTTGCAGCACGCGGCTTCGTGCTGGCAGGCATGCTGATGGCGTTGCTGCTGGAGTTCGCGGTCGCGCCTCGAATCGTGGCGCGTATCAACCTGCCCCTGTGGCACGCCTTGGGAACGGCCATGCTGCTGGTGCAATGGGTGTGCTCTGCAGTCGTGTTCTGGCGACTGGCGCGGTCGGCGGCGCCGTACCCCTCACCTCAGGATTGACTGCGTTTCTTGATGCTGACCGTCTTGGGTTTGGCCCGTTTGATCTGGCCGCCCGGGGTCAGACGCTGATTTCCCAATACCCGCAAGGTTTGCACTTCGGGGCGCTGGCCGCCACGTTTGCTGTACTTCAGCACTTTGACGTCGCGTGGTCCGGGTTTGCGGTCGTCATCCGGCGTCTTTTCGCGTTCAGCGAGCGGACGCCACAGCACCAGCAATTTGCCGATATGTTGTATCGGGGCTGCATCGAGCTCGTCGGCGATGGACTGGAACAATACCTCTCGGGCCACACGGTCGTCGGAGAAAACCCGAACCTTGATCAGGCCGTGGGCCGCCAACGCGGCTTCGGTTTCTTTTCTGACTGCAGGGGTCCATCCGTCGGAACCGATCAGTACGACCGGGTTCAGGTGGTGGGCATTGGCACGATGCTCCTTGCGTTGCGCCGGCGAGAGTTGGATGTGGGGCATCGCGCTATTATCAGTGGAACATAAGGCGACCATCGGGCGAACCAACGACCACCCGCGCCTGCCCGAGCCCCCCAGCATGGACCCGCATGACGACCAAGACGCCTACAAAAAGCAAGAAAAAGGTCAACCGGGCCTGGTTGAACGACCACGTCAACGACCCTTACGTCAAGCTGGCCCAGCGCGAGGGCTATCGCGCCCGCGCAGCGTACAAGCTCAAGGAGATCGACGAGACCTTCGGTCTGATCAAGCCGGGTGACCTGGTTGTGGACCTGGGGTCCGCGCCGGGTGCCTGGAGCCAGTATGTGCGCAATCGCCTGTCGCCCAAGTCTGCTGTCGGCGGTGGCGCAGCCGTTGGGGCGCTGAACGGAAACATCATTGCGCTCGATCTCCTGCCGATGGATCCGGTAGAAGGCGCGGTATTCCTGCAAGGCGACTTTTGCGAACCGTCGATGCTGCAGCGTTTGACCGAGGCCATGCGGGGCCGTTTGGCCGATGTCGTGGTTTCCGACATGGCACCCAACCTGTCGGGTATTGCATCGGCCGACGCGGCCCGGATGGCGCACCTGGTCGAACTGGCGCTGGAGTTCAGTCAACACCACATGAAGCCCCAAGGTGCCCTGGTGGTGAAGTTATTCCATGGGGGCGGCTACAGCGAGCTGGTAAAACGCTTCAAAGAGTCGTTTCAGATCGTAAAGCCGATCAAGCCCAAGGCCTCCCGGGACAAGTCTTCGGAGACGTTCCTGGTCGGTTTGGGTCTGAAACCCCGGATGACCTGACGCCTGTGCAAGCCATTGATGGAACGATTTTTTGTCAATTCCTCTTTGGCGTAGAGGTTGAAGCGCCGCCCAGACGCCATTGCGCCACTTGAAACGCCTAAAATGGCACTCAAGTACCCATCGGGTCCGTAAACGCCCCAGGATTGGAGCCTTGCTTGAATAATCAGTGGTTTTCTAAAGTTGCCGTGTGGTTGGTGATCGCCATGGTGCTGTTCACCGTCTTCAAACAGTTCGATACCCGCGGAGCCGCGAGTTCGGGTTCCATGGGGTATTCCGACTTCCTGGAAGAGGTGCGCGCCAAACGCATCAAGAGCGTGATGATTCAAGAGGGCCAGGGCGGCACTGAAATTCTCGCGGTCACCAATGACGATCGGAAAGTACGCACCACCGCCACCTATCTGGATCGCGGTCTGATTGGCGATCTGATCAGCAACGATATCAAGTTCGACGTCAAGCCACGCGAAGAAGGCTCTTTGCTGATGACCCTGCTGGTAAGCTGGGGCCCAATGCTGCTGCTGATTGGTGTCTGGGTGTATTTCATGCGCCAGATGCAGGGTGGTGGCAAAGGTGGCGCTTTCAGTTTCGGCAAGAGCAAGGCGCGCATGCTCGACGAGAGCACCAACCAGGTCACATTCGCCGATGTCGCCGGTTGCGATGAGGCCAAGGAAGAGGTCAAGGAAGTCGTGGACTTCCTGAAAGACCCCCAGCGGTTCCAAAAACTCGGTGGGCGTATTCCCAGGGGCCTGTTGCTGGTGGGCCCTCCAGGCACCGGCAAGACCTTGCTGGCCAAAGGCATTGCCGGTGAGGCCAAGGTACCGTTTTTCTCTATTTCTGGCTCCGACTTCGTTGAAATGTTCGTCGGTGTGGGAGCAGCCCGTGTACGCGATATGTTCGACAACGCCAAGAAGAATGCGCCTTGCATCATTTTCATCGACGAGATCGATGCGGTGGGTCGCCAGCGTGGTGCCGGCCTGGGTGGCGGCAACGATGAGCGCGAGCAGACACTGAACCAGATGCTGGTCGAGATGGACGGTTTCGAGACCAATGTTGGCGTCATCGTCGTGGCAGCGACCAACCGGCCGGACATCCTCGATGCAGCCTTGTTGCGGCCGGGCCGTTTCGACCGCCAGGTTTATGTGACATTGCCGGACATCCGCGGCCGTGAGCAAATCCTGAACGTACACATGCGCAAGGTGCCATTGGGCCAGGACGTCAACGCCAGCATCATCGCGCGCGGCACACCGGGCATGTCCGGCGCTGACTTGGCCAACCTGTGCAACGAGGCCGCGCTGATGGCGGCGCGCCGCAACGCACGGGTGGTGGAAATGCAGGATTTCGAGAAAGCCAAGGACAAAATACTCATGGGCCCTGAGCGCAAGAGCATGGTCATGCCCGAAAGCGAGCGGGTCAACACCGCTTACCATGAGTCCGGCCATGCGCTGATCGGTCGGCTGCTGCCCAAATGCGATCCTGTGCACAAGGTCACCATCATCCCGCGCGGACGGGCATTGGGCGTCACCATGAGTTTGCCGGCCGAAGATCGTTACAGCTACGACAGCGAATTCATGCTCAACCAGATCAGCATGTTGTTCGGAGGGCGGATTGCCGAAGAGGTGTTCATGAATCAGATGACCACCGGCGCGAGCAACGACTTCGAGCGGGCCACGCACATTGCCCGTGACATGGTCACGCGCTATGGAATGACCGACGCATTGGGTCCGATGGTGTATGCCGAAAATGAAGGTGAGGTTTTCCTCGGTCGTTCCGTCACCAAGACCACCAACATGAGTGAGCAGACCATGCAGAAGGTCGATGCCGAGGTGCGGCGCATCATCGATCAGCAGTACTCGCTGGCGCGCAAGCTGATCGAAGACAACAAGGACAAGATGCACACGATGGCCAAGGCCTTGTTGGAGTACGAAACGATCGACATGGCCCAACTCGACGACATCATGGCCGGCAAGCAGCCGCGTCCTCCGAAAGATTGGACGCCGCGCACGCCGGCTGCCGGTGGCGGCGGCGGATCGGGTGGGCCGCCCGCCGCAGTGGCTACCGATCCGGCACCCAACGCGGCCTGATTGGCGCGAAGGGTCATGCGTTTTTCCGAAATGGGGCTGCGGCCCCATTTTCTTTCAGTCCATGATCTGGCAGACTGCACGATTTGCGCTTGACCTGACGCGGCCCTGCATCATGGGCATCGTCAATGTGACGCCCGATTCCTTTTCCGATGGTGGCCTGCATCACAACGCGGCCAGCGCCTTGCGCCACTGCGAGCGGCTGCTGCAAGACGGCGCACATGTGCTGGACATCGGCGGCGAGTCCAGTCGGCCGGGTGCACAGCCGCTGCCGGCGCAAGACGAGCTGCAGCGGGTGCTGCCGGTGGTGCGGGGTGCCGTCACGATGGGCGTACCGGTGTCGGTCGATACCTACAAGCCGTACGTCATGCAGGCGGTGCTCGATCTGGGTGCCGATATCATCAACGACATATGGGCTCTGCGTCAGCCCGGCGCCGTCGACACGGTGGCGCGCCACCCCGCTTGCGGCGTTTGCCTGATGCACATGCACCGTGAACCTCTGACCATGCAGGAAGAACCGATGCGCGGCGATGTGGTGCCTCAGGTGCGCGATTTTCTGTACCGGGCGGCGGCCGATCTTCGTGCCCAGGGTGTGTCTGCCAATCGCATCGTGATCGATCCAGGCATCGGCTTCGGCAAGACAGCGTCGCAGAATTTCAGCCTGCTGGCGCGCCAAGGTGAACTGCTCGTTGCAGGCTATCCTGTGCTGGCGGGTTGGTCGCGCAAGTCGTCACTGGCCACGACCGTCAGCCGTGTCTTGGCCGATGTGGCGACACTGGACGCCCATGGCCGCATGGTGCCCAGCGTTGCCGCCGCGCTGCTGGCGGTGGAGCGCGGTGCGCGCGTTGTGCGTGTGCACGATGTGCGGGAGACTGCGCAAGCGCTTGCCGTCCTGCAGGCCATTGCGTAACGGCGTAACGGCGTATCGGCGTAACGGTATTCGAACAACATTGATCAAGGGGAAAACAACCATGACGCGCCATTATTTCGGCACCGACGGCATTCGCGGCACCGTCGGCATACCGCCGATCACGCCAGACTTTGTGCTGCGCCTGGCCCACGCGGTGGGGCGAGTGCTCAAACGTTCGCAGGATCGACCAACCGTATTGATAGGGAAGGACACCCGCATCTCGGGCTACATGCTGGAGAGCGCGCTAGAGAGCGGATTCAACTCCGCCGGCGTCGATGTGGTGTTGCTCGGCCCTTTGCCGACGCCCGGCGTAGCCTATCTCACACGCGCGCAGCGGGCATCGTTGGGGGTGGTCATCAGCGCCAGCCACAACCCGTTTCCGGACAACGGCATCAAGTTCTTCAGTGCGCAGGGTGCCAAGTTGCCCGACGCCTGGGAGCAGGCGGTCGAGGCTGCGTTGGAGGACGAACCGGTGTGGGTGGACTCCGCATCGCTGGGCAAGACGCGGCGGCTAGAAGACGCGGGCGGTCGCTATATCGAGTTTTGCAAAAGCACCTTCTCTTCCGATTTGACGCTGCGCGGACTCAAGATCGTGGTGGACGCCGCGCATGGCGCGGCCTATCAGATTGCACCGATGGTGTTCCACGAACTCGGAGCCGAGGTAGTGGCGATTGGCTGCGCCCCCGATGGCCTGAACATCAACCACGAGGTGGGGGCAACCCATCCCCAGGCGCTGGTCGAGGCGGTCAGGGCGCACAAGGCAGATTTCGGCGTCGCCCTGGACGGTGACGCGGACCGGCTGCAGTTGGTCGATGCACAAGGACGTTTGTTCAACGGCGACGAATTGTTGTATCTGCTGGCCGATGACCGACTCGGCCGTGATGAGCATGTGCCGGGCGTGGTCGGTACCTTGATGACGAATATGGCCGTCGAGGTCGCGCTCAAGGCGCGCGGCGTGCAATTCGTACGCGCCAAGGTGGGCGATCGCTACGTGCTCGAAGAGCTCGAAAAGCATCGCTGGCTCCTGGGCGGAGAAGGTTCCGGGCATCTGCTGGCGCTGGACAAGCACACGACCGGCGACGGTCTGATATCGGCGTTGCAGATTTTGCAGGCCTGTGTGCGCAGCGGACGCTCACCATCGCAGCTGCTGGCCGATCTGGCTCTGTTCCCCCAAGTGCTGATCAACGTGCGATTGCAGCCGGGGCAGGATTGGAAATCCAACACGCATCTGGCCCGGGAAACTGAGTGTGTCACCGCGGAGCTGGGCGACACCGGCCGGGTGTTGATCCGGCCCAGTGGCACCGAGCCATTGTTGCGGGTGATGGTCGAGGCGCGCGATGTTACACAGGCCAAGGCCTGTGCCGAGCGGCTGGCCCTGGCGGTGGCGGCGGTGTAATGGCGCAGCAGCCGACCCGCGTGGCGGTTGGCCTTTCGGTCCTGCAGGCAGACTATGCCGATCCGGTTCATGCCCGCGCGTTGATCGATATGCTCGATGCGTATGCGCGTGACCCTGCGGGTGGTGGGGATGGACTGAGCGCCCATGCACGCGACCATCTGGTGGCCGCACTGGCTGCGCGACCGGCCGCTTTCAGTGTGCTCGCCTTCGATGGCGTGCAGCCCGTGGGTCTGGTCAACTGCATCGAAGGTTTTTCCACCTTTGCGTGCAGGCCCCTGGTCAACGTGCATGATCTGGCGGTGGCGGCAAGCCATCGTGGCCGACGTGTCGGAGAGCGGATGCTGGTGTTGGTCGAG
>Ga0105045_10001570_pt1 | contig 18817 bp, 15 predicted proteins | sample MAT02_FD_78089 | JGI IMG/M metagenome (GOLD analysis project Ga0105045, IMG submission 78089) | Freshwater microbial communities from Lake Fryxell liftoff mats and glacier meltwater in Antarctica - MAT-02 (megahit assembly) | ecosystem: Environmental > Aquatic > Freshwater > Ice > Liftoff... | reverse complement strand
GGAGCGACCGTAAGACCATAAACTCCTTGAGGGTAGAGGCAGGTGCGATGAAGCAGAAACCTAAATCGTGAGGTTTGGGAATCACCGTTCCTTTAGGTCGGTGAGGATGTCAACATCAGGGTTCACAAGACGAAGGGGCGATCGCCCGTGCAGTGGTTGCACGATTGGCGATCGCCCCTTCCAGATCCTAGGGGTAACTTAGGGCTACCCTTAAACCCGCGTTAGCCGCGTCAGCACTTGGTTTGAGCGCTCCACAAACGCCTTCATACTCTCAGCGTCAAAAGCCTTCTGAGCCATCAACGCCAAGTCATAAATATGCTGGCAGAGCAAGGTCGAAAGTTCTGCTGACGGTGACGTGCCTGTGGTTTGAATCACGCTGCCCTTATTGAGGTCGAGCAGGTTTTGCACCAGCGGATGTGCCATGTTGATCAACAACGTATGCTCTTCTGGGAAAGCCACCGCTTGCTGCTGCAACAGTGCCGTCATTTCTTGCATCCGCCGCAGATTTTCGGGCAACAACACCATCGCAGGCGGAGCGCTTTCGCTATCAGACTTCAGCGACTCGGTGCGGATGGTGAGTTTGGGCTTATGCAGCGCCTGTTCAAAGAGATCCTTGACCTGCTCGCTGCGGGTTTTGTTGCTGGTGGGGTCTACGATTTCGGCCTCGGTCTTGGCCTTGTCGATTAGGGTTTCATCGAGTTCGGCATCGACTCGGGCAAAGGTAACCTCTGGATATTCGCGCTCCAAGAAGCTGATAAAGTGGCTGTCGATGAAAGAATCCATGAACAGCACCTCTAGCCCCTGACTTTGGAACAGGTCGATATAGGTGGCCTGAGACGTCTCATCCGTGGCGTAGAAAACCCGGTTAGCGTGCTTCTCTTGCGTGCGCTCTAGGTACTCTTTGAGGGTGGTGTAAGGCAGCTCTGAGCCAGCTTTAGCAGCCACATCCTGCCACATATCGCCCTCTTCAGACTGCACCTGCACCTCTGGGGTTGCCGCAGCGGTGCTATCGGGTCGATAGGTGGTGCGGAAGATGAGGATGTCTTCGACCTGCTTTTTGAACTTGTCGTCGTTCATCGAGCCGAACTTGACGAAGGTTCCGAGGTCTTGCCAAATGCGGGTGTAGGCATCGCGGTCGTCACGGTATAGCTCTTTGAGGCGATCGCCCACCTTCTTCGCAATATAATCAGCAATGCGGCGAACGGTGCGATCATTCTGCAAAAAGCTGCGGGAGACATTGAGGGGAATGTCGCTGCTGTCAATCACCCCGCGCAAGGGCAACAAAAAGCGAGGAATGACCTCCTCACAGTTATCGCTCACAAACACTTGGTTACAAAACAGCTTGATTTGCCCCTTCGTCACATCCACATCAGGCTTGAGCTTAGGGAAGTACAAGATCCCGTTGACCACAAAGGGGTAATCCGTATTCAGGTGCACCCACAACAGCGGCTCTTCTTGAAACGGATAGAGATAGCGATAAAACTCTTGATAGTCTGTTTCGCTCAGGCTACTGGGTGAGTCTTTCCATGGCGCTTTTTGACGGTTGACTTGCTCTCCATCGAGGGCAATCGCCACAGGCAAAAAGTCGCAATACTTCCGCACCAATTCCTTAATTCGGAAGGATTCGAGGTACTCCGTTTCCTCATCTTGGAGCGTCAGGGTGATGGTGGTGCCAACCTCAGAGCGGCTCCCTTCGACAAGCTTAAACTCCGTGGAGCCATCACAAGTCCAGTTGACCGGCTCCGATCCTTCTCGATAGGAGAGCGTCTCAATTTCGACATGCTGCGCCACCATAAAGGAGGAATAGAAGCCCAGGCCAAAATGCCCAATAATCTGCTGATCGCCGATACCTTTATACTTTTCAATAAATTCTTCGGCACTCGAAAACGCGACTTGGTTGATATATTTTTTGACCTCGTCAGCGGTCATGCCGATGCCATTATCCCGAATGGCTAAGGTTTTGGCTTCTTTATCGAGGCTAATTTCAATGCGTGGCTCTGGCACTTCGCCCGAAAACTCACCCGATCGCGCCACCATACTGAGTTTTTGGATGGCATCGACCCCATTGGAGATCAACTCTCGCAGAAAGATCTCATGGTCGGAATATAGCCATTTTTTGATAATCGGAAAAATATTCTCGGTATGAATCGAGATATTGCCCTGTTCCAGAATCGTCGCCATAGCTCTCCGTCGGTGTTGATTCAGTGGATAAGTGAATAGAGATGCGGGATAGCCCCTGTCTATCGAATTATGGGTAAGGGCGATCGCTTTCCATTATTCACTAGGCACCCCCCTAAGCTAAACAGGATATCGATTCGGATTACCCTACCTAGAGATGCATAGGTCGTTTCACGATGAGCTGACTGATAACTGACTGATAGCTGACTGATAGCTGAATAGTGGAATGGCTGAATAGTAGATTTGCAGCCGGGCTTGCAGCGGGGTTTACCGCATCAATTTACCGGGGCAGAGGCAAACTCACAAGTTCCCTCAAGGTTGGCCGAGGCTAGCTTTTATCGCTCGCTAAACTAAAGGCTCGAAAGTGCTGAGCCTTCTGCTCAATGCGGGTCGCTAGGCGATCGCACACCAAATTACACAGGTCAAAAATGAGGTCATCATCCACTTTATAGAAGGCTGAGGTTCCTTCTGAGCGACGGCTTAAAATGCCTGCTTGCATCATCACTTTTAGATGCTTCGAAACATTTGCCTGACTGGTTTTGGTGGCTTCTACCAGTTCTTGCACACATTTTTCCCCGTCTCGCAGCACATTCAAAATGCGAAGACGCGTCGGTTCACTGAGTACCGCGAAGTACTCAGCCACTTGTTGCACAACTTCAGGAGGAGCGGATTCTGGAATCTGCATACCCATTCATTCTTCCATAGCCTTCAAGCGATGATATCAGCTTATCTCGGAATCGCAATAGGGATCACACCTACCTTTTTCATTGCTTTCTCTCTCCACCGTACAAGCCTCACGCCATGCTATCCGGGCAACCCAGGCTCAAAACCCTATGACCCAGGTTGTTGCTAGCCTTGGCTTAGGCAAGTCTCCCAGTAAAAAGCGACCCACGCCGGGATCGCCTGATCTCTTGCAGTTAATGCACTCATTTAGACAGTTTATTGGTAACGTCCATCGCCTATACCAGTCAAGAAAAAGATACAGGGCTTAAACAATTGGCTGTGGGCGATTAGCTGTGGGCGATTAGCTGTGGGCGATCGCGCAATCCCTGCCAATTCATCACAATTAGGCACGAACTGCTTACACTTCTTCAAGCACCTCGCCTCTGCGGGCATGGCTTGGGGAAGGGGATGTATCTATCGGTATGTCAAGGATCGATCTCAGTTGCTCAATCTGAGCCTATCCGCCTGATTGGGTTGACTCGGGGTGCAAAGCAGGGTTTGACAAGCGGCGACGGGTTGGCGATCGCGCATAGCCTCCACCAATGCTTCATAGGCTTCGGCGTGAGTTTCGAGCAGCGTTTTGGCTTGTAAGATAGCCCAGCGCTGCTTTTGGTCAGCATCGCTGGCAGAGCGCCGGAGTAATTGGAAGAGAGTGCGAATTTGTTGGCGATCGCCCAGTCCCCCTTCTGCTTGGCCGTAGCGCAGAGTTTCTGCGGCAATGCCAGCCATCCAGACCATGCAATAGCCATCAATCACCCTCGCGGTCAATACCCCTTGGCGCAGGTCATCTTCTAGAGAGTCTGTAGCAAACTGCACCCCACCATTGCCCAATTGCCCTTGGCGGAAGGCTTCCCAAGCGGTGAGGCTGTAGCCCGTGATGGGGATGCCGAGGTGATGGGCGACCAACAGGTGCCCCGCTTCGTGGTAGAGAATGCGATCGCGGTGCTCGGCAGAAAACTGGGCTAGCCAATCAATCAACAGCGTGCTGCCTTGGTTTTGCCAGCCAAATGTATCGATGGCGGCAACGCCCAACAACACCGCCACAGCGATGGCTGGCACGACTGGGGATAGGTTGATCAACGGCCCTAACAAACTGGCCATCACCAGCGAAAAAATAGTGATGGCAACGAGGTTGAGCGAGATATCGTCTTGCTTCACAGGTATCTGAGTAGAACGGCTGGGCAAAAGACTGGGCTAAGGGCTGAGGTAATTTCTAGGTCAGCAAAATTGGGAACCCCACAAAACCCGACCCTGGGCTGATATGGAGTCTTCGGTTTAGCGGAATGGCCTTGATCGCTTCTTTAGGAATCAACCCACAGGAGCTATTAACAGAATTCCTTAAAAGGATCCGTTAGCCCTGCGATCGCCCGCAAGCCGATCGCCCTTCAATCTACAGTTTAGGGCTTGGGGCGAGGGGATGGTAGCGACACGGGGCGTACTTGGCGTGATTTGTAGAAGGTTTCGAGGCTATGGCGATCGCCCACAAAGCGCCAATGCCAAGGTTCATAGCTGACCCCTTGGGGGTTATCGCGAGGGAACGAAAGTTCATAGCCAAACCGGGCAGCATTGGCTTGCATCCAGACAAAGGTGCGGGTGTTCTCGAAGCTCACTTCGAGGTGGGTTTCGGGCTGGGCGCGATCGCCAATATCTACGGCATAGCCTGTGTGGTGCTCACTATAGCCGGGGGGCGCACTGACAGCAGCCCGCTCGATCGCCCGCTGGCCTTGCTCGGCCTTGCGCTCAAAAAACAGCACCGTCTGATCATCTAAGGTGCGAAATCCTGACAGGGGAATGATCGGAATGTCGTCTGTCGCCGCCGCCTGAGCCAACGCCATAAACCGCTGCGCTGCCGCCGTCCGCAATAGAATGCTGCGATCTGAAGAAACAGCCGTCAAAGCCTCAGAGGGAGCTTCTGCATAAGGAAAATGGCCTAACAACTCATCTGGGGTAGATCTATCCTCTAAGGTCGATGAACCGGGAAGCGCATCAGGCGGGGCTGTCATCCCAGTCTTGAGGGGAAGTTGCGGATCCGCTGATAAACCGGAGGGTGCGACAACGGCCAGAGGTGGAGCCGGGCGCGGCATCATCCAAGCGGCTAGCCCTCCTAGCCCCAGCGCCATGACCACCCCCAGCAACCCCCAGGCCAAGCGTCTTCCCCAGCGCCCCGGTCGCCACGCCTGCCAGCCTTGCCAAGCGTGCCATCCCGGAAGCACCTCTGCGGCAGGGGCTTCTAGTTCGTCATCACGCTGTGCTGCCGGAATATCATCCACCCACTTCTGCGAGTGCATTGATTCATCGGGCAATCCGGTTTGGTTCACCAATCTGTCTTTCCTCCTCACACCTGCCACCGACTGAGCGATCGCTTTAGACCCCTAGGCTGGGCGTAGGATTGACTCCTCCCCACCTATGGCCATGTCGCGGAAGACTCTTCCAAATACCTGACAAATATTCCAAATACCTTACAAATAATAGTGCACTCTTCATTCACTCGACTGCTCAATCTACGAGACCAAGAGAGTCCGGCTGGGTTGAAGGGGCTTCCATGGCCAAGATCGTAACTAGATTGCCTGCCCAAAACAACGCTTGCAAGCCTCCAACTGACTCTATCGGGTTCATTAATAGTGAGCCTATTACTCTACGTCTGAAATTTACCCTACAGTGGGGCGTCACCGTTCCCTGAGCGTAGTCGAAGGGAACGCTGACTGGCTGCTGGCTGCGACTGTGCTCAGCCAGCATAGTCCATGGGACAGTGCCGACCCTAAGCTGACTTGCACCTAAGCGCGCTTAGGGCGGCGCTTGCGGGTTCCACTGGGAGGAAGAGTGGTCGCGGGCACGGAGGGGGTATCGAGGGCGGGTTTAGAGGGTTCTTTGGCGAGGGGAATGGTGAAGTGAAAACGGCTGCCCTGATCACGACCATCAGACTCAGCCCAAATTTGCCCCCCCAGCCCTAGGATAATTTGGCGACAGATGGCCAAGCCTAAGCCAGTGCCGTTGGCGGTGCGGCGGAGTGCGCCTTCTTCTTGGTAAAAGCGGTCAAACACAGTTTCGAGGCGGTTAGGTTCAATGCCTCGGCCTGTGTCGCTGATGGTCACTTCTAACATGCGATCGCCATTGGGGTGCGCCTCGATCATCACTTCCCCTTCTGGCTCCGTAAACTTGCAAGCATTGTCGAGCAGTTTGGAGAGGACTTCTACCAGCCATTCGCCATCGGCTCGGACGAGGGGCAGTTCTTCAGACACTTGGGCTTCGATCGTGGGAATGCCAGATTCTCCCGGACGGGTACGTAGGCTACTCAGCGCCAGAGAGACGCATTCACCCATGGACAGCGGCTCTAGTCGCCATTCGACTCGGCCACTTTCGAGGCGAGAGAGGGTAATGAAGTCTTGCACCAGTTTTCGCATCCGTTCGGCATCGGATAGGGCGGTGCTGAGCATGACTTGGCGCAACTCTAGGGGCATATCCGGCTCACTGGATAGGCTTTCGAGGCAGACTTGGATGGTGGAGAGGGGGGTGCGTAGCTCATGGCCAGTGATGGCAATGAGGTTGCTGCGGGTGTTTTCGAGATCGGCGAGTTGGGCGTTAAGTTCTTCGAGGTTGGCGTAGGATTCGGCTTGGATGAGGGCGACCCCCAGTTGGTTGGCGATCGCCTCCACAAGGGCTTGATCTTCATCCGTCCAGGCATAGGGGTGCGTCGCGCAGTGGTGCAGTTCCACCATGCCCAACAAGGTGCCTTGGTAAATTACAGGCACCATCAGCCACGAACAAATGTGCCACTGTTGGATCAGGGCTTGCAGCGAGGTTAAATCAGGGATGCTGGGGTCGGCGGTATTGGGGTCGGCGGTATTGGCGATCGCCACGGTCTTTTGAGACTGCGCGACCGATTGAAACAGCGGGTTACCCTGCAACGGCCACACTTCCCCCTTCAGTGAAAGGATGGCCTCTTCGCGCCGGGCTTCGTAGGCAATAGTGGCGGTGTCATCGGTGGCTTTACAGCGATAGATAATGCCCCGGCTTACCCCTGTGCTGAGGCATAACTGTTCGATGGCCACCCGAAAGATTTCATCTGGGTCTAACGATTCTCGAAAGGCAGCGGTGATGGAATTGGCCAAGCGCTCTCGTCGTTCTTGGCTGGCAATGGAGCGGTAGGCTTTGAGCAGCTTATATTGCCCCGCCTGGAGATGGGTGATGAGGCGCTGGGCAAAGGGATCAGGTGCCACCTCTGGGCTGCTAGAGACGGGCAACACCAGTTTCACCTTGGCCTCGGCAATATGGGCTGCAAGGTCGGGGCGGTAGCGCTGGATGCGATCGAGCAGGATGGTGGCCGCTTGAATGCTGATGTCGCGGTCAAAGGTCCAAATGCCCTCAAAGCGGCGGCTTTGATCCATCGACATGGGGGCGGGCGGAAAGATAGGGGCTTCGTCGGCTGAAGCTTCGTCGGCGAGGGGCGATCGCTCACGACAGATCAGGCAGGTCGAATAGGTCGCCCCAATCACCACCAAATGCCATTCTTGGCTCAACCCATCCGTTGGCTCAAAGGGCACTTTCGCATAGGTGTCGATTGTGCTCATGAAGCTAGTTTCGGGCGCAGCCAACACATAGACCTGGGGCGTGAGCCGCGAGATCCGTCGATAGCGATGAGCTTCTTGTCGATAGAAGCGTTCTTTTTGGAAACTAGCTATGACTAAGGGCTTACCCCCCGCCGCCAACACCTGATCTTCCATCGCGTGCGATAGCGCCGTTAGGGAAGACTTGAAGTAAAGTTGGGGGCGAAGGTCGGGCGACTGGGCTAATAGCTCTTCCAGAACCGAGGAGGAGATAGGCATCAAAGGTTTTGAGTGGTTCAACGGGGATGCGATGACCCGTTTTGAGCATCCGGCTACTAAGCGCTAGGGGGGAGGGGGTGCCGTTGGATGGCCTCCCATCTGAGAATAGGCATTCTAGCTATGCCTTCTAGTTGAGGAACAAATAAACTGAGGGATCTATGAACTGAGGGATTTATAAACTAGAAGACAAGTATCTAGCAAATTCTATTGTCTGGCAAAACTGAACAGGTTGTGGGGTTACAGCACAGAGATTGCGGGTTTTCTTTGCATTTGGAAGAAGATTAAAGCCTTTAGGGCTGAAAAGATCGAGATCAAAGGCTCTAAATCGGCATTGCTACCCGTTATGCCCCAATCGTAAAGAATCATGACCGTCTAGCGGATCTATCTAGTTTCCCCACCCAATCTCCCTATCGGATCTCTCTGATCTGCCGCCGCGTCCGAATATTTCTGCCCAACCTGCTTTGCCAGACTGTTGATCCATCGCTAGGTTCAGTCTGTAGCAGATCCCTCTTGGTCAGCTAACAACCTTCGGCGCAATAGATCCAGAGCGGTACAAGCACTGAGATGACGAATAAAATCGCGCTGGCGATGCACCCCAAACTGAAAACGGTAGCTTTTGACGCCCCTAGGGCCAGCAAGGCCAATATAAACCAGCCCTACGGGTTTGAGATCGGTGCCACCCTCAGGGCCAGCAATGCCAGTGATACTCAGCCCCCAAGTGGTTTGGAGGCGCGATCGCACCCCTGCCGCCATTTGCTGGGCGACCTCAGCGCTCACCGCCCCATGGGTCTCTAAATCTGCTGCCGAAACCCCTAGTAAATCGACTTTTACCCGGTTGTCATAGGAAATAACACCGCCCCAAAAATACCGAGAACTGCCAGCGATCGCCGTCAACATCTGCCCCAAACCGCCCCCGGTGCAAGATTCGGCTACCGATAGGGTGTGGTGATGCTGGTTGAGCAAATCTCCTACCACGGAGGCGAGGGTGTCGTCATTTGCGCCAAAGTAATCGGTATCTGCGATCGCCCGTAACTCTGCCGCCACGGGTTCGATTAGGGTCAGCGCCTCCGCTTCTGAGGCGGCCTTGGCCGAAACGCGCAACCGCACCTCACCCTGCCCAGCATAGGGTGCCACCGTGGGGTTTTGTAAGTCTAGGTAGGGTGCAACCTGTTCGGCTAGCGCCGACTCGGCAACGCCCCAAAACCGCAGCATGTGGCTATAAATCATGCCCTGGCAAAAGCCCCGTTGCCGCAGATAGGGCACCGCTGTGTCTTGCCACATTTGGTGCATTTCGCGGGGCACCCCCGGAAAGGTCATCAAGATCAGGTTAGGGCGGGGTTCCCAAATTAGGCCAGGAGCCGTCCCTAGCGGGTTGGGTAAAACATCAGCTCCGATGGGTAAGAGCGCTTGCTTGCGATTGCTCGGAGACATGGGACGTCCCCGTACAGAGTATTTCTGGGTAATATCGGCTATCACCTCTGGATGTTCGAGCAAGGGGGCATCAAAAAACTGGGCGATCGCCTCTGTGGTCAGGTCATCGGGGGTGGGGCCAAGCCCGCCAGTGAACAGAATGATGGTTGCGCGATCGCCCGCCAAGGCCAAGGCTTGGTGCAAACGCGGGATATTATCTCCCACCACCGTTTGGAAGTAATGGGGAATCCCCAATCGCGCCAATTCCTGCGCCAAAAACTGAGCGTTGGTGTTGACGATATCGCCCAACAACAGTTCGGTTCCCACGCAAATAATCTCAGCATTGATGGGTTTGTCGTTTCCAGGCGATGGGGCAGAGGAGGCCATGGGACTTGCAGATGCGCTCATAGGGCGAAGAGGTGAAAGGGCAGATACTTGAGTATCAGTAGCCAGATAGAAGCACCAAGCAGGAAGCCCCAAGACTCTTCCCCATTAGCTCTCAAACCGTCTTACTTTCAGGGTCTTACTCAGTGTCTTAAGCTCAGTGTCTTAAGCTCAGTGACTGAACCGCAGGGTCTGAACCGCAGGGTCTCAGCCTTAGTACTTTAAAGTAGGCGTTTTAACCTTCGGATTTTTGTCAGCTTCAGATTTAAGTTCCAGGTTGCGGTTTCAGATTTAAGTCTCTGATGGCTGTCGCCTAGGGCTGTCTTGAGCGCGCGACCTTTAAGACCTTTAAGAGTACCAAAAGCCCCTAGGAGAAGCCTGTGAAGCCTAGGAGCGTGCTTGCTTACGAGCTTTCCAGCCGATGTAGCTGAGGAGGACTGTTGCGGCGAGGGCGTAGGCCAAGCCACTTGGCAGACCCACCACCGCTAACGCCAAACTACCCACCCAAAACGTTAGAGAATAGATGAACAGCACCGTCATGCGGTGGGGCAATCCGGCTTCGAGTAGCCGATGGTGCAGATGGCGCTTATCGGCAATAAACGGAGACTTGCCATGGCGTAAACGGTCTAAAATCACCGCTGACATATCTAAAATAGGCACGGCCAAAATGAGATAAGGCAACAGCACCGCTACGGTTGTGACACTCTTGACCAAGCCCACAATGCCAACCCCAGCCAGGGTAAACCCAATAAAATAGGCACCCCCATCTCCCATAAAAATTTGAGCGGGGTTAAAGTTGTAGCGCAAAAAGCCGAGGGTGCCCCCCGCCAGTGCTGCTGCAATCAGGGCGGCGGCAGGCTGATTCATAAACATGCAGACAATCAACATCACGACGGCGGCAATGCCCGAAACCCCGGCTGCCAGACCATCGAGACCATCAATCCAGTTGATCGCATTGGCCATTCCGACTAACCAAACCACAGTGATGATGAGGCTGACCCAAGCCGGGAGTTGCCACAAGCCCACAAACGGGATCGATAGAAACGCAATGTGAACCCCGGCCTGCCAGGCAACCGCTGCCACAGAGACCTGCATCACTAGGCGAAAGAGCGGCGAAAGGCCATACAAATCATCGGCAAGGCCAATGAGGAAGAAGGCTAGCCCACCAATCGTGACTCCCCAAATTTCATATTCTTTGTCGGGAGGCAAGACGCCAAAGCCACCCAACCCCCACACCAATAAAAGAGCGGTGAGACTGCCCAAGAAAATAGACACCCCGCCCAAGCGAACCATGGGATCTCGGTGAACCTTGCGGCCTCCAGGCAAATCAACGTAGCCGCTCAGCAACCCAATTTTCTTGACGATGGGGGTGCTAATCAGGACGACGATGGTCGCGCAGAAAAAGGCTAGAGCCGGGTACAGATGTTGCAATTGCATCTGAGAAAGTAGGATGGACTAGAGGGTTTAAGCGGAGATGAAAGCTATCTAGAACAATCACAGCGAAACTGTTCTATCAGGGAAGTTTGGGCGGAGTTTACGAATCTTTTTGACGGTGCCAACAACACTGAACGGGTTGCTGGGATATAAAAACAATGAGAAAAGCCAGACTGTCAGGGAAATGGTTGAATGGACTCAGATAAAACGGGATGGTGCAGAGGACTGCTGCAGCCGATGGCGGACGTGGCTGTGAATCAGGGACATTAGGTGACTACGAATAAGCTTACTGCCTCGGGGTGATTAGGGTAATGCCCTATTTCAGACGGGCTAGTATGAGCAACCGACTGCCAAACGTTCTTTACGAACGGTTTGTGGCTGATTGGAATGACGATCATTCAAAACCCTTGGCAATCAGGATCAGCGCAGGCGAGAAGCCTAGAACGTTAATAAGCCTAGAACGTTAGTAAGTATAGAGCGATCGCCCCCAGAATCGTAAAAAATCTATTGAGCCTCCGCAGGCTTTAGGAAAGGAAGGCGCGATCGCCCATGTCAGCCTACATCTGAGGCGCACCATTACACAAATACATAAAAGGAGGGGCGATCGCCCCTCCTTTTGTGTAATGACTTTTGAACTGATCGATTCGAATAGTTCGAATAGATGGATTGAACCTTACTCGTTTGGCTCTGGACGATGATTGCGAATTTGCTCGGCTTCTGGGCAATCTTCTGAAACCAAGGGTTCTACATCACCCCGTGGAACGGTCGCTAGCTTTTGCATCACAGAGCCGATGCTATCAAGCCGCACCATTTCTTCCCATGAGCAGGCTTCATCTTCCTCATCGGTTTCATAACGCACCGTCACCAGATCACCTTCAATATCCAGGATGCGGGCACGCTCAAGCCACCGTTGTTGGTCGCGCAGGAAGATCCAGACTTCGCGGCCATCACAACAGAGTTGATAAATCTTGCGGTGTAGCATGTGTTGCTTCTCCTGAACGGACAATGCAAAGACCAAAACATCGGAGGACTCTCAAAGGGTGAGAGAACGCCCTCCAGTCAAGCTGATAGAGACTTGCTCAAGCCTGCACAGATCAGCGAGACTATCCAGTGAACTTTCAAACCCTTGAAGGTGAAAGTATTGACCTGAAACTTGCCAGAATGATTGAGGTGGCGCTGGAACAGCCCGATTCCTTGCGATGAAACGAGGGGACTGCGCTGGCTGAACCTTCAATCGGTTGGATGCGCCTTGTGCTCCCTGCGGACGGGCAGACACATGGCATGGCGGGGCAAAATTGGGGGTCATTGGCTGTCTATTCATACCTTTGACATCATACCTCTGACATCGTAATAGACAGCATTGTGATGTTTGGTTCTGAATCAAAAGTATCTAAAGCAATATTCAAGGAGCCAAAAGTCCAATCAATAATCAAACCTAACACAGTCTTGTAAGATGTTACGCAATTCAAAGGTAAGCAACTGCTTTGAATGCAGCTTTGCACTCCATTGATTGGGGCGGAGATGTGCCCACCTTTATATTTTTCTAAGTATTTTTCTAAGAAACAAAGCTGTCTAGGCTCCCACTGAGCCAAGGCTAAACTAAGACGGAAACCAGCTTGTAGCGTCAGCAATGCCTAAGCCCTCACGCCGTAAGGGTGGCCATCGGTGGTGCCGGAGAGATGAGGAGAAACCGAGGGAGAACGCTTGAAGTAGGGCAAAGGGGATTGAAAAATCATGAATTAGCAAGCGCTAATGCGTTGGGGTGGTCACCGATGGGAGCAATAAGACTCAGTGCATCAATGCGGCTACTTGTACAATTCTAGCTGGAGTCTGGGGCGATCGCACATCCAGACCACAGACTTTATCGAGAAAATAAATATCGAGGAAAAAATATAGGTTTCCCCAAATACCCCAAAACTTCATCAAGACCCAGCAAAAACCTCCAGCGAGGCATTCCTTAGGTAGAGCTTAACCTAGCGTGAACCCAATAATTACCTTTTCTTTAGCTATGCCGCCTAAGGTTGTAAGCAGCAATACTAGACGGCACAAGAAAGATATGCTACAGCCTTTCTCTCTTGAAGTGGCTTCCCAACCTGATATGCGACCCCTTTTGGAACATCTCTACCAAGGGCGCACGTTACAGCCGTTTCGCAGTGGCAGCGATATTCCTCTGTCGGCCCATGAAATTTGGGTGGTTTGTCGGGGGGTTGTGCAACTCGGCACCTTTTATGACACTGGGGACGAAGCCTTGTTGGGGCTGGCGTCTCCGTCGATGCCGTTTGGGTTGCCCCTGACCCTCATTCGTCCTTACCATGCGGTCGCGTTGACGGATGTAGATTTGATGCGGCTGACCTGGGCTGAGATTGAGCAATCTCCCCAGTTGGCCCATGGCATTTTTCAGCATACGGCGCGACGACTCCGCCAAACGGAAGCAGTGTTAGCCATGGTGGGCTACCGCCGGGTAGAAGATCGGCTCCGGCATTTGCTCTTGTTGCTCAAGCGAGAAGTGGGGCAGCCCGTAGCTACTGGCACACGCTTTGGGGTGCGCCTCACCCATCAACAATTGGCCAACGCCATCGGCACCACTCGCGTAACGGTTACCCGGCTGATTAGCCAGTTGAGAGAAGAAGGCTGGCTGGTGATGGATGGCGATCGCCATATCATTCTGCCAGATAGCGCCAAGACCTAGCCGCCCGGCCTACCTCATGGCCACCCAAGGTTCAGACTGGATCAAAGCTGTTGCCCCTGCAACAGGCTCAGGATGTATGAGGCATCCTACGCACCGTGGCTAATACAGAACCCATCTTCTGTAATTAGCCACCTTTTGTATTAGCGACCTTTTGTATTAGCCCTTTTGCTTCAGGTCTATGGGCTGCGATCTCTGAATTGAGAGAGCCAACTCAGCCTGCTTAGACCACTCCCCGCACCTAGGCCATCACCATGCCACCATCGACATTGATCACCTGCCCAGTGATATAAGCTGCCGCCGGGTCAGCGGCTAAGAAGCGCACGGTGCCGGCCACATCTTCGGGTTGCCCAAACCGCCCAAGGGGAATGAACTTGAGAATATCATCGGCCTTCAGGCCATGGGTCATATCTGTGCTGATAAAGCCGGGGGCAATGGCATTGACGGTAATGCCACGGGTGGCCAACTCTTTGGCCACGGCTTTGGTGAACCCCAACACACCCGCCTTAGCAGCGCTGTAGTTAGATTGTCCAGCGTTCCCCATTTCGCCCACCACAGAACTGATATTAATGATGCGCCCCGATTTTTGCTTCAGCATGATTTTGCTGGCCGCTCGGGTGCAGAGAAATACCCCCGTCAGGTTGAGGTCAATCACAGATTGCCAATCGTCGGTTTTCATCCGTAGCAGCAGGGTGTCGCGGGTAATGCCTGCATTGTTGACCAGGCGATCCACACGCGCCCATTTTTCCATGATCACCGTAAACATGGCATCGACTTGCCCCGCTTGAGAGACATCGGCTTTGATGGCGATCGCCTCACTGCCCATGGCTTCAATCTCAGCAACTACTTCATTCGCTGCACTGGCAGATCTAGCATAGTTAACCACCACCCGCGCACCCTCAGCCGCCAGAGCCAGGGCGATCGCCCGCCCAATTCCTCGCGATGCGCCCGTCACCAGAGCAACCTGTTGGTGCAACCGTTTTGCCGAATCCCCAGTCATTACAATCAACCTCTCACTACGCCGGCTTACTTTTGTCTTACTTTTAATGTCGGATGTCTAAACGTCTGACCTTACTAAACGTCTGAATATTTGATCTTTTGCATGTTTGAATGGCTGAACGTTTGAACGGCTAAATATCTGTTTTTTAATAACTCAGTCTCTGCCTAGACGGGCTGAAGAATAGCCTCAGAAGGGGCAACCAGATGAATCCCCCATCCTTCGTGCTGAGACTGTGGTGTTGGTGTCAGCGCCTTAATTCCACCGCTTCAGTGCCTACAAGAGAGGCTGGGAGGCTGGGATAGGTGCGATCGCCCTCGTTATCTTACGGTATTTTTGCCCTTGCCCCACGGCTCAAGAGCGGCAATATAAAATGAAGCTATGGCTATCGAGTAATACGCAATACATCGTCGGGAGGACGTTATGGCCACCATCCAAAAATTTGCCAGCTTTGAAGATCTCATTGCCAGTAGCGATCGCCCCGTCCTTGTGGATTTTTATGCGGCGTGGTGTGGCCCCTGTCAGTTGATGGCCAAGGTGTTAGATGAGATCAATGGCGAACTAAAATCAAAACTCAAAATCGTCAAGATCAACACCGAAAAATACCCCGAACTGGCATTACGCCACCAAATCCATGCCTTGCCCACCCTCGTTTTATTCCGCCACGGGCAAGCAGTAGATCGCATTGAAGGGCTGATGCCAACCCCACAACTCCTCGCCTATCTCCAAGACTTTATCCGCCAAGAAGGCTAGGAGAATTGAACGCGATTTAGAAACGGGATAGAGCGATCGCTCCCCCTCCCATGCTTCTATAACTATGTAAAGCATTTCTATCTTGAAAAGTAACTACTTACGCCGTCACGAAATTCTTTCTTCAGCCTAGGCCAAGACTCACCCTCATCTTGGATTGAGGGCGGGCAATCTTTTCTGAGAGGTAGATTTCTGAGAGGTAGATTTCTGGAAGGAAGATAATAGCGGCGAGCTTAGGCGGTGGGTTGTAATGGTGGGGGGGCGATCGCCCCTTGCAACATAGTCAGACCTGCCTGCTCCAAAATCGCCGGGATCAAGTCTTCGCGGCGCACCGCCATCATGTGTACCCCTTGGCAGAGGTGGCGGGCGGCTTGCACTTGCTCAGCGGCGATCGCCATCCCCTCGGCCAAGGGGTCTTGGGCCCGCTCTAGCCGCTCAATCAAGTGCTCTGGAATCGTCACACCGGGCACATTTTTATTGATAAACCTGGCATTTTTAGCCGACTTGAGCAAAAAGACCCCAGCCAAAATGGGCTTGTTACAGCCTGCCGCAATCTGATCCATAAACTTTTCGAGCCGCTCAAAGTCAGAAATGAGCTGGCTCTGAAAAAACTGTGCCCCGGCCTCTAGCTTGCGCTCAAAGCGGCGCTGCAAACCAGACCAACTCCCACATTGAGGATCGACTGCTGCCCCCGCAAAAAGGGTCGTGGCCTGGTCAGGGAGTGGTTTTTGGTTGCTATCTTGGCCTTGGTTGAGGGTTTGAATCAGGCGCAGCAGGCGCACTGATTCGAGGTCAAACACGGGCTTGGCTTGGGGGTGATCTCCGGCAGCAATGGGGTCGCCTGTCAGCGCCAACACATTACGAATGCCCAGGGCATGGGCACCCATCAGGTCTGCTTGTAAGGCAATGATATTGCGATCGCGGCAGGCCACCTGATAGATTGGCTCGATCCCGGCTTGCAAGAGTAACGCGGAGGCCACTAGCGAAGACATCCGCAACACCGCCCGGCTGCCATCGGTCACGTTAACGCTATGCACCCAACCCTTGAGCGATCGCCCCATCTCCATCATGTGGCTGGGGTCACCGCCCTTGGGTGGCATCACCTCCGCCGTCACAACAAATTCCTCAGCCTGGATGGCAGCCTGAAAGCGAGACAGCGGAGCAGACAGCGGCAAGGGCAGCGGCAAGGACGAAGACACAGTACAAACCTATGGTGAAAATGGACAAACCAGTGAGAATCCCTAGAATAACAGCCCCAGGAATAGGAGTTACCTAGGCCTTAGAGGGCAATGCAAAGCCCAATGCCTGTTTCACCTTATTTAAGGTTTGGTTCGCGATCGCAGCGGCCTTTGAGGCTCCGTCATCTAGCACCGCGTCAAGATACCCCGGCTCGGCCATAATGGCGTGATAGCGTTCTTGGATGGGCTGAAGTGCGGCGATCGCCGTCTCCGTCAACAAGGGCTTAAACTGCCCCCAGCCCATATCTCGGCATTCTGCGGTCACTGCTTCCTTCGTTTGATTAGACAATGCCATATAAAGAGTGAGCAAGTTATTGCACTCAGGCCGATCGGCATCGTCAAACCACAAACCCCGCACAGAGTCAGTTTTGCAGCGCTTGACTTTATGCTGAATCTGGTCAGGAGTATCCAATATACTAATCCGGCTCAATTCTGAGGGGTCAGACTTCGACATCTTTTTGGTGCCATCGGTCAAACTCATGATCCGCGCTCCCTCCTTCTTGATCATTGGGTCAGGAAGCTTGAGAATGGGCGCTTCTTCCCTCCCAAATTGGTAGTTGAGGCGGGCAGCGATATCGCGGGTGAGTTCTAGGTGCTGCTTTTGGTCTTCCCCTACGGGCACCTTGTCGGGTTCATACAGCAAAATGTCGGCGGCCATCAACGCCGGATACATCAGCAGCCCCGCTCCTACATTTTCTCCCTGCTTCACCGCCTTTTCTTTGAACTGGATCATGTCTTCGAGCCAGTTGAGCGGCGTAATGCAGGTCAACAACCAGGCTAACTCCACATGGGCTGGCACATGGGATTGCACAAAAATAGTGGCATGCTCCCGCTGAATGCCGCTGGCTAAGTAAATCGCGGCTACTTTGCGGACGTTATCTGCGAGGGTTACCGGATCATGGGGCACCGTAATGGCATGGAGATCGGCCATGAACAGGTAGCTGTCATAATCTTGCTGAATCTCGACCCAGTTGCGAATGGCTCCTAGGTAGTTACCGAGGTGAATGTCGCCTGTTGGCTGGATGCCGGAGAGGACGCGAGGCTTGCCCATGGGAACGTAATGGTTGAGAGAATGTGCGGAAAGTAAACGGTGCGGAAAGTAAACGGGGCGGAAAGTAAACGAAGACGATTGAATTGAAAATCGCGATCGATATAGATAGGTGCGGACGGGTCGATGGCGCTAACGGGAGAACCGCTAGAAGACCACCTAGGGGAACTATCAAAACATTAGATCAACCCTCAAACAACCCTCAAAAGCAAGTTGCAGTCATAGCAATCGAGCTTCAGCCTAGGCAGTTCCATACCCCGATTATCGCCTTTAAGGGTGGAGGACGGATGGGTGTTTTTGACAGATTTGGGAAGCTGCGGCTAAGCAAGACGCTGCCATAGAAAGCCTCGTCAGCGGGTAAAAGCGCTCTGACGGGAGATCTTTCCTTGCCAGATCTAGGTTTATATTGCCATAATTTAAGAAATGTAAACTATCGTGAAACCTGAGTCATGTCTTACCCGACAGCAAGTCTGCCCGTCGAAACTTTGACCGAGTGCATCGAGTTGGCAAAAGACCCGAAGGCTCATGGGGAGGCTGAACAAGCCTTTGCAGAAGTTAAGCATGATCTGGAAGGAGCATCCTCCGAAACGTTAGCCGTTGTTGATCACCTTTGGCAGGAGTTGCTTACGGCTCGTCGCTCTGCTGCATTTTGGGAACAAATCAGCAATGTTGAGCGCTCTATGACAGAAAAAATCGCCGCTGATCACTTTCAGTTAAAGCGCAATTACTTGCGGTTGATGCAAGAGCAATAAGGCTCATTTGAGATTTTAGAGGTTGGCCTGAACGCCCTCCTATTCAGGCCAAAACTAAAGCCCGAGTCCAGCGATTTTGAGTGAAGCGGTTGCAAAACTGGCTCTAGAAGTCTTGTCACAACCAGATTTCTAGGGCTGAGTAGTATAGAAAAGAGCTTTGGTGTCACTTCTAATCTCGCAGCAAGAGGTAGTACCATTCTCCGGTGGTATTGATCAGCCCCGCGCGATCGCCCGCTCCTTGGCCTGTTCCCATAAAAATATCGACTCGGCCTGCCCCTTGGATAGCACCGCCGGTATCTTGATCCAACACAAAGCGACTGACTCGGTGTGGAACAAGTTGGCCGCTGGCGTCGGGGTAGGGTAAGTCAGTGTGAATTAAGGCGAGGGCACCCGG
>Ga0105045_10001569_pt1 | contig 18822 bp, 15 predicted proteins | sample MAT02_FD_78089 | JGI IMG/M metagenome (GOLD analysis project Ga0105045, IMG submission 78089) | Freshwater microbial communities from Lake Fryxell liftoff mats and glacier meltwater in Antarctica - MAT-02 (megahit assembly) | ecosystem: Environmental > Aquatic > Freshwater > Ice > Liftoff... | reverse complement strand
TTGTGGGATTTTGGAGACGGTTCTACATCAACAGATGTAAATCCATCCCATATTTTTGGTGCTACTGGAACTTTTAATGTAAGGTTAATAGCAATCGATACCACTACCTGCAACAGGACCGATACCCTTACTTTTCCTATTACCGTGTTCTCAATACCAAGTGCAGGCTTTAGTTTTTCGCCAATACCTGCGGAAGAAAATAAGCCAACTAATTTTACCAATTTTTCAAGTGGCGCAATAAGTTATCTTTGGGATTTTGGTGATGGAAAAACTTCAGATCAGGCAAATCCTACTCACCAATACAATGCAACCGGAACTTATAAAACTTGTCTGATCGCAATTAATGCCGCAGGCTGCCGGGACACGTTTTGTCTGGATGTACCAGCGATAATACTACCGGAGCTTGGCGTACCCAATGCATTTACGCCCGGTAAATTTGGTGTAAATGGAATCATTAAGGTATTAGGCTTTGGAATAAATAAAATGAACTGGAAAATTTACAACAGGTGGGGGCAATTGGTGTTTTCAAGCAGTACTCCGGATTTGGGTTGGGATGGAACTTTTAAAGGAACCTTACAACCAATGGATGTTTACACATACTCTTTGGATGTTGAGTTTACCGATGGAAAGAAACTTAGGAAGACGGGTGATATATCCCTTCTTCGATAAACCAGTTTTGAATTGAACCAGATTTGTCATTGTTTGTTTGATAAGAAATTACAGATGCAAAAAAATAAAAAAATAGTATTCCTGGCGTCATTTTGTCTGATTGCGGTAACCACATTATCTGCACAGGATCTACATTTCTCACAGTTTTTTAATTCACCGCTTACTACCAATCCGGCCAATACCGGGTTTATTCCTGATGCTGATTATAGAATCGGAGCGCATTACCGAAATCAATTTTCTTCAATTTTATCAAATCCCTATAGAACAATGAGCGTATATGGCGATGCACAGCTTTTCAGAGACAGAATTGAAAATGGGTGGTTAGGTCTAGGCGGTTTGATTTTGAGTGATGTAGCCGGAAGTGGAGGATTGCGTTCTACCAAAATTTATGGGTCAATCGCCTATCACCAGCAATTGGGTAATAGCAGTTTGTTGAGTGCCGGCTTTAATGTTGGTTGGGCAAACAAGCGGATCGATGTTAGTAAATTTACCTTCGCCAGCCAGTGGAACAATAAGTTCTTTGATAATACTTTTTCGGGCGACTATCCTGTTTTTAATGCAACAAGCATAAGTTATTTTGATATGCAGGTGGGTTTGAATTATGCTTATTTTCCTACTGAAGATATTTATTTCAATGTAGGATATTCTATTCACCATGTAAATGGTCCACAGGAAACCTTTTTTAGCGGATCGGCAGATAGCAGCAGGATACCAAGACGGCATATTGGATTTATCAATGCGCTGTTAAAAGTAAATGACCGGGTAATCATCAACCCAAATATTTATTATACCAATCAGGCAAAAGCAAGTGAGTTTGTATTGGGCTTAAACGCCAATTATAATCTGGCTGGTGAAGGAGGAGAAAAGCAATTGATTGCCGGACTCTATTATCGCGGCGGTGATGCTTTGATTCCAATGGTTGGTTTCGAAATAAAAAATATACGATTCACTTTTAGTTATGACGTAACCACTTCGGCGCTTAATAATTTTAATAATTTTCAGGGAGCTCAGGAATTCAATGTGATGAAGAAAGGATTTTATAGTGAGAGCGACAGTCGCCAGGTGATGTGCCCTAAATTTTAGCACTATCAATATCTCCCTTTAAAGTTTTTTGTCGAATTTTAGTCGTTTCTAAAATGATTCGGCAGTCATTCTCTTTTTCTTCTTCAATTATTTTCAAGCAATATTTGATAAGGGTTTTTTAATAAATTCCAATTTTCGATCAATAAAGTTATCCACTGTTGCTTAACAAATGGTTTTTCGATGTAGTTAATTCTTCCAGCTTTATCATTAATTGTTGCCAATAATAAAATTGAGTTTTTTATAACATTATAAAGGAACGAAGTATTTTATTTACTGGCTGGTTTACACGATTTTTACAAAGTTGTTTTCAATCAAATTTTAAAATGGTTTCATTAATTTTTGTAGATATTAAAAACGAACAAAAACAGAATGGAGTTATATTACCTCTCAATTATTGATACTAAATATAGTGTATGAAAAAAATAATACTGGCTGTCTTATTGTTTAATTTAAGTCTGGCTGCAATTGCCCAGGACTACGAAGAAGAAGAAGAAGAAAGTGTTGGAGGATTTAAAAAAGAAAAACTATTTACTGGCGGAAACGTAATCGCTTCGTTTTTTACCGGTGGGACTGTTTTGGGTGTTAGTCCGCATTTTGGATATAGCCTTACCAGTTGGCTGGATGCAGCCGTTAGTCTTAATTTTATCTACACCGGTGAACGAGATCAGTTTGATACGAAATACCGCCAGACCAGCGTTGGACCCGGCGCTTTTGTAAGGGTGTTTCCACTCAAATCTGTCTTTCTTCAGGGTCAATTTGAGCACAATTTCCAAAGTCTCAATATTATACCTCCAGGGGCCGATTCGTATAAACAAAAAGTAGATGTTAGTAGCTTGTTGGTGGGCGCCGGTATTGCAAGCGGCCGGACACCAGGAAATAATACCTACTACTATTTTTCTATTATGTTTGATGCTTTAAAATTAGCGAACTCACCTTACGTTGATTTTAATGGAAGGTTGATACCCGTTATCCGGGCAGGTTTTAACATTGCGTTGTTCCAAAGAAGAAACAGCTATCGTTAAGGAGTAGCCGAAAATATCTGGTCGGGAGTATTTACAACGGTAAATGAATTTTGAATGCTGTTGTAAAAGAAATTTTCTTCCAACATTTTTTCTACATGCCCTAACGGGAAGTCATAAAAACTGGCCGTATTTGATAGGTAGATTGGTTTATCATGAATGCTCAATTGGTTTCAGGTAGAGTATTTCAAATAGTTCATCCAGTGTGCCAAATCCACCTGGTAAAATAATAGCCGCATCGCATTTTTCATACATCAGCCTTTTGCGTTTATGCATGTCTTCCACAATAATCAATTCTGAAATAGCGGTATGCTGTTGCTCCCATTCAAGTAATAATTCAGGTATAATTCCAATTACCTGTCCTTCTTTTTCCAATACAGCATTGGCTACAGCGCCCATCATGCCTTTGTTGCCACCGCCATAAATTAGCAGTATATTTTTCTCTGCCAGCAGATTGCCCAACATAACAGCGTCTCGTGTAAACAACTCATTATTACCGGACTTACTTCCACAAAAAACTGCGATCGATTTAAACTCCATATATCTTTACACTTATTTTCAGTAAAGACACAGATATTTTTTATATTTTCAATCTTATTTTATTTAAACCAACTCTTGCATGTCACCTGTTATTTTGTTTTCTTTCGTTATAGGATACTTCGTATTGCTTTTACTAGTAGCTTATTTTACCAGCCGCAACTCAAACAATGATTCTTTTTTTATAGGCAACCGCAATAGCAATTGGATGTTGGTGGCTTTCGGTATGATTGGTACATCTTTGAGCGGCGTAACTTTTGTAAGTGTGCCAGGCGGAGTAGGGGATATCGGAGATCATGGCTATAAAGGATTTGCATACATGCAGGTGGCCATTGGTTATTTGATCGGCTATGCGGTAATCGCATTTGTGTTGTTGCCTTTATACTACAGGCTCAATTTAACTTCTATTTATAATTATCTGTTGCAGCGCTTTGGTGTGGTGGCATATAAAACAGGCGCTTTGTTTTTTATCATCAGCCGCACTGTTGGAGCTACCGCCCGTTTATACCTTGTAATAAATGTATTGCAGTTTTTTATACTTGACAAATTAGGCGTTCATTTTGTAGTAACGGCTGCTGTTATTTTATTGATGATACTGTTGTACACATTTGAAGGTGGCGTAAAAACCATTGTGTACACGGATACGTTGCAAACAACGCTGATGATAGCCGGACTCATTATTTGTGTTGTTTATATACTAAATAATCTCAACCTTTCAACGGGCGAGGCATTGACCCAACTAAACACCAAAGGCTATCTCAATATTTTTAATACAGACATAAACAGCAAGGGCTTTTTTGTAAAGCAGATCATTGGCGGTGCATTTATCACCATTGCCATGACGGGGCTCGATCAGGAAATGATGCAAAAAAATATTAGTGTGAAACGTTTGGGTGATTCGCAGAAAAATGTAATCACACTTGCGATCATTTTGGTATCAGTTTTATTTCTGTTTTTATTACTGGGCGGTCTTCTTTATTTGTATGGCAATGCTAACGGAGCGCTTTATCAGGACGTGGTTGTAAATGGAAAAACGGTAAAGCATTTTATCTTAAACGGAACCAACGTTATTGGTGATAAAGCCTTCCCTTCCATTGTACTCAATTATTTCCCACCAGCCGTTGGTATTATGTTTATCATAGCGCTGATATCCGCCTTGTTCCCCAGTGCAGATGGTGCTTTAACAGCGCTTACTTCATCTTTTTGCATTGATATTCTAGGTATCAAAGAACGAGCTGACTTAAATGAAAAGCAACAAAAGCGTTTGCGCTTAATGGTTCATCTTTCCTTTACCATTGTATTCTTAGTTTGCATCATGGTATTTAAAGTACTCAATGATAACAGCATCATCGACAAAATATTGGATCTTGCCGGCTATACTTACGGACCATTGCTGGGTTTATTTGCCTTTGGTATTTTTACCAAAAAGCAGTTGCCCAATACATTGATTGTAACTTTTGTTTGCCTGATAGCACCAGTTGTTTCTTACATCGTAAGTATGAATGCCAAAACCTGGTTCAATGGCTATCAGATCGGAATTGAACTTTTGATCATTAACGGTTTGTTGACTTTTGCCGGTTTATTGGCTATTTCTGTTCCCAAAGCCTTGCCCGCAAAGGCATAATTTTGCAGTATGGAACTGATCAATCAATTGGCAGAACAATATGTTGATAACAATACTTCATCCGAAGATGAATTGTTGCAGCAGGTTGCTGCCTTTACAATGAGCAACCATGCACAAGCACACATGTTGAGCGGACATGTGCAGGGAACTTTTTTAACAATTCTAAGTACTCTAATACAGCCCGGCAGGATACTGGAAATTGGTACCTTTACGGGCTATAGTGCTTTATGTCTGGCCAAAGGATTAAAAAGCGGAGGAGTATTGCATACGATTGAATTAAGAGAAGACGATGCGGTGGTTGCCAAAAGTTTTTTTAAACATTCCGCCAATCAGGAAAAAATAATTTTACATGTTGGAAATGCAATGGAAATTATTCCCCGGTTAAATGAGCAATGGGACATCGTCTTTATGGATGCTGATAAAACAGGGTACATTGACTATTACGAATTAATTTTGCCAACCGTTAAAAAAAACGGCGTTATCATTGCCGATAATGTATTGTTTCACGGACAGGTATTTGCCGATCCGGTGAGTGGCAAAAATGCCCGGGCAATGAACGCTTTTAATAACCATGTAAAAAACGATGAAAGGGTAGAGCAGGTATTATTAACTGTGAGAGATGGGTTATCGATCATACGAAAATTATAAAAATTACATTGGGTAATTTGCAAATAAAATAACGATCTGAATCGTTTCAATGGTGATCCGTTTCAATAAAATTTAAACGAATAAATAAAGCATGATAAAAAAAATCTTTCCGCTGTTTTTAATTCTGGCTTTTTTTGTATTCAATATTCAGGCACAAACAATTACGCCTGAAGAATACATCGAAAACTATAAAGATATTGCCATTCGTGAAATGAAACGGATGGGTGTTCCGGCTGCAATTACCCTTGCACAGGGCATATTGGAATCCGAAAGCGGCAATAGTTCTTTGGTTAAAAGATCAAACAACCACTTTGGTATCAAATGTAAAAGTAACTGGACGGCCGAGACAGTCTCTCATGATGATGATGCTGTGGGCGAATGTTTCAGAACTTATAAAACGGCAGATGACTCTTACCGGGATCATAGTAATTTTTTGCGTGCCGGTAAGCACTATGCTTTTTTATTCAATTTAAATCCTACAGATTATAAAGCATGGTCTTATGGATTAAAAAAGGCTGGCTATGCCACCAATCCCAGATACCCGAATATCCTGATTAAAAATATTGAAAAATACAATTTACAGCAGTACTCTGACGCTGGTGCTGCTGATGTGCCAAAGTTTGAATCGGATAAGTATAAAGATGATCCGATAGTGGTAGAAAAGAAAGAGGTGCAAAATGATCCATCAAAAGTTGCCGATGCAAATGCGAATGCAATAACAGAAACCTCTCCAGATGCTTCAACCATTTTTTCTATTAATGGCAGCAAATGCATCCATGCGAAAAAGGGCACCTCACTACTCGCAATAGCAACCCGTCATAATATTAACCTAAAAAAACTGTTAGACATCAATGAACTGGAAGTAGACGGTATATTAGAAGAAGATCAATTAATATTCCTGCAAAGGAAATCAAAAAATGGTGAAAAGGATTTTGTGATTGTTAGCCAGCACTCGACATTGTACGATGTGGCTCAGCAAAACGGACTACAATTAGAAAGCCTGCTCGAGTATAATCAATTGGAAGAAGATGGTGATATAAAACCTGGAACAAAACTATATTTGAAAGCCGTTGCGCAATCGGATCAGGCAAAATTGATTCAGGATAATGCGGCTGCATCTAAAGTAGTGTTGTATGAAGTAAAGCCAAAAGAAGGATTGTATTCTGTAGCAAAAAAAAATGGAGTAACGGTTCAACAAATAAAAGAGTGGAATAATTTAACATCCGATGATTTAAAAATCGGGCAGCAATTAATTGTGAGTAAATAGGCAACCATTGCAACTTACAAGGAGGTTGAGTTTTAAAATAAATTTAAGCCTGCCTATGCAGTTTCAGGCAATAATAATAGTCAACAATAAACAAGTAACCCAGTCGTTTATGTCAGTGATAAAAGTGAATGATAAACAATTTCAGCCATACATCAGTGCCGCCGATATCCATTTTCGGATTGCTGCGGTAGCTTCCCAAATCAATATGGACTATGCAGGTAAGCGTCCTTTGTTTATAGCTATATTGAATGGTTCATTTATGTTTGCATCTGACCTTTTTAAAGAAATCACAATTGATGCAGAAATATGTTTTATAAAGCTGGCATCTTATAAAGGAACCAGCTCAACAGGTAACGTTATCACTTCCATTGGTCTTGACGAGCCTTTAGTTGGCAGACATGTAATCATCATTGAAGATATTGTGGATACGGGTAATACGCTTAACCAATTTTTGCCTCAGTTATTTAACCAACAACCGGCATCATTAAAAATTGCCGCTTTATTACACAAGCCTGAGGCATTGAAATACCCATTGGTAATCGATTATCTTGGGTTTAGTGTTCCTGATAAATTCTTGTTGGGCTTTGGACTCGACTTTGATGGTTTGGGCAGAAATCTTGCGGAGATATACCAGTTAATTGAAGATTAGTTTTAAAGAAAAATGTGGTATATATTTTAATAATTAAAAGTTCTACTTGATTTAACTTATAACCAGTTGAAAAAACTTATTGCATATACTTTAACTTGCTGCCTTCTTCTTTCAGTCAGTGCTCAGTTTTACCTCCGCGGCGAAATCCTGAATGAGAAAAATATTTCACTTCAAAATGTTAAGTTGTTACTGCACTCTAACCAGATGGTTTATTATACCGGAACGTCTGGTGGATTTGGCATCAGTACAAGGCTATTGTCTGATTCTCTCACCTTAATTTTCGATGGTTATGAAAACAAAACGATTGCTGTAAAAGCAGATGCTTATCAAACGGTCACAATGAAGCCGCTGTCTTCAAATGCCAGCAAGTACCGCAAAAATTTAATTTCCATTACAAAGGATCAAACCCAATCACATAAATACAGTTGGTTTGTAAGCGATGAATCGTATTTTTCTTTGGTAGAAAATGAAGAAGTGAATGCGATAAAATTTCCAAACACGGCTTTTTCTCTAAATGTAAACAAAGCCTCGTACAGTAATATCCGACGCTTTCTCCACATGAACAGTACGGTGCCTCCAGATGCAGTGCGTATTGAAGAGTTGTTGAATTATTTTAATCTTCATTACAAAGAGCCCGACTCAAAGGATGAATTTAAAATAGAATCGCAGCTGTCAGACTGCCCATGGAATGACAAAAGTAAACTCCTGTTTTTAAACATCAATGCCCGCAAGCTTGATATGAATAATGTGCCGCCGAGTAATCTTGTCTTTTTAATAGATGCATCGGGTAGCATGGATATGCCCAACCGACTGCCGCTGGTAAAAGCAGCCTTTCAAATGATGGTGAAAAATCTTCGTGCCGTTGATACCGTTTCGATCGTTATTTACGGTGGGGCAGTAGCTGTTTGGCTTCAGCCAACCAGCGGTGAAGAGAAGCAAAAAATAATTAAATCAATTGAGGAGTTAACTGCCCGGGGAGATACACCTGGTGAGTCGGCCATTAAACTGGCCTACAATGTAGCAAACAGCTCTTTTATAAAAGGTGGCAATAACAGGGTAATATTGGCAACTGATGGTGATTTTAATGTTGGTGAAACTACTGAAAAGGCCCTGGAAGAATTGATTACACTTGAGCGCCAGTCGGGTGTTTACCTTACCTGTCTTGGCGTGGGAATGGGGAATTTTAAGGATTCAAAACTGGAAACGCTTGCAAAAAGAGGAAATGGTAATTATGCCTACCTGGATGATATTCGTGAGGCTGAGAAAGTGTTGGTAAAAGAAGTGACTCAAACATTTTTTGCTGTGGCAGATGACGTTTTATTGAATGTAAATTTTAATAAGGATGTAGTTAAGCAATATCGTTTACTTGGTTTTGATAACAAAAGAGATGTAATAGCGGATACAACAGGTGATTTAAATGGCGGTGAAATTGGAAGTGGTAATAGCGTGATGGCGATATTTGAAGTAGTGCTACAAACAGTTGAAATGCCTGAGACGGTTTCATTATTGCATCATCCCGTTGCCAGGATTTCATTAAATTATTTGCTTAATAATAATAGTAAAATTCAAAAAGAGGTGAAATTTGATTGCCCGAATAATTACCGGCCATTTGACATGCTTGATAAAGATTATCAAATGGCCACTGCTATTGCCATGTTTGGTATGAAACTCAGGCAATCAAAGTATCTTTTAAAAAGTGATTGGAATGACATAGAGGCAATCGCATTGAAAGCATTTGATCCCGGCGATTATCTGCAAACTGAATTTATCAGGTTGATTGCAATTGCTAAAAAAGTTTATCCAAAAAAGAAAAAGAACAAGTGGTATTAGGCAAACATCTCCCTTACTTTATCAAAAAATGATTTGTCGCCTTTTTCTGGTTTTGGTTGAAAGTTTACGCTGTCCTGCATTTTATCCAGCATAGCTTTTTCATCAGCATTTACGTGCTGCGGCGTCCAGATATTTACATGAATTAACTGATCCCCTTTTTCATAACTATTAACTGCCGGAAAGCCCTTTCCTTTCAGGCGAAATATTTTACCACTTTGGGTTCCGGGTGGAATTTTTATCTTGGCCTTTCCATCAATAGTAGGCACTTCCACATTTGTTCCAAACACCGCATCCGGAAAAGAGATATGCAAATCAAAGGCAACATTTAAACCGTCCCGGTGTAATTCGGCGTGTGCCTCTTCTTCTATCAATATGATCAGGTCGCCATTGGCACCGCTTCTTTCCCCTGCATTGCCTTTTCCGTTCATGCTCAACTGCATTCCTTCCTGAACACCCGCCGGTATTTCGATGATTACGGTTTCCTCTCCATAAACCCTGCCTTCGCCTTTACAAGCTGTACACTTATTGGCAATCGTGCTGCCTTCACCGTTACAGGTAGGGCAGGTTGTAACGGTTTGCATCTGACCTAAAAATGTATTCTGTACTCTTCTCACTTGGCCACTGCCACCGCAGGTTCCACAGGTTTGAATGCTGTTTTTATCTTTTGCACCACTACCTGAGCAGGTAGCGCAGGTTACATGTTTTTTTACTTTTACGGTTTTCGAAGCCCCTTTAGCCATCTCTTCGTAATTGAGTTTTATCTTAATACGAAGATTACTTCCCCTTACGCCACGTGAACGGCCACCCGAAGAACGGCGCCCGTTACCCCCACCAAAGAAACTTCCAAACGGACTTTCTTCTCCAAAAATATCACCAAACTGGCTAAAGATGTCATCCATATTCATACCGGCACCACTAAAGCCACCACCACCGCCGCCACGTCCCTGGCTAAATGCCTGATGACCAAAACGATCATATTGTGCCCGTTTATCCGTATCACTTAATATCTCATACGCTTCGGCCGCTTCTTTAAATTTTTCTTCCGAAGCTTTGTCACCGGGGTTGCGGTCTGGATGAAATTGCATGGCAACTTTGCGATATGCCTTCTTAATCTCATCCTGCGTGGATGATTTTGCTACGCCCAGTATTTCATAAAAATCTTTCTTCATAATGTGTGCTACTAAAAATATGCTGATGTGCTATTACGATAAAATGCTAATGTGCAGTGTTGCGGAATTAATTTAGTCCACATGAGCGCATTAGCATATTAGCCAGTTGTTTGATTATTTCCCTACCACTACTTTTGCAAAGCGTATGATTTTATCATTCAGGTAGTATCCTTTTTGAACTTCATCCATTACTTTGCCAACTAAAGCGGCTGTAGGAGCTGGTATTTCAGTAATTGCTTCATGCTTTTCTACATCAAAACCGGTGTTGATGCTTTCCATCGCTTTAAGCCCTTTCGATTGAAGGGTATTTCTAAGCTTACCAAATACAAGCTGAATGCCTTCTTTAATTTGTTGCAAATCCTCACTTGTTTGCAGTTGTTTTTCCGCACGGTCACAATCATCCAACACGTCCAATAAAGAAGTAATAACCTCTCTGCCCGCCGTTTGTATTAATTCCATTCTTTCTTTAGCATTGCGTCTTTTAAAATTATCAAATTCGGCAAACAAACGAATGTACTTATCTTTTTGTTCCTCTAATTCTGCCTGCATTTTTTCCATTACATTTTCTGCATCCGGGTTATTTAGGTGCGTATTGCCCAAAATATTATCATTAGCATTGATGTCAATGTCAGTCATTCTTTGTGTTTCCTCAGCCACAGCCTGATCTTCGGCTGTAACTTTTGTTTTTTGTTCCATAATAAAAGTATTAATTATTTTAACCGGTTTTCGATTTCTTATAAACGGGTAAAATGATTTGCAAATGTACGATTGTCAAACATTTTGCCAAGCCTTGTTTTGCAGCCAAATTGACAAGTTTTAAAGATAATCACGTCTTAAACTTTCAAACTGTCTGACAGCTTTCTGCATTTGTTAACTTTGCCCCATGAAAAGTCTTTTTCTCAATAAAAATGTCAGCAATAGGGTAGAAAGCGGCCATCCCTGGGTTTTTGCAAATGAAATAAACCGTGGTAAAGCCCTGGATACAGCCGCAAAGCCGGGGGAAATTGTTAATCTTTTTACACACGACAAAAAATTTGTTGGAAAGGGATATGTAAATCCTCAATCGCAGATTATGGTAAGGTTACTCACCAGGGATAAGGATGAAGAGATTGATGATCCGTTTTTTTTGAAGCGGATTCAACAGGCCTGGGCCTATCGTCAAAAATTAGGATATATTGAAAATTGCCGCCTCATTTTTGGTGAAGCCGATGAGATACCTCAATTGATCATCGATAAATTCAATGATTATTTTGTGATTCAAACGCTTGCTCTTGGGATTGATGTTTGGAAGCCATCTATCGTAAAAGCGCTGGAGCAGATTTTTTCTCCAAAGGGTATTTATGAACGCAATGATGTGCCGGTAAGAGAGCTGGAAGGTATGGAACAAAAGAAAGGATTTCTTTCTAATGAGTTTGATACCAATATTAGTATCAATGAAAATGGAATAAAATTTAATGTAGATATTGCCAACGGTCAAAAAACAGGCTTCTTTTTAGACCAGCAGGATAATAGAAGAGCCATCCAGCAAATTGTAAAAGGTGCCGATGTACTCGGGGCTTTTTGTTATACCGGGTCTTTCGAAATTAGTGCAGCAATGTATGGCGCTAAATCAGTTTTGGGGTTAGACATTTCGCAGTCTGCAATTGATATGTGTAATAAAAATGCGTTGCTCAATGGGATGGAAGATATCTGTGGTTTTGAATGTGTAAATGCATTTGATGTTTTGAAAGAATGGACGAAAGAAGGAAAGCAATGGGATGTTGTAATGCTTGACCCGCCTTCGTTTACCAAAAGCAGAAGCAACATCGAAAAGGCTGTTGCAGGGTATAAAGAAATTAATTTAAGAGGAATCAAGCTTGTTAAGCCTGGTGGATTTTTAGTCACCTCCAGTTGCACCAATTTGGTAAAACCCGAACAATTTGCTGATATTATTTCAACGGCTGCCAGGGATGCAAAGCGGAAAATCCGACAAGTAGTTTTTAATACCCAATCTGCCGATCACCCGATTATCAGAGAACAAGAAAATACCCACTATTTGAAGTTTTTGATTGTGCAGGTATTGTAAAAAGGACTAGCAAAGAATTGGTAACACAAAGTATTTTGATGATGAAGATTCAAGGGCGTTTTTTTGAAACCATGGAATGGTTCGAAGAAACATTTCATCATTAGTGCACCACCTGGAATCTTCCGGAATCTATTATTTTGCCGGACTTATCTCTTAACTGGAAAATATACACACCACGATAAAATCCGGTTAAAGAAAGATTGATACGTTGACCTGTAGGGAATAACTCATACACTTTTCTTCCCATAAAATTGAAAACCTGCAAAGAATATGATTTATCATAGCCTTGCTTCAACTCGAAATTAATATTCGAAGTGGCTGGATTTGGAAAAAACTTTACGATTTTTGCTTTAGCTTCCTCTGTGGAAGCCTGTTTATTTTGAGCAAACGATGTAAATGTTATTCCAAATAATAATATTAATATAGTTATTAACTTTTTCAGTAAAGTAAAAGTAGTGAATTATTTTAAAACTGCCACACCGTTAACCGTAACGTAATAATCAGATATTTATTTGAATGGACAAGCAAATGTTCAGTTTTACTCCATTCTTTTGAAGAAAAACTAAAAGAAACATGCGAGCGTTGTTATATTTAATGGCTGGCATGTTTCCATTTAATAGTTAGCCCAGGCTGCTCAATGCTTTTTGAATTGCCTCAAAATCCGGTAAATCACCCGGGGTGGCGCAGGTTTCAGCATATTGCAATACACCTTTTTTATCAATTACAAAAGCCGCCCTTTTGCTTACGCCCTGCATTTCAAATGCCGGAAATGTTTCATACAGCACATCAAATGCTGTCGCTGCCGTTTTATTAAAATCGCTTAATAGTGGGAAATTCAAATTTTGCTCCTTTTTAAATTTATCCAGTACAAACAAAGAATCTACTGAAATGCCCAGCACCTGGGCATTGGTATTGTTATAAACGGATATATTATCTCTGATACTACACAATTCCTTTGTGCATACACCCGTAAAGGCCAACGGGAAAAATAAAACCAATACATTTTTACCTTTAAAATCGCTGAGATTTACATTGTTTTTATCGCTGTCAAATAACGAAAAACCGGGAGCTTCCTGTCCAATAGCTACTGCCATAATTGTTTTGTTTGAAAATCAATTGAATTTTGTTTGATTAAGTATTAATATTAACACCGATATAAAATATTTGTTTGGGATACCGAAACAGGTGCACCTATATTTTTATGATATTGCTCTTTTTATTAAGAGTAACTTTTGTAGGAAGAGTGTGTATAATTTCTTCTTTTAACACGTCTACCAGTTTCTTCTTTACATAATTTCTGTGGGTAACCAAACTTACCTCTCTCACCGGGGCGGGTGTCTTAAAATGTCGAACCATGTTGAGTTGCTTTACTGAAAAGTCAAGTGTAGCCAGTTCTGGTAAAATGGTGATTCCATCATTCATTTCTACCATTTTTCTAAGTGTTTCAATACTACCTGCTTCATATTCAAAATGACTTTGCTCTTTGGTTTGTTTTTTTAATTCGCACAGGTTTATAATTTGTGACCGGAAGCAATGGCCTTCTTCCAGCATCCACAAATCTTTCAGGTCAATATCATCTGCCAGCAAATAAGTTTTTTTAAAGGCTGCATTTTTCTTTGAAACGTACGCTACCAGCTCTTCGTAAAATAAGGGGTATTCTGTGATGCTATTATCCTGCAAAGGGGTGATCAATAAGCCGACGTCTATTTTGCTGGATTTCAGTTTTTCAATAATCAGGTCTGTTGTCATTTCCTTCACCCGTATTTTTATCTCGGAGTATTTGGTTAAGAATGATTGCAAAAACAGGGGTAACAAATACGGAGCAAGGGTAGGGATAATGCCAATTCTTAACTCACCTTTTAATACGCCCTCTTTATCCCGGATTAGTTGATGGATCATTTTTACTTCATGTAAAATTTTCCTGGCCTGTAATATAATTTCTTCCCCAATGTCTGTTGGTACTACCGGTTGTTTGCTGCGATCAAATATCTTATTACCGAGGTCTTTTTCCAGCTTTTGTATCTGCATGCTTAAAGTAGGCTGGGTAATAAAACATTGTTCTGCAGCAGTTGCAAAATGCCGGTAGGTATCCACTGCGATGATATATTCCAATTGCGTGATGGTCATACCGCAAAAATAGATATTACCTATGTTATCTTGATAAGTATAGAATTTCATAATGACCTACGAATTCAAATTTTATTCTAAGGAAGTTAAAATGCGTTACTTTTTTCGCCAATAAGCAGCGATCGGCATAGCAGCACGCTTACTTCCTAAGTGTTTGCGGCAAATCTAGTATTAAAGATTTAACCAGGTTGCAGTTATTTAGGTTGCTGCAGGTGAATTGCAAATTGGAAAAGAAATTTAAAACCTAAAAAAAAGCCGTTCGGGAATTCCGAAACGGCTTTTTTTTATTTTTTAAAAGTTCACTTAATTCCTTACCATTACTGGTGGTTTTTTACGCTTCGCAGGTTTTGCCGGAGGACAATCAATGGTTGATTCACCTGCATTCATTTGCTTTGGATCAAAAGTGCGCAATGCCGTTTTCATTTGTTGCAACTTTTGCATTTCATCGTAAGCTTTGTAAATTGAATCTAATTTAGCGATGTAAATACTGCGGCCATGAGTGCCAACTACCAGTTCGCTTTCCCGTTCCTGAATTACGATATCGTGTATGGGTACCCGCGGTAAATGATGGCTCATGCTCATGAAGGTTTTACCCATATCGAAGGAGGTGTACAATCCATTATCGCTACCTGCAAAAACGATGTTTTCTTTTTTTACATCTTCTGTTAAAACATTCAAAGGTTCAGCAGGTAAATCGGTGCCCAACTGTTTCCAGGTGTTGCCATAGTCTTCACTAATATACAACCAAGCTGTAAAGTTATCGTTCCGGTATCCGTTTAAAGTGGCGTAAACCCTACCTTCTTTGTGCCGGGAAGCTACCACACGGGATACCCATAGGTTTTCTGGCAAACCTTTGTTAACTAAAGTCCACGTGTAGCCGCCATCTTTGCTGATTTGAATATTTCCATCATCTGTACCAATATACAATAAGCCAAATTTGAGGGGCGATTCTGTAATGGTGGTGATGGTTCCATACGGTATCTTTCCAATTTTTTTTCCTTTGGTTAAATCATCGGTTAAAGCCAACAGATCTTCAGCTTTATTTAAACTACGGTGCAATTTGTTGGATCCATAATAAAATATATCCTGGTTGTGTTTGCTCAGCAGAATGGGCGTTTGCCAATTGTATCGCAACTTGGCCTCCCCCAATTCGTGCATGGGATGTATCGGCAAGGATTTTCCACCATCTGTACTTCTTCTGCGGTAATAGCCAAACTGAAAACCGGCGTAAGTCGTTTTATTATCTCTTGTATCTACCTGCACCTGCATTCCGTCGCCACCACCGATTGCTTTCCATTCATATTCCTCCGGATCAGGATCTTTACTTGCTGCGGCATAAGAAAATTCCCGGTTGCTGTTGCCGGTTTTTGAAGAGCCCACCCAGGTGCCATTGTCTTGCAACCCGCCGTACACATTGTAAGGTTTTGCATTGTCGGTGGTAATGCCATAAAACTGGCCTGCCGGAACACTGGTGGCTTTAAACCATCTGGTGCCATTATCATAAGTAATATTGCATCCACCATCATTTCCTGCAATCCAATGATTGTCTTTTTTAGGATCAATCCAGCACGAATGCCAGTCGCCATGCGTATTGTCTTTATCTACTTCTGTAAAGGTTTTACCGCCATCTGTGCTTAAGATAATGCTTGTTCCAAAAGTGATTACTTTATTTTCATCAACAGGCGACACATATATTTTTCCAAAATAATAACCGTAGCTGCTGTACACATCAATATCTTTTGTGTTTACTTTTTTCCAGCTTTGTCCTCCGTTGTCGCTTCTGTATATTTCGCAACCGTAAATTCCTGCGTTCTGAAATCCATCATCTGCAATCAACCAATCATAAATGGCAGTAGGTTTCAGCTTGTCTGTTTCAACCAACGACTTAATTTCTACCACAGTATTTTTTTTCGGAAACCTGTTGTCGGTTAAAAAACTGTCTAGTTTTTTGTTATCCAGTTTAGCAAAGTTTTCTTTCGATATTTGCTTGAAATCATCCACGGTGTATTTTGCAGTATCGGTTTTTTTTGTGGACGTGTCTGGTTTAATATAATTATTATCTACCACTGCATACAATATCTGCGGATTTTTTTGAAATACAGCGATCCCAATTCTGCCTACACTATCGCCTGTTGGAAATCCACTTCCCGGTGTTGTAATTAGCTTCCAGTTATTGCCACCATCAATACTTTTGTAAATACCACTTGATTTACCGGTTGGTTCAAAATCCCATGCTTTGCGGGTGCGGTACCAGGTACAGGCGTACAATTCGTCCGGATTTTGAAGATTAATATCCATTTCAACGGCACCCGTGTTTTCATTTATTTGCAACGTTTGCTGCCAGGTTTTTCCGCCATCGGATGTTTTGTAAACACCCCGGTCTTTATTAGGTGAGTATAAATGTCCAAGTGCTGCAACCCAGGCAACATTGTCATTTTTAGGATGTAAAATTATTTCACCAATATGATGGCTTTCGGGTAAGCCCAGATACTCCCAGCTTTTGCCATTATTGATTGATTTAAAAACGCCCGTACCGCTATAGCTGCTTCTGCTGCTGTTAACCTCGCCGGTTCCAACCCAAATAACTCTTGAACTACCGGTTGTTGATGGAGACCAGTTTACCGCGATATCCCCGATGGAATAGGCATCTTCTTTCTCAAAAATGGGGGAAAAGCTTAGCCCGTTATTGACCGTGTGCCAAAGTCCTCCACTGGCATAAGCTGCATAAAATTCAGTAGCGTCAGCCGGGTTTACTTCTATGTCTACTATCCGGCCATTCATTTGGGTGGGGCCAATATTGCGGTAAGTAATATCTTTTAAAAGAGAATTGTTTTCCAGCAATTTTCTTTTTTGTAAACCGTTTAATCTTTCAGCAGCCGCCGTTGGCTTGATTTGTGCATCAGTTGTTAAAAAAAAACCGCTTAGTAAAACGATTGTAAAAGAAAGGGTAAATTTGTTCAGGAATTTCATTCATTAAAATTTTAGTATGGAAAATCAATTTTTAAAAATAAGGCAATTGAGTTTAATTGCAGTGCTGTTATTTTTCTTTGTGATGAATGGTTCTGCACAATACAAAGAATATTCCTTATCTCCCAAAGGCGACACTTTAAATGCAACTGATAAGAAGGAACTGAAGCAGGGTAAATGGGTAACCAGCGTAGCTGAATTGCGTGGTGAGCCAGGCTATGAAGAGGAAGGATTTTATAAAAATGACAAGAAGGAAGGCAACTGGCGCAGGTATAGTACAACTGGTGATATTATTGCCATAGAAAATTACCGCTTTGGCGGAAAGGATGGCTTGCAGGAATATTTTACTTTTTTAGGCGATGTGCAGCGCCAGGAAGAATGGCGGGGATATAACCCGGATGCACCTTATGATACCATTCCTGTTTATGGAATTGGAAGCAATGAAATACTGAATTATAAAATAGTGAAGGCAGAGCAATACAGTGTGCCACATGGCGAATGGAAATACTATGAAGCTGGTGGACGGGTAAGTAAATTTGAAAAATATGACCGTGGCCGTTTGTTAAAGGATGGGGAAAGCAATGCAACCATGTCGGTTACAAAAAAGCTGGAAGAAACACCCAAAGAAAAAGTGAAAACAAAAGAAATATTAGAGTACGAAAAAAAGTACAGTCAGAAAAAAAGGAAGAAGATGGAAAGAGATGGGCAGACAGGATTGTAGGGAGGCAATTCATTCATTCTAACCCAAATAAATATTGCAAGGGCAGCACATCAAAGGGGAATATTTAAACGACATTAACTCCTTCGTTAAAATGCACAAGTAAAATAAGTATAGTTAGAAACTGGCGGCAACTAAAAGTTGCCGCCAGTTTTATTTTAGTGGGAAAAAGGCTCGTCTTTATTTTCTATGATTGGCTTAAAGCACATAAAAAAAAGGCTGAGAAGCTGTAAAAAATTGTTTCACAATTTACCACGTATAATTTTAGTTGCCACTAATTACACTTATTCACACGAATAAAACCCTTTTTAGTACAAAAAAAGTTACTGATTATTCGTTCATTCGTGGCATCAATAAAAAATTTAAACAGATCCTAAGGTAAAAAATTTGTATTTGGTGCAAGACGGCGCCACTCACGAAGAGAATTATGGAACAAGCACCTGGACAAAT